>Ga0181533_1000039_pt1 | contig 149371 bp, 130 predicted proteins | sample PEATcosm2014_Bin_45_FD_119772 | JGI IMG/M metagenome (GOLD analysis project Ga0181533, IMG submission 119772) | Peatland microbial communities from MTU Mesocosm Facility, Houghton, MI, USA - PEATcosm2014_Bin11_60_metaG | ecosystem: Environmental > Terrestrial > Soil > Wetlands > Peat | place... | reverse complement strand
TACACATTCAGCACGCACTCGTAAAACGCCCTTACTGGACCAAAAGCAGCCTGAAACAGACGTCACGAATTCAAAGACGCTCGAGGTCGCCGGGCGGAAATGGATGGTAATCTATTCGGCCACCCCGGACTTTATCGCGGCAAGGAGCAGTTGGCGCCCCTGGGGCCTCCTCCTGGCTGGGTTAGTGGTTACAGGACTTGTTGCGGGTTTTCTGGTTATTGTCAGTCATGCCGAAAATGTTGAAAAGTCGGCAAAAGATTTGTCGCACCTCAATACAAATCTTGCGCATGAAATCAGGGAGCGCAAACAAGTGGAAGAAGCGTTGATCAAAAAACAAAAGGAGTTGCATGAGATCACTTCATCCTTAGCTGAAGGCATATATGTTATGAATCAGCAAGGGGCAATCTTATTCATGAACCCTGAAGCAGAACGTCTTTTTGGTTGGACAATGTCGGAATTGCTGGAACAAAACGTACATGAAATGGTCCACTACAGAAAAGCAGACGGCTCCCCTTTGCCGTTTAAAGAATGCGGGATGCGTGAGGTTATGGAAAACGGCATCCGTTTTGTATCGTCGGACGAGGTGTTTGTGCGAAAGGACGGAACGGTTTTCCCAATATCAGTCATTTGCAGTCCTGTCATTGAGGACGGTAAGACAGTTGCCTCTGTCACGGCCTTTAGAGACATTACAGAACAGAAAAATATTGAGAACGACAGAGAAAGTCTTATCCTTAAGCTGGGAATCGCAAATCGAGAATTGGAACAGGAAGTTAGTGAGCGTACACGGGTAGAGAATGTGTTGAAAGCTAAGCTCTTGCTGAGCCAGCATGCAGATATGCACCCACTTGCTGACATGCTGCAGGAGACTCTTGACGAGGCAGAGAGGATTACGCAAAGCCAGATAGGTTTTTTCCATTTTGTCGAGCCGGACCAGATTACACTCTCCCTGCAGAACTGGTCCACATCTACGCTCCGGCAATGCTCGGCCTCCGGTAAGGGCCAGCATGACCCGATCTCCGAGGCGGGCGCATGGGCGGATTGCATCCGCGAACGCCGCGCGATAATCCATAACGACTATGCAAGCCTGCCTCACAAACACTGGATGCCTGAAGGACATGTTCCGCTGAAGCGCGAACTGTGCATACCCATCTTCCAGGGCGAAAAAATAGTTGCAGTAATAGGGGTGGGCAACAAACTTACCGACTATCTCCCGGAAGATGTCGGATATATAACTCAACTGGCATCTCTGGCATGGGACATTGTCCAGCGGAAGCGGGCCGAAGAGGCACTGCGGCAGAGCGAGGAGCGCTTCCGGCTTGCTATGCTGGGCGCCACAGACGGGCTATGGGACCGGAATTTGCTGACTGATGAAATATATTATTCTCCCCGATGGAAAACAATGCTGGGCTACGCCGATGAGGAGTTGGCGAACCACCTCGATACCTGGAAAGGCCTGCTCCACCCCGACGATAGGGAGCCCGCACTGGCCCTTGTACGCGACTTCCTTGAGGGACGTGCCGACAAGTACGAGGCTGAATTCCGCCTGCGTCATAAAGACGGACATTATCTCGATATCCTGTCACGGGGCTCGCTTATTCGCGGTATTAATGGTGAAGCCTTGCGGTTTGTCGGCACGCACGTTGACATCACCGAACGCAAACAGACTGAGGAACAGATAATAGCTCTTAACGAGCAGTTGAAGCAGCAAGTCGCTAAACTGGACGCTGCTAACAAAGAACTTGAAGCTTTCAGCTATTCAGTCTCTCATGATCTCCGCGCTCCTCTCCGGCACATGTCAGGTTTTATGAAACTTCTGCAAAAAAGGCTGGGGGACTACCCTGATGTCGAAACCCGGGATTATATGGCCTCTATAGTTGAGGCCTCGAAAAAGATGGATATTCTTATCGATGATTTGCTTGCTTTCTCCCGCATCGCGCGTGTAGAGATGCGAAAGAAAAAAGTGAGCTTGAAGACCCTGGTTAAAGCGGCCATCGACGATATTCAGAGTGAAACGAAAGCCCGGGATATTATATGGGATATCGACGAACTGCCTGAGGTATACGGTGATCAATCCATGCTGAGTCTCGTGCTTGCTAATCTCATTTCTAATGCCGTTAAATACACGGGTACTCGTTCACGTGCTGAAATCAAGATCGGTTATAAAGAAGACAAGGAAGAATTTATATTTTCCGTGAAAGACAACGGCGTAGGATTTGACATGAGATATGCGGATAAGCTCTTCTGCGTATTCCAGCGTCTCCATACCCGGAACGAATTTGAAGGCACCGGGATTGGACTTTCAATTGTGCAGCGCATCATTGCCCGCCATGACGGGAGGGTCTGGGCCGAAGGCGTTGTGGGACAAGGCGCCGAATTTTACTTTACTCTGCCAAAGGTAAAGGGGACATAAGAGTGTTTGAATTCGAGGAAATGTCTGCAGCCAAGCCTCCCGCCCTGCATTTCATGCTTCCTTCAATACTTTAAGAGCCAGCCCTGTTACTATGTTCTTCACCTTTTCCCCGTAAGCCAGCATATGGGGCGCTTCAAGATGATCACGAAGGGCTTCAAGGCTTTCCCACTTTTCGATAATAGTCACAACATGCTCATCCAAGATTTGTGGCGGCAGTTTGGCATCGATATCGACTGCCGGAAAATATTCGATGCATCCTTTTTCCTCTCTGACTTTCGGCATAATTGTTTTAAAGATTTCCAGAAAATCGGAAAGAGTTCCTGTTTTTACACGGATCGACGCAATTACATTAATCATGTTCATTCTCCTGTTATTTCACGCTTTCGGCAAACCATGCGCCCATTCCATATGCTTTTTCGCAATCCTTTGGTCAGATTATGACGATAGTCCAGCCATGGAAGCATTGTACCATCGTGCAGTGTATGTTTCGTGTAGTATCGGAAGAGGACTTTTAATTATTATCTTTTGTTCCACTTTTAGGGGAATATAGGACTTGATGCATAGACCGGAGTTGCTGATATTCAGGATGACACCCTTCACCGTTTTATCCGCTGCATCACTCAAGACAAATTCTACAGGAGACTCAAACTTATAGCGTGTCTCACGGCGCGTCTCAACACTATTGAATGGTCCCTCCGTTCGCCTGCCATCAAAGGAAGTACTCACCTGGCTGAAGAATTCCGAAAAGCTCTTTGGGATCTCCTTATTCACCTCACTCTGTTTGTCAATCATGCTTTCCCATGCTTCCCGCACCTCCTCTCCGCCCTCTGCAAACATCTTCAACTGGAGTCGCATCATTGTTTCCCTTAAGAAGGTATTCTGATGGTGCAGCTTCTCATGTTCCTCGAAGGCCTCGACATACTTCGCTTTCGGCGCGAGACCGAGACTATTATAAAAATCAACCATTTTTTCGTAGATATCAAGGGCATTGGGACAAAAGACGTTCTTGTAAGGATACGAACGCCAGAACATCCTTGCGGCCTCAAGGCCCTCTCGTTGCATTTTTTGGTAGAAGTCGCAGAAGCCCTTTCTAAAAAGAAAGTCATTGAAGAGGTTCATCATGGATTTAAGTAGTTCTTCGTTATACATAACGCCCACCCCATTCAGGAAGAGAAAACGAACTGCTGATTAATATTTATCACACCATGAGACTACTGTCAAGGCAGCTAAGGGCGTGCTTTAGGGATGCGGGGCGCGCCAAAACGTCATTAGTAAGTAGTAAGTAGTGAATAGTGATCAGAAAAAATATAAAGGGAGACATTCACTATTAAATTCAGGACAAGCCGGAATCCTCATGGACTGGACTCACAACGGGGCATGAAAACACCCTCCACTTAATCCCCTCACTATAGATAGATCCCTCTCCCCTTGGTGGGAGAGGGTAGGGGTGAGGGGGTATTTTCGAGGCGATGACAAAATTACAAGCCCATAAATCTGAGGCAGGCCCGGCAGTTAACGCGGTTAAAATTAGACTGAGATTTTACCCGCTTATCAGTCGATTTCCGCATCTGACAGGGTTACCGGCGGCGAAGTGAGTATGGTATATTTTGATATAATGTATACATCAACCGTCCGTCCCGTTTATGCTGTTGTCTTATTACAATGGTTAAAATGGCCATCGGGGATATCAATAAGTTGGGCGCTAGTTTTGAATTTTGGTAGATCGGTTACTCAAAAGGCTAAGGAGGGATGACAAGAATGGAGTCAGGGAGCGACAAGGAGAATTCATGAAGAAACTGCTGTTTCCCGTCAGCGAACGGGATTATTTTGCGACTGCGGGGAGAATCTGTCATTTACTGGATGAGCTTTCGAAGCATTTTGTTGTCGAGGTTTTGACTATTTCAAGACAGGTACATGACGATATAAATAAAAAACTCGGCGCCGACTCTTCCAAAATACATGTCAGGGTAATCATGGAGAAAGCGTCGGTTGTTACCTATGCTAAGAGGGATGAACTTGCAAAAAGTTTTGTTCAGCATACAGGTGATATGGTTGTGCCGGGAACAGACCTGAAATTATGGAAGGCCACTGCTTTTGATGATTTCTGGGGACATATATCAGGATCTTCCTTCCCGGAAATTGCCGGTATCGAGGCTGATATGGTTTTGTTTCCGTTGATGAATTATGACGAGCCTATTTCTGATGATGTCGATGTCTTTTATACCACTCTGCTGTTTGACGCCAAAAAGGCAGGTATAAAGGTGGCTGGTTACCAGGTTTACCCTGCAGTCGAAAGCGGTCTGCTCATGGCCGGACTCATGGATGCCCTTATAGTCAGAGAAGAACATGAAAAACAATTTTATATTAAAAAAGGAATCGTCCCGGAAAAAATATGGGTATTGACGGACATCAAAGACATATACTCTTTATCTACCATAGAAGATGTCTATAAAAACCATCTGTATAACTCAAAGATATCCATAGGCCGGTCCGAGTTAGGCGTAGTGGTTTTTAACCATGCAAGGTTCAGGCCCCAGTTGAGGGAGGTGTTCAGGGTCATTGCGGAAACCGGAATTGCTGTCGTGCTGTTCCTGGTCAAGCGCAATTTTGTCGTCCGGGAATATACGGAAGATAAAATAATAGAGGGGGTGTTGTTAGAAGACATGAAGAAAATCAGAGGCAGATTTTATATTGTTGACCCATCCAACGTTGTGCCTGTTGTCATGGTTTCCGATGCTGTTATATCTCCATCCTATATCTCACCTGTTGAATTTTCGTCACAGAATGGAAAGGATGCGTGGATATATAATCCGATGAATGACCCGATGCCTGACATTAAGGGTGTTACGTTTATAAGAAGTCCGGATAATCTTGCCCTGTCCCTCAAAAGGGCATATAAAACAAAGCATGATACCGTCGGCATGGCTGATATCATCAACGAGCTGCAAAAGGGTGTATGAGTATATTAGTTCATGAGATAGATAAAGCGAGAACAGGAAGAGATTCTCCGGGAAAGCCGGAGAATGCCGGCGGTTTTTTACCCATATACTCATATACCCATATACTCATATACTCATATGGGAGAAGATGATGAGCGTCAAAGGCAAGAAGATAGCCAGTTTCCTGGCATTCCCGCATCATACAAGGTTTTTTATGCCTATCCTGGAGGAAATAAGAAAACATAGAGGGGACATCCTGTTTGTCACGCCGTTGTCGGATTATCCCTATGAGCTTGACATGATGAAGCGTAGGCTCCAGTACAAGCATTTTACCGCTTATTTGACTCCCGATGTTGTGAACAAGATCAATGCCGGATTATCTGAGTTGTTCGACCGCTGGTCAGCCATTTGCTTGAAGTGGGAGGAACTTCCACACTGGCCCCTGTTTAGGGAAACCTGGATTTTCAAGGGGATTATAGAAGAGTATTTTTGCATCGAGAAGTTTATGGAGGTTGAAAGGCCTGATTTGTTTTTGGTCCACCATGAATGCGGACGCTGGGGCAAGATAATAGGCCATCTTTGTTATAAAAACAAAATACCTCTTGTGACTTTTCAGGAAGGTGATTATTATACGACCCAAACCGGCAATGCCCTGCATACGGAATATTCCACGGCCAACCTCCTCTGGGGCAATGTGACAAAAGAGAGGCTTGCCAGGTACAAGTGCTCGGTGGACAAAATGTTTCCTTTGGGAAATACCCATATCGATGGCGCTATCAAGGAATATTCCAGTCCTGAAAAGAGAAATGCGATCAGGAAGGAACTTGACATTCCATCAGACAAACAAGTTGTTCTCTTCCTTGTAGGAGTACAATATGGCGGGATTAAAGAAAAAGACCTTTGGCAGGCATTGCTGCATGGGCTTGAAGGGATTGAGGACAGGGCTGTTTTAATATTCAAATGGCACACTAATATATTCAAGACAACGATTGAACAAATTAAGGAGCTTTTCAGGGAAATTAATCCGGCCGTTATTATTTTTGATACTTATGATCCCTACAAATTAATCACTATCGCGGATTATTGCGTGGCCCTGGGCCAGACAACGCTCAATATAGAAGCCTTGGCCTTTGGAAAGCCGCTATTTTCTATTCCGGACCCGGGTTTAACACAGGATTATCTTGTTAATAAGGGGGTTGCACAGTCTGTTTATCCACCTGGGAACTGGGGAAGCCTTCTCAGCACAATGGAAAGCGGAGTTTCTTCAGACATACAGGCCCGCCTTGGCAAATTTTTAGCCGACAATTTTTACAAGCTTGACGGCAAGTCTGTGGAAAGGGTAATAGGGGTAATGAGTTATATTTTAGATGTGAGGGCGAGAAGGGAAAAGGGCAGGGCGGCCTTGCAAAAAGAATTCAGTGCCGGTAAAGTCAGCTTTATCATCCCGTCAGGACATGATTCCGAAGCGTTGATGACAACTCTTGCCTCTCTTCACCGGAATGTGAAACACCCGGATTGGGAAGTTGTAATCGTGCTGAGTGACTTCGGCGTAAAGGAAACGCTTTCCGCTATTACAGGAGGGGTAACCATTATTGCGGCTGAAGGAAATCTTGCTCATCTCTATAATACCGGCGCTGAAATATCATCTGGTGAATATCTGGTTTTTATCAGACCCGGCATTGAGTACTCTGAAGGTGAGGGTATGGGCAATGCCATGAAAGAGGGAATAGCCGGCGTGCCGATAAAGAACCCTGATTTGACGCCTTACTGTCTTGGCATCGGCTTTGATTTTAATTTTGCGCCATACTTTATAAAAGACCACGGTTCGACTTCGCTCACCGACCGGTCCCGTTCCCTGAGCGAAGTCGAAGGGAGCAAGCGGTATGCTGTCGGAGGAGGGCTTATCGGGATTAACAGGGAGGCATTTATAGCTATCGGAGGGTTTGACGAGGGTATTGCAAATCATCTTATTGAGGCGGATATATGCCTCAAGGCAAAAGAATTAAATATTCCAGTAAGATACCTGCCTGATTGCCTTGCATTTAATTATAAGGAGACTTTTTTTGGAGAGGACATATCTGACGAGAACTGGAAAAACAGGGTCAAGTTTTTTGCCAAGTGGGTAGGCGTTTTGCCAAAAAATGACGATTTCCTGGGTCATATAAAGGATATGGATATGTTATAAGGTGTAAATGGATAAATTGGCAGCCCCATGCGCCCATTTATTTTCGTCTGCGTATTATAGAAACGGACCCCTGGAACATCCATGCCAGGATTACACACCTCGCCGTAAGGACACCAAACAAACGCAGCTTGATATTCTTCCGCCATGACCGGAGCCCCTGATTATTCTTCCTTTAAGAATGGCTGGTGGGATCTCAGCGAAAACCTGAGTCATATGAAGGACTGGATGGAACTGAAGAAGAAGGCGAAGGGGATAGAATTCAAATGAATTATAGAGCTTTATTTTCCGTATCATCCCTTATCCCGAACGCATCAAAAGTTGCGTACTGATTTCTTCTATGCTATATCTCTATTAAGAGCGGGGCGTTACAAATAATAATATCTGAAAGACCGGGTGGGTATTATAAAGGAAGTCCCGCAGAGAAAGGAGGTGACATGGTATGGAAAAAAGACTGAATCGTAAGGCACTCGAAAAAGAGGCGGCTTACTGGGAAAGGCTTAAAAAGTCTGTAAAAGACAATTCTGGCAAGTCATGCCTGAAATGAAAGAGTTGAAAGAGTTAATGTTGCTGGTCAAGCAACAAAACATCAAAGGCAGCATAGGGCGGCGACCGATGCAAAAAACGCACCGGCGCCCCCTTGTATGCCTCATAATTGTAAAGAGGACAATATATGGGCTACTTAGCGTATAGATAACACCTCTGTGCTCTGTGCGGCCGACTTCATCACCATGACATTAACTGACCATACATATGATTTTTTTACTCAATGGCACCTTACTGAGCGGTGCAATCTTAGCTGCAGCCACTGTTATCAAAGCGAAAACAAATCGGAAGAAATGCCATTCCCTGAGATAAAAAAAATTCTGAACGAAATTGCCAATTTGATATATGATTGGCAGGATACATACACCGTGAGCCTTTCCCCCAGCCTTTCCATTACAGGAGGCGAACCTCTCCTTCGTCCCGATCTTCCCCTGATCATTGATGCGTCAGTGCAGAAAGGGTTTGAAGTCTACATTCTTTCAAACGGCACGCTCATCAGTGGGGAAATGGCGAAAACATTTGCGGCGCTGGGTACCAAAGGGGTCCAGGTCAGTATAGAGGGACCGGAGAAGATACATGACTCTATACGGGGCACAGGCAGTTTCAGGTCGGCCATAAACGGTGTGCGTAATTTGCTCGAAGCAGGAATTATTGTAACGCTGAATGCCACGCTGTCCAGGCTGAATGCCGGGTTTTTTATGGACATGGTTGGTTTGGCATCCTCTCTCGGCGTGCATATGCTCGGCTTTTCGCGATTGGTCCCTTCCGGAAGAGGCGCAGGGTTGATAGATAAAATGCTCGACATAGGGGAGGTAAAAAACCTCTATGAAAAAATTCATTCCATATCGGCAGGACCCCTTAAAATTGTCAGCGGCGATCCCCTTTTTGGACAGATGGACTGCCCGGGCGATACTGTTACCGGCGCAGTTATGACAGGCGGATGTGCGGCCGGGCTCTCGGGGTTTACTATTCTTGCCGATGGGACCATAACGCCGTGCCGAAGATTGCCTGTTCCAATCGGCAACATAAGGAGAGATTCACTCCGCGAGATCTGGGCCACTTCTCCGGTATTGGAGCAACTCAGGGACAGGACAGGATATAAAGGCAAATGCGGAACATGCCCCAGGTGGGCATCATGCAGAGGCTGCAGGGCCATAGCCTATGCCTATGCCAGGGGAAAAAACAATATGGATTATCTTTCGGAAGACCCTCAGTGTTTCATTGACCGGAGCTTTTAACCTGATAATTCCTTGTTGCTTGCTGCAGTGGTCACAGGACGTTCTGTCATTACGGTGTCGGGGTCACACCGGGGCAGCTTTTTTCTCTTTTGCATAATGGCTTGACAGTCAGAGTTAACTAATTGACAAACCAGTCACGTTATTCTATATTGGAGATAGAGGGGGGCATTAACCGTTATAGCCGGGATAATAAAGCAGATAATGGACAAATCCTGCGCTGTAACGGAAATCTTTTAAACAATTTTTCAAGAATGGGAGGGAAGCATGGATAAGATCCTGAGAATCGATATGGGGGCTGACGGCGGCCCCAAGGCAAGCGCAGTCCCTATGGCGCAATATGCCGGGTTTGCAGGGCGGGCATTAACCTCAGCGATAGTATCACAGGAAGTTCCACCCTTATGCCATCCTCTGGGCGCCGAGAATAAGCTTATTATAGCCCCTGGCATGTTGAGCGGGACCACAGGCGCTATGTCGGGGAGACTATCGATAGGCTGCAAGAGCCCACTCACGGGCGGCATTAAAGAGGCAAACGCAGGAGGACAACCATCTCAGGTGCTGGCCAGACTGGGTTACAGCGCAATCGTACTTGAAGGAAAACCGAAAGACAATAACTTGTATAAGATTTTTATAAACAAAGATGGAGTCATAATAGCAGCTGACAACAGCCTTAAAATGCTTCCCAATTACGATATTGTCGAAAAAATGAAGGCTGAATACGGGAACAAGATAGCCTGTATTTCGATCGGGCCTGCCGGTGAGATGAAGATGAGCGCCGCATCGATAGCCTGTACCGATATGGAAATGCGGCCAACCCGCCACGCAGGACGCGGAGGTGTCGGCGCTGTCATGGGGTCCAAGGGTGTCAAAGTTATTGTCCTCGATGATACCGGCATGCAGATGCGTCCCCCTAAAGACCCGGAGAAATTCAGAGAGGCCAACAAGACGTTCGTTGAAGGGCTCAGGAAACACCCGGTCACCGGCCAGGGCCTGCCTGCCTATGGCACCAACGTGCTGACCAATATCCTAAACGAGGTAGGAGGATATCCAACCTATAACTTTAAACAGGGCCGCTTCGACAGTGCGTCAAAAATCAGCGGCGAAACCCAGGCCGAACTGGAGGTAAAGCGAGGAGGCGTAGCGACCCATGGCTGTCACCGGGGATGCGTGATCCAGTGCTCCGGCACATACCATGACAAGGACGGCCACTACCTCACCAAACAGCCGGAATATGAAACTGTCTGGGCACACGGGGGCAATTGCGGCATCTGCGACCTGGATGCGATAGCCATGCTTGATTTCCTTGATGACAATTATGGCCTGGACACAATCGAAATGGGCGCTACCATCGGCGTAGCCATGGAAGCAGGACTGGTAAAGTTCGGAGATGCCGAGGCTGCTATAAATCTGGTGCATGAAGTGGGCAAAGGCACCCATCTCGGCCGTATCCTGGGGAACGGGGCCGCCTTTACCGGCAAGGCTTTCGGCGTAGAGCGGGTCCCTGTGGTAAAGGGGCAGGCCATGCCGGCGTATGATCCCCGTGCAGTGCAGGGTGTGGGCGTAACCTATGCCACCAGCCCAATGGGGGCCGACCACACAGCCGGGTATGCGGTGGCCCAGAACGTGCTTAAGGTCGGAGGTGATGTCAATCCTCTTAAGCCCGAAGGCCAGGTGGAACTGTCCAGGAATCTCCAGATTGCCACTGCCGCTATCGATTCGACAGGGATGTGCCTTTTTATAGCCTTTGCGATACTCGACCAGCCCGAAACCTTCCAGGCCCTGCTCGACATGCTGAATGCCTTTTACGGGCTGAATCTCACAGCTGACGGCGTGACTGAACTCGGGAAAAAGGTGCTCTCCATGGAACGTGATTTCAATGCAAGGGCCGGCTTTACCGCCCAGCAAGACCGTCTGCCGCGCTTCTTCCAGACAGAGCCGGTTGCTCCCCATAACGTTACATTTGATGTCAAAGATGAAGACCTTGACAAGGTCTTTAATTGGTAGCAGGAATCAGCGATCAGAAACAAGAAAGGAGAGACGAAAGTCTCTCTTTTTTATTTTGACCATGGCCCGCAAGCATACCAGGGACAGGAGTAATATTGCATGGATTGCCCAGACAAAACAAATAGTCACGCCAATACACTTCCCCGGCTCGATTTGACCGTCGAAAACAGCCTGGTCCCGCGATTTTTTCTCTTTTTGCAGGAGGGTGTCATGCTCAGGACCCGTGTCGGATGCAGCGTACAGGTTTTTCTTACTGAAGAGATCGGCGCCAGCCAGGATACCATTGATAAAATTCAGTCAATTTTTCTTGACGGAAGACCTGTCGATGACCTGAGTGCAGCTACGATCAGGGACGGATCAGTCCTGGCGCTCTCCGCTGCCATGCCCGGGTTGGTCGGAGCTACCCTAAGGAGAGGGGGGGCATATTCTTCTTTCCGAAATGGCATTACTTACCACGAAGACAGTGCACACTGTGCCTCAGGAGAAGGCTTTGTTCAAATAAAACTCTTTAATCTCCTGATGGCCGAACTGGGACCCGGTCTTCTGAAAAAAGGGGTCTACGTGAGGTCCTCCGCATTGATGACCTTTCTGTCAGAACAGACGCCGGATTTTTGGCAGGGATGCCTGCGCGCACTCCTTGACGGCTGTGCAGTCGGGCTTCAGGCGTTACCGGGCAATGCAAGGGTCTGCTGCCACGACCGGTTATTTCTTTCAGTATCTTCACCAGACGAGAAGCCCTGATAATTTTTGTTATTGTCCGCCTGCAATTGGGGGGAAGAGAGCCAGTTCATCTCCATCTTTCAACGCGTATTTTGCAGGTCTGTGTTCACCATTTACTATCTTCAGCAGCGGGAATGTTTCCGGCAGGTTTATCTTTATCAGCTTTATGGCGTCCTCGATCGTAGCGTTCTCCGGCAGATCAACTTCCTGCTCGTCCGGACCGAATTGCTTAAGTGACGCAAAAAGCTTGATCTTCACCTTCATATAGCAATTATAACAGACTGCTCAAAGGGTTTATCTTTTATCCATGGACTATGCGTAATAATAGTGTCGCAGGCGGAAAGGAAACGTCGACTTCGTCTCGGAACATGCGCGGTGATGTCCTTCCTTGTTATCGTACTTGTCAGCTTTTTTGCCATGGGCATGAGATTCTTTTGGAAATAGATGATCGCTATTGAAGCGGATGATGCCTGGTACGGTTGAAAGCCTTTATCCTTCACACGATTATTGATCTAAAACCTCGCGCAATTTTCTTGAAAGAGCGTCGGGTCTCAACGGTTTCGATATAAAATTGAAGCCTTCGTCCATGATCTCCTTTTGGGCAAGAATATCTGCCGTATAACCACTGATGAAAACTACTTTCACATCGGGCTTAATCTTCTTCAATTCATTCTGCATGTCTCTTCCACTCTGTTTGGGCATGATTACATCCGACATAACGAGTTGCACAACGTCTTTATTCTCCCTGAAGAGCCTGACAGCATGTTCCCCATCAACGGCTTCTATTACGGTATACCCAAACTTCTCAAGTAAGGTTTTTGTTATCTCTCTGACAGCATCGTCGTCCTCTACCAGGAGGACTGTTTCGGTGCCGGAAGGAAAAGGAGTCGATGGCTTCTTTTCTGAGACTTGCACACTGGATACCGCCAGAGGCAGGTATATCCTGAATGTCGTCCCTTCTCCGGGCTCACTGTCAACATCGATAAAGCCGTTATGCTGTTTGACCGTCCCGTAAGCCATGGATAGTCCGAGGCCGGTTCCCTTGCCCACTTCTTTTGTCGTGAAAAAGGGGTCGAAAATGTGCTCCCTTGTCTTTTCGTCCATGCCCTCACCCGTGTCCGCAATGGAAATAACTGCATACTTGCCGGCCTCACCATAACGATGCATCCGGATGAATTGTTCGCCTACTTCGACTTCTTCGGTTGTTATGGTCAACCTTCCCCCGCAGGGCATTGCATCACGAGCGTTTGTCGCAAAGTTCATCAGCACCTGCTCAAGCTGGCTTTTATCAGACTTTACGATTAGGTCATGAGTGGCGGTAATGGCCTTCAACTCAATATCTTCGCCAATAACCCTGTCAAGCATCTGCTTGATGCCAACTACGATCTCATTGATATTGACTGGTCTCGGTTCTATAACCTGTTTCCGGCTGAAGGCAAGCAGGCTGTGGGTCAGATTAGCGGCTCTTTCAGCCGAAGCAAGTATCTGGCTAACGTACAAATGTAAAGAGTCAGAAGCTGGTATTTTTTCATTCAGAAGGCTCCCATAACCGATTATTGATGTGAGGATGTTGTTGAAATCATGCGCCACTCCTCCTGCAAGTAGGCCGATCGCCTCTATTTTCTGGGACTGGCGGAGTTGTTCTTCTATCTTTCGGTGCTCCGTAACATCGACACCGATACTTGCGGTCCCTATCACATTGCCTTCAGGGTTACGTAAAATAGCATTGTCCCATACAATTAGACGTAGTGAGCCGTTACGGGTCAGGATAGAGTTCTCATAATGCAAAGGGATCTTACCTTCAGTAATAAGCGCTTGAAAAACTGATCTGACAGCGAGTCTCTCGTTTTCAGGCAAGAACAGGTCGAACCAGTTCCTGGTGAGCACTTCATCTCTCGTCCAGCCGGTCAGGCCAAGAAGAGAGTCATTGCAAAAGGTAATGTTCCCGTCGCGGTCGAGCATTACAGCTACACTGAGGATATTCTGAAGCAAGTCCTTGAATTTCTTTTCAGAAGACTGAAGGGCGTCTTCCGCCCGTTTGCGTTCGCTGATATCCTGAACAGTGACAATCTGATACAAGACGTTTCCTTTTTCATCTTTTACCGCATATGCCTCTACCTGGACAGGGAAAACAATGCCATCTTTGCGAATATGACAAGTTTCATAGGAGAGATACCCCTTTTCGTTAACTTGTCGTAAGATTTCGGGAAATTTGGGACACGTTTCAGGAGAATAAACATCGGCAACGGGCCTGCCTAGAAGCTCTCCTATAGTATAACCGTGCATTTCTGCATAAGCTGGGTTCATGATCTCAAATAGTCCACGAGGAGTCCCAACCGCTACGCCAATATGGGTATATTGAAAAATGTCAGCAAGCATACGCGAAGTCGTTTCTAACTTCTTGCGCTCGAATTCCGCTTTTTGAAGTTCGGCGTTCCGTTGTTGTAATTCAGTTACGAGTTGCTGCTTTGTCTTATCGTTATCGTTCATATTGGTCTCGAAACAGGTTTTATGCTCAAAGTATATTTTTCCCCTGAGGTTAAATCTCTTTTTTTATTATAGCAACACATTTAAGAAGTTATGTCAATAATTTACTGAGTAAAGCACACTAGCATTCCGGAATCGGCGTTCGGACCAGCACGGAATTCCAGATCAGCCGTTGTTAAGCTAACAATGCAAAAATACCGATAAAATAGTGCCAGTCAATTTTATGACAGGAAAAATTTTCCCTTTGTCAGAATTGGCCTTGAAGCTTTTCGGGACAAAACGTAGAAATAAGCTTAAAATACAATTGGATGGTACGTAGTAACCTGCAGGTATAATTTTTGCTTTATAATCTAATGATTATTTTTATCCCAAAAACTAGCAGTGAGGAGATCACATGTTCAATGACAAAGTGATACTGATTACCGGTGGAACCGGGTCGTTTGGAAAGAAGTTCACCGGATATCTTTTGCAGCATTACAAACCACGGAAGGTCATTATTTTCAGCAGAGACGAATTCAAACAATTTGAAATGGCCCGCACCTTCCCCGAGGCCTCATACCCGGTACGCTACTTCCTCGGTGATGTGAGGGACAGGGACCGCCTGTACCGGGCGTTCGATGGGGTTGACTACGTCATTCATGCTGCTGCTATCAAACAGGTCCCCGCAGCAGAGTACAATCCTTTCGAAGCTGTGAAGACCAATATACTGGGGGCCCAGAACATCGTTGAAGTTGCCATAGATAAAGGCATTAAAAAAGTTGTTGCGCTTTCCACCGACAAGGCGGTCAGCCCCATCAACCTTTACGGGGCCACGAAACTTGCCATGGAGAAGTTGTTTGTTTCGGGTAATGCCTATGTCGGCGCCAGGGACACATCTTTTTGTGTAGTAAGGTACGGTAATGTGATCGGCAGCAGGGGAAGTGTTGTCCCGCTTTTCATGGATTTGACAAAGGCCGGCAAAAAGAAGTTTCCGGTTACCGATGAACGCATGACCCGGTTCTGGATAACTCTTTTGCAAGGGGTGGAGCTGGTCTGCAAGGCCGCCAGGGACGGAGTCGGCGGAGAGGTTTTCGTGCCGAAAATCCCGAGCACAAAGATAACAGATATTGTAAAGGCGCTCTGCCCTGATGGTGAATGTGAGTTTATCGGTATCAGGCCCGGTGAAAAACTGCACGAATCTCTTATATCCGAAGACGAGGGGAGGAATACCGTTGATATGGGCGATGGATACGTTATATTGCCCCAGTTCAGCTTTCAGGACAGCAAACATTATGGCTACTCCAAATATCCGAGAATGGCTGATGGCTTTTTCTACAGAAGCGACAAAAACGAAGAGTGGCTATCGCAATCGCAGATAAGCGAGCTTATAGAAAGTATCGAGATTGATCGGCGGCTTGTCGCCTCGGAGCAATAAAGAATTGAGGAGATGCCGATATGCAGGGACGCGCTTGGTTTGTTCCATATAGCAGGCAAAGCATAGGCGCCGATGACTTAGAAGCAGTAATGGCGGTGCTCAAATCCGATTACCTGACGCAGGGTCCTGCAGTAGAGGCTTTTGAGCTTAAGCTTTCTGAGTATGCGAACGCCCGTTATGCAGTAGCTATGTCCTCGGGGACCGCTGCCCTTCACGCTGCATATTTCGCGGCCGGCATTGAAGCCGACAGTGAAGTCATTACGTCCCCTATAACCTTTGCCGCTACTTCAAATGCAGCGCTCATGCTCGGCATCAAGCCTGTATTTGTCGATGTCGAGAGTGACAGCGGAAACATGGACACAGCGCTGCTTGGGCCGCTGATAAATTCCGCGACAAAGGCGATTGCGCCTGTCCATTACTCCGGCCACCCGGTCGATATGCCTGCCCTGCATGCTATCGCACGAAGGCATGGTCTTGTCGTTATAGAAGACGCCTGCCATGCAATAAGCGCAGAGTACAAAAAACATGGGTCATCGGTCATGGGTCATGGGTCGGAGGATGGAGAACAGAAGTCAGAAGCCGGCCCTGAATGGATTAAGGTCGGCAGTTGCATGCACTCTGATATTACAGTCTTCAGTTTTCATCCGGTGAAACCAATGACCACGGGAGAGGGTGGGGCTGCCTTGACCAATGATCCTGAAATCTATCACCGGCTCAAACAGTTCAGGACACACGGCATAACAAAAGAGAGATTCATCAACGAACCCCACGGCGAATGGTATTACGAAATGCAGTTTCTCGGGAACAATTACAGGATGACGGACATTCATGCTGCCCTCGGCGCCTCACAGCTGAAAAAGCTGGACCGTTTTACTGAGCGGAGGCGGGAGATTGCTTCCCGGTATGATGAGGCGTTCAGGGGCAATCCATATTTCGATATACCTGCCCGGAGGTCGTATGCGAGGTCATCCCATCACCTCTATCCCATACGGCTCAGGGACGGATACAAGGAAAATAAGAGGGTCATTTTCTCAAGGCTGAAGGAAAAAGGGCTTGGCGTCCAGGTCCACTATATACCCGTATATTTGCAGCCCTACTACCAGCATATAGGGTCTAAACAAGGATTGTGCCCCCTGGCAGAGGACTTCTATGAGAGGGAAATCAGCATCCCCCTTTATTATGATATGAGCGATGCGGACGCAGCCCGGGTCGTTCAGAGAGTGCTTTCTGCGTTTAATGAGTCATGATGCCCAAATTAATCATCGGTACCGCAAATTTCGGCCTCCGGTACGGAATTGCAAACGATAGGAAGTTAAGTCGCCAGGAGGCGTTTGCTGTCCTTGATTATGCCAATGCACAGGGCATTCAGTGGATAGACACCGCAAGCGCTTACGGTGATGCCGAAAATGTGATAGGCGCATACTTTGAAAAGTGCGGCAAGGCCTTCAAGGTCATCAGCAAGCTTCCCGGTAAAGAGTATTCAAACGCGCGAGAGGTGGAGGACGAAGTGTCCGGGTCATTGAAAAACATGAAGGTCCCGTTCATTGATGTTTTTTTAATCCATTCCTACGATACCTATAAGCGGTATGGTAATATAATTGTCCCTGTGCTGAGGTCACTCCGGCGGAATAAAATCATAGGGAACTACGGAGTCTCGGTATACCACCCTGAAGAGGTTGTCGATATAGCTCAGGAGTCACGCGATAAGCTGGTGTTTGAGTTTCCTCTCAATCTATTTGACCAAAGATTTTTAAAAGACGGTTTTATGCAAAAGCTTAAGAGCAGCGGGAGTCTGCTTTTCGCCAGGTCTGTATTTTTGCAGGGCCTTTTCTTTCTCGAAGGCAATGCGCTTAACGGCAGGTTCGGGAAGGCCAGGGAGAAGATCGGGAGAATGAGGGAGATTGCATCGGCTCATCAGATGAGACCGGAATGCCTGGCCTTATTGTTTGCTGCGCAAAAAACCTGGGTGGACGGCGTGGTTGTCGGCGTTGACACTGCAGAGCAGCTCAGAAGAAACAGCGAATGTCTCGCGTCAGGCAATTTGAGCAGATATTCTGCTCTGGAGCGCTTACTTTCAGATCTGGCAATAGATGATGAGGACATAATTTTACCGTACAGGTGGAAGGTATGAAGATACTTTTCCCGGATACATCTGCTATTGCCGGCATGGAGGGCATTGAATTCAGGCAGGGGGAGGTCCGGAAGCGCAAAGAGCCGTTAATTGTTCCCGAACATCCATGGGAGGAGATACACACATACCTCTATGGCTCTGTTCTGAAAAAGGGGCCTTTGTACAGAATGTGGTATCAGTCATATGTCGACGGGCTGGGTTTTTTTGTTAATTATGCGAGATCAACAGACGGCATAACATGGACCAAACCCCTGATGAAGAGATACTGTTTTGGAAAGCCTGAACTATATCCAACGGTGGCTGTAGGCGGAGAAATAAAGGATTTTTATCTTAAAAGCGCCAAAACCGACAATTGCAGAACAAACATTGTGTCGACTTACCACATCCCGAGTGTCATATACGATCCTGATGACAAAAACACGCCATATAAATTGTTTGGCTATACCGATGCAGGATATTGCACTGCATTTTCAAGGGACGGCATACATTTCAGATCATATGAACACAATCCTGTTATCCCTGTGATGAGATTCCCTAATCCTTATACTAAAAAGACCTGGTTCAGCGATGTTGCGCCTGCATTCAGGGACATCTTGAAAAACAGGTTCACTGCTTTTGTAAAGACATACGTAATTGATGACGAAGGAAGGACAAGGAGATGTGTGGGGCGGTCCGTGAGCAGTGATTTTAAAAAATGGAGCGGGCCTGTGACAATATGGACGCCTGGTGATGAGGAGGACAGGGTGGCAGTTGCAAAAGGCTTTAAATGGGCTGACTTTTACGGTCTGTGCGGGTTTAATTACGGCAACGGTTATCTCGGCTTCCTTTGGCTCTTCTACATAGATCACGAGGTAAAAAATGGCACACACGACGGCATGATGGAAGTATACCTGGCCTATAGCAGCAACGGGAAGGACTGGAAGCGGCTTTCAGATGTGCCTCTCATACCCCTGAGCAGGGGAGGATGGGACACCGATATGATATGCACGTCAAATGCGCCTCTTTTCCTCAAGGATGAAATACTCGTTTATTACGGAGGCTCGAACTTCAGCCATGGAGTGGGGCATGAGGGCAGGCCGTATGACGAGGAAAAACACGGGGCCAAAATAGGGCTGGCAAGTCTAAGGAAGGACGGATTTGTTTATGCGTATGCGATGTCCGGAGGTTATTTTCTGACAAAGCCTGTAAACATGCGGAAGGGACTGCTCCGCCTGAACCTGGACGCTGGTGACGGCCGCGTTTCTGTCGAATTTATGAAAGGCGGCGAAAGCGCAGCATCTTTTGATATCAAAAGGGTGAATTCCATTGATTACCCTCTCAGGTCTGCGGTAAAGGGGCCCGTTTCATTAAAAATCCATTTGCATAACGCAAGGCTGTATTCGCTGGAGGCACAATGACGACCGGGGTCATTGTACAGGCAAGGACCAGTTCGACGAGATACCCCAGGAAAATGCTCCACGATTTTCTCGGAAAGACCGCAATTGAATGGGTCCTTGACAGGTGCAGTGGCATAGAGACTGATTATAAGATCCTTGCTACGTCCAGGGACAGGGACGATGATGTGCTTGCGGACTACGCGCTAAAAAAGGGCTGGCATTTGGTCAGGGGAAGTCTGAACGATGTCTTGGAGAGGTTCGCGCAGGCGGTAAGGGAATATAAACTTGACGTGGCTGTCCGCATCACCGGTGACTGCGTCCTTACGGATTACCGTCTGGTAAACTACGCTTTGGACAAATTCAACGAGCTTAAAGCCGATTATCTTAATCTTGCCCGTGTTATGGATGGCTTCGATGTTGAAGTGATGAGGGGCAGAGCGATCCTCGATGCTGATGAAAACGCAGGCTTGCCTTCTGAACGGGAACATGTGGGGCCTTTTATCCGTAACAGCGGTAAGTTCAAGGCAGTCAGCGTGCCTTACGGGAGTGAGGACCTGTCTCATATCCATCTGAGCCTCGATTATATGGATGACGCCGATGCCATCGGGGCAATACTTGAACGTCTGGGGGACAGGGATTTTACGCATGAGGATGTCGCAAATCTGCTGAAAGGAGAACCGCGAATGATTGAGAAAACTAAATATACAGTACCCAATGAAGGCTTCCGGAGATCGGTTGAGGAGGACAAGAATTTTATCAGAGCTCTGAAAGGCAGGCCTTTAAAACTTGACAGCAACAACGCGCTTTTCAAAAAAGTGATAGAAATTATTCCCAACGGTTCCCAGACCTTCAGCAAATCTTACCTGCAGTTCAGCGTGGGCGGTTCCCCGCTGTTCATCAAGGAGGGAAAGGGCTGCATGGTGACTGATGTTGACGATAATGTTTTTATGGATTACACGATGGGGCTCGGCGCCTGTGTCCTGGGCTATGCCTTTGGGCCGGTGAACGAGGCTGTTGAACGTCAGATGAAAAAAGGCAGCGCATATACGCTCCCTCACTATCTTGAGTATGAGCTGGCGGAACTCCTTACACAGGTAATTCCGTGCGCCGAGATGGTGCGGTTCGGAAAAAACGGCTCTGATGTTACGTCTGCTGCCGTGAGGCTTGCGAGGGCGTATACAGGGAGAGACTATATAGCGTGCTGCGGCTATCACGGTTGGCAGGATTGGTACATTGCCACGACAACCCGCAGTAAAGGCATTCCCGACGCAGTTAAGGAACTCACGCTCTCATTTCAGTATAACAATATCGAAAGCCTCGAAAAACTGTTTGAGAAATACAGGGACAAAGTCGCCTGCGTGATTATGGAGCCGGTCAGTCTGACAGCGCCGGAGGATGATTTCCTGAAGAAAGTAAAAGAACTGGCTCACAAAAATGGGGCCTTGCTTGTGTTTGATGAAGTGGTGACCGGTTTCAGGTTTGCTTTGGGTGGCGCCCAGGAACACTTTGGAGTCACGCCCGATATCGCATGTGTCGGAAAGGCAATGGGCAATGGCCTGCCTGTTTCTGCCATAGTAGGCGGGAAAGAATATATGAGGCTTTTCGATGAGATTTTCTTTTCATTCACCTTTGGAGGGGAGACTGCATCCATTGCTTCAGCGCTTGCCACCATACGCTATACGCGTGATCATGCCGTCATAGAGCATATATGGAAGCAAGGGAAAAGGCTCAAGGACGACATAGAGAAGCTTATCAATGAAAAAGGACTTGGCGCCGTAATGTCCATAGATGGTTTTCCTGTCAGAACGGTAATGGGATTCATGGGAGAGGAGAAGCAAAGCCTTAAGATGAAGACCCTTTTCCAACAGGAATGCGCAAAGAGAGGCATTTTGTTCACCGGCAGTCATAATATATCGCTTCCTCACGATGACCGGGCCATGGAAAGGACATTGCCGGTGTATGCTGAGGTGATGGACATTCTGGGATACAGCATCAGATATGAAATGCTGGATGAAATGCTCGAGGGCAGGCTTTTAGAGCCTGTTTTCAGAAAAGTTTAGTTGGAGCGGGTCTGAAAATAGAAGAGTGCGGCAACCAGGCGGTTTAGCCGGCCTTTGGGAGAAGTGCAGGGGATGATACAGAGCGGGACCGATTTTTTTGGGTCTATTTCTACCTTGATCAGGGCAAAGCTGATGCGCGAAGCTCCTGAAGAATGGGACCATGTGCTGTCAAACTCCGCCCATGTTCCTGTTGTGTACACACGCAGCATGGTGACATACCAGTCGGCATATATAAAGGAGAAGGTGGAGAAGTTCTCCGACCTGTCAATGGTTTTATACCACGAAAATAAACCGGCGGGTGTCTGGCCTTTGACTATGCGCTTTTCTGAAGGCGCCTGGTCGTGCGGTTCTAATGAGGGCCAACTGATTGCGCCCTTATTCGCTGAGAACACCGCTGAAAAGACCCGCAAGGCATTGATGGAGCGATGCCTGTCTGTAATTGAAACGTTGTGCAGGTTGACTGACCAGGAGGTTTTCAGCTGTGTGGAATATGTCGGTGAGAGCGGTGTAGACGGGTGGCACCGGAAAATAATGGAAAGAGGAGCGGCTATCCGGAGGGTCGCGCACGAGATATTTGTCGACCTGTCGATGAGCATTGAGGACATAAGGGCAAACCTGAGAAAGAGCTATAAATCATTACTTTCCACTGGAGGCAGACTGTGGCAATCCAGCGTATTTGATAAGATTGATCATAAGGTCTTCGACGAATTCCGTCAGTTGCACCATCGAGTTTCAGGGCGTGTCACTCGTTCTCTGGAAACATGGGATTTGGTGGAGAAGGCCATTAATGATGGGGCTGCCTTTCTTGTAGTGCTTAGAGACGATAAAGGGGTAATGGTAGGAGGCGGTTTGTTCTACATTTCAAAGACAGAAGGTCTTTACGCTGTCGGCGTATATGACAGGACCCTTTTCGACAAACCTTTGGGGCATATAGTGCAGATGAAGGCTTTAGAGCACATGAAGACGCTCGGCCTGCGGTGGCACAAGTTAGGGGAACGCTTTTATCAGGGTGACAGCAGCACGCCGACAGAAAAAGAACTCAGCATTGCTCATTTCAAAGAGGGTTTTGCGACCCATATGTTTTTGAGGCTCCACACTGAGGTAAGGATATAATGAATGCATTTGTTTTGACAGAGGGCGGATTGAATATAGGGTTTGGTCATATTACTAGATGCCTTTCGCTATGTCAGGCATTTGAGGCCAACGGTATTCTGCCTGAGTTTATTGTAAACGGAGATGAGAGCATTGATGGTGTTTTTAAGGACAGGCAACATAAAAGATTGAATTGGCTTGAGCATGAGAAGAGAGTATTGGCCTCCATTAAAGACGCCGATATTGTTATTATTGACTCTTATTTGGCGGACATCGATTTTTACAGGGAAGTATCCGGTTCCGTGCGCGTGGCTGTTTTTATCGATGATAATAAAAGGGTAGATTATCCAAAAGGGGTGGTCGTCAACGGCTCGATTTCCGCAGAAAGGCTTCACTATCCTGCAAGGGAAAATATTGCTTATCTGCTCGGCCCAAAATACATACCGCTGAGAAAAGAGTTTTGGAATACGCCTGAAAAAGAGATAAGAGATAACGTCACCAGCATAATGGTGACCTTCGGGGGCGATGATATGAGAAACTTGACGCCAAAAGTCATGGAGTTGCTGGCTAAGGACTATCCGGGGCTTTCGAGGCAAATCGTCATTGGCAAAGGGTTCCGTAATCCAAAGCAGATAGAAGCGGCTGCAGACCATAACACCATATTACATCATAATCCTGACGCTGAAACTATGCTGAATATAATGCTGTCTTCCGATGTCGCTATTTCTGCCTGCGGCCAAACATTGTACGAGCTTGCGAGGGTGGGGGTCCCTGCTATTGCTGTGGCGGTGGCGGACAATCAGTTCAATAATGCAAGCGGCTGGCGACAAGCTGGTTTTATCGAGTACGCGGGCTGGTGGGAAGACGGAATGCTTCTGGATAATGTGCGCAGCGCACTAAGACTGCTTGAAGATGGAGACGGAAGAAAAAAAATGTCGAGGAACGGCAGGACAGAGGTAGATGGAAAGGGTGCAAATAGGGTAGTTGATTACCTTTGCAATAAGGAGAGCGTATGCAAGATAGTCTGAATATATTGTTGATCAAAGTTCCCGAGGTCGATTTCGAAGAAAAAAAGATCAGTTATGCCGAGTCTCTGGCGCTCGATGCGCCGCCGATGCCCCTGGGCATAGCGAGCCTGTCGGCCTATCTAAAAAAAATGACCAGCCACTCGATACATCTGCTCGACATGTTCGCCGAGGGGTTCGAAAGCTACAGCGAGCGGCATGACAGGAACGCGCTTATTGATGTGGCCGAAAGGCGCATAATGGAAGTTATGCCGGATGTGATCGGCATCTCGGCGCTGATGATTATAAATTATAAATGGGTGCATCACATTGCAGGTTTGGCGAAGAAAATAAAACCGGATGTCAAGGTCATCGTCGGAGGCGGATATGCGGCGATACTGCCTGAAAAGGTGTTGGAGGACGGCAATATAGATTTTATTGTGATCGGCGAGGGAGAAGAAGTAATCCTGAACATTCTGGCAAGCGGATTCGACCGGCAAAAACTTGCAGGCGCCGACGGCATAGGCTTCAGAGATGTTTTAGGGAGGAAGGTCATTAATCGCAAGCCCGCCTCGATAAGGGACCTCGACGTCCTGCCTTTTTACGATTGGGAGGGAATGGGCCTCGAAAAATATATGCGTTACCACAAAAACAGGTTTGTATCTTATATCACGTCGAGGGGATGTCCCTTCGGGTGTTCCTTCTGTTCGACCCATCTCCTCTGGGGCAAGAAGTTCAGGCCGTTTTCCCACAAAAGGGTCCTTGACGAAATAGACTACCTCAAACGAACTTACGGGATCGAAGAGATTGAATTCAGGGATGATAACCTTACCCTCGACAGGGAGCGGATTACCGCCATACTATCGGGTTTTATCGAGAGGGACTACCGGTTCACCTGGACTACTCCTAATGCTGTCGCAATCGTGACCCTTGATGCCCCCCTTGTCGGGCTGATGAAAAAGAGCGGATGCGAAATGCTCACTATAGCAATTGAGTCAGGGTCTGAAAGGGTACTGAAAGAGATCATCCATAAACCGGTCAGCAAAGATAAGGCGCGGGAAGTCCGCAGGATAGCGCGGGAATCAGGTCTCAAAATCCAGACTGCGTTTATTATAGGATTTCCTGGGGAGACGAAGGAAGAGATAGAGGAAACAAAAAACTTTGCCGCTGAATTACAGTGCGACTGGAACCAAATAAGTATTGCAACTCCTTTCCCGGGGACGGAAATGTATGAGATTTGCGAAAAGAACAATTTCTTTGTGAAGGCGGATAGTGATCTGGAACGTTACCGGTACGGATTCGCCAATATCAGGACAGGGGAATTTGACGAGAAGTGGCTCAAAGAAAAGGCCTACTCCATAAATATAGAAGTGAATTTCATACGGAACCATAATTTGGAGGACGACCCCGTTTTCGCTGTTGAACAGTTTGCGGATATTCTTTCAAGGTACCCTAAGCACCTGATAGGAATTATCTGCCTGGCCTATGCCTACCGGAAGGCAGGGGAGACCGGTCTCGCCCGGGAGACGATAGGGCGGGCGGTGGAACTGGCTGAACGCGATCCCGAAATTTATGAGACCTACGGTAAGTATATCGATGCCGGCAACCCGGTCTTCGGGGAATTCCTTGCGCTTCGCAAGGGCCGGGCCGATGCTTCTGAAGCACGGTCGGAGGAGGCGGTATGATAACAGGTGAAAATATGTTGTGTCCATATTGCGGCAGCCGGAATACCTTTACATATTACGAAGCCCGAATGCCTAATATCCTGTCCGCATGCCCCAGCGCCATGCTCGAAAGAGTCAAGATGTTTCCGTTCGAAGCAAGACTGTGCCGTGATTGTTTTTTGGGCTTCAATGCATCGCGCCTGGACGAGGAGGAGCTGCGGCTTATTTACGACAACTACCTGTATATTTCACCCATGAGCGGGATCGGGCAGACCAAATACGAGGGAATGGTCGGGACGCTGTGCAAATATTTTGATAAGGAAGCGGAGCTTATAGAGATCGGCTGTTCCGAGGGCTATTTGCTGCACCTCATGAGCAACAAGGGTTATAAGCGGCTGGCGGGAATAGAGCCGGGACCACAGGCCGAGCAGGCCAAGGCGCTTGGTCTTAATATCATACGGAATTACTTTGACGGCAATACCTTCAAAGGCCGCACTGTAGACGGGTTCTTCCTGATGCATGTGTTCGAGCATTTCGACGACCCATTTTCGATCCTGGAGCATATGAAAGAACAGCTTGCGCCGGAGGGAAAAATAGTTATCGAAGTGCCTGACTTCGGAGGTTATCATCACCAGCACCTCTTTTTCTTCAATCTTTCTTTTTTTATGACCCTATGCCGCGACAAAGGACTGAAGATCATCGAAGAGAATCGGGAGCGCGGCATCCTGAGGGTGGTCATTGTCCACGGCGATGCAGCCGGATACCAGGGGATTGCGCCGCTCGAGAAGCCTGAAGCGGTTATTCCAGCCGCCAGAAAGCAGTATAGATATTTCAATAAGAGCGTAGCTGAGATGCGCCGCATGCTGGAGTCGAAGAGGGGCGAGACGGTGTACTGGTGGGGGGCAGGCTCCTCGGCAGTGGTCTATCTCAATCAGGCTGGAACTGCTGTTCTTCAGGATGCCGGCGTGACCGTAGTAGATGGTGACAAGAACAAATGGGGAATGTTCATTCCCGGCCCGAATCTCGAAGTCCACCCTTTTACCATTTTAGAAAACAGGTCCGTAAAAACACTGATTATTGCTTCTGAGTTCCACGGCGAGATTCTTGAGACCTGCAGAAGAAACAACATCACAGCCGGTCAGATCATGGTAGTGCAATGACGATGAAGGCGGCCGGGAGTGTTCTCATCTCACCTGCAGGGGGGCAGGCCATTCATGGCATTGTGCAGTACTTCAAGGACCGGGGCATGACCGTCACCGGCATCGATGGTAATGGGGAAGCCATAGGCAGGTTCTTTACCGACAAGTTCATCTGTGTGCCGGCAGTTGGCAGCCCTTCCTATGCCGATACGGTCCTCGGCATTATTGCTGATAATCACATCGACCTGTTTATCAGTTGGCTGGACCCTGAAATCATATTTTGGAACGGGATGTTCCACGCCTCCAGGATCCCGGCCGGCATGGAACGTATCTTCACCTTTAATTTTAGGCCTGACATCATGAATTTGTATGATAAATTCCTGTTTTCCGGACTGCTCGACAGTCACGGGTTCACCCGCCCCAGGACATTTCTGCTGAGCGATAATGAGAATGCCGATGCCTTGCGTCTGCCGGTAATTGTCAAACCAAGGGTCGGATACGGATCAAAGGACACCCACATGGCGCCAAGCCGGGAAGCGCTTGCCTGTACTGTGGGCCTTCTGAGAGGAAGGGGCGCCGATATGAGCGCATTTCTGGTGCAGGAATGCATAATCGGGACTGAATACACCGTGGATTTTTTCGCGGAAAGGGGCGCCATAATTAATATGGCCATCCGGAAACGGACAGAGCACCGCGGAGTGAGTCTGAAGGGCGAGACCGTGATCGATGATGCGATCGAAGAATGTATTACAAGATTCTGCAAGGACTTCATGGCAGACGGGCTCAACAACATTCAGGTGATAAGAGGGGCGGACGGGCTGTACATTATTGATTATAACCCGAGGCCGAGCGGCACGGTCATGCTTTCCGTGCGTGCAGGCGTGGACCTCTTGAACAATCTTGTGGAGCGGGCCGGGGGGGAGCAATGCACCCGCTACGGCAAGCCCGGAAAACTCAAGATGGTGCGCTATCTATCTGAGATATACTATGAATAAGGTCGATGCCGTATTCTATGACCTGGACAACACGCTTTACCGGCAGATCGAGGATGTAAGGCAAAGGATAGAGCATTGCGCCAGTGAATTCCGTCTCCCTGAGGCCGGGGAGATTCTCTCTTTCTGGCTGAAAGAGTGGTCGGAGAAGGGACCTGCGGAACAGAATTATATTGACAGGGTGATCGAACGGTTTTCTCTCACGGTTGACAGGGAGGCCATGATTGAGGAATACCGTTCCTGCCTTACCACGCTTTCCCTCGATGAGCAGGTATACGATTTTCTGGCTATGGTCAGGGAGCGAGGGATAAAACAGTTCCTGATAACGAATGGCCGTACCCAAACCCAGATCAGGAAAATTGAGTCACTGGGGGTGCGGGAGCTTTTCGATGATGTGGCAGTTGCCTCGGGGCAATATGCTAAACCTTCGAGCTACTGGTTCACGGCATTGCTCCAACGGCATGGTCTGGGTCCTTCACGATGCATCAGCGTGGGGGACTGGTATGCGGTAGATGGCGCAGCCTCTGCCGGGGCCGGCATACGGTACATACACCTGACAGGCGGTCCCGTCAGAGAGCATGTGCCTGATACAGTTGCTTGTATCAATAATATAATTGATCTCGGAGGGTACCTATGAACGCTGAGAAACGACTGCTGATTGTCGCGGCCCATCCCGACGATGAAATACTGGGGTGCGGGGGAACGGTTGCGCGGCTGGTCGACGAAGGCTATCAGGCCTATTCGATGGTCCTCGGCGAGGGTATAACCTCAAGAGACAACAAGCGGGACCAGGAAAGAAGAGCTGAAGCTATAAAACAGTTGAAGAAGCAGGTATACAGAGCGGGTAAGATAGTCGGGATTAAAGAGGCTGTAGCGCATGATTTTCCTGATAACAGGTTTGATACGCTGCCGTTCCTGGATATTGTGAAAGTCATCGAAAAATTTAAAAACCGGGTCAGGCCTGATTTGATTTTTACCCATTTTGAAAAAGATCTGAATATTGATCACAGGATCACTTACCAGGCAGTCGTAACAGCAACCCGACCTTTGCCGGGGGAACCTGTCAGGGCCATATACTCATTCGAAATTTTGTCGTCGACAGAATGGAACTGTCCTTTAAGTTTTTCTCCAGATGCATTTTTTGACATTGAGAAGGGCATTAATAGAAAGATTCAAGCAATGCGTGAGTATAAATCCGAGTTAAGAGATTTTCCTCATCCCAGGTCGTTGAAAGGAATAAAGCTTAATGCCGAATATTGGGGAATGCTTATGGGCTTAAAATATGCTGAAGCCTTTAAACTGGTCAGAGCAATAAGTTGATGGACCTGAAAAGGGATTTTCATATTGATGATGTTTCAGTTGTGAATTTCATTAACCTGAGCGGCGAAGAAAGGGAGCTTGTAAGACGCTGGAGAAATCATGATGATATAAGGAAACAGATGTACTCGGAACACATGATATCTTTGGAAGAACATGCCGGATTTATAGCTGGATTAAGCAATGATGACAAGAACTTTTATTGGCTTGTAAAAGATAAAAAAGGAGAATATTCGGGTGTCATTTACCTGAACAGAACTGACTTCTCAAATATGAATGCCTATCTTGGCATATATTCGAATCCTGACCTCAAAACACAGGGTACAGGCAGCACGCTTATCGATTGTCTGAAAAAGATCGCTTTTGAAAAATGGGACCTTCACACTTTAAAACTCGAGGTGATCGAAACTAACGGCAGGGCGATTCATTTTTACGAAAAGTCCGGATTTGCAGTGGAGGGAAGGCTGAAAGAGTTTGTCTTTAAGAAAGGCAGATGGTATGATGTTATGATTATGGGAATTGTCAATAGAACTAGAAACAGGAATGAGATTGGACGATGAATTTTAAAATATCTGAAAGAAACATTGGTGAGGGCAGCCCTGTTTTCATAATCGCCGAACTGTCGGCCAACCATAACCGGAAGTTCGATCTGGCCGTGGAAACAATAAAGGCCGCAAAAGAGGCCGGCGCTGATGCAATAAAGCTGCAAACATACACGCCCGATACCATAACTATAGACTGTGATAATGAGTATTTCAGGATTAAGCAGGGGACCATATGGGACGGTAAGATGCTTTACCAGCTTTATAAAGAGGCCTTTACTCCCTGGGAATGGCACCCTGAGCTGAAGCAGATTGCCGAGGGGTTGGGACTCATCTGTTTTTCCTCTCCATTCGATAAAACAGCTGTGGATTTCCTTGAGGATATAAATGTTCCTGCATATAAGATAGCTTCTTTTGAAATAACAGACATCCCTCTTATTGAGTACATTGGATCAAAAGGCAAACCCGTAATTATCTCGACCGGGATAGCTACACTTTGTGATATTGAAGAGGCAATAAACGCCTGCAAGAGGATGGGGAACGAACAGGTTGCCGTGCTGAAATGCACATCTGCCTATCCGGCGCCTCTGGAAGAGATGAATCTGAGTACCATTCCCAATTTGGCCGAAACCTTTCATACAGTTGTGGGTCTGTCTGACCATACACTCAGCATTTCTGTCCCGGCCGCATCCGTGGCCCTTGGCGCAAAAATAATAGAGAAGCATTTTATTCTGGACAGGAAATTAGACGGGCCGGATGCTGCATTTTCGATGGAGCCGGAAGAGTTCAGGGCAATGGTCAATGCGGTCAGGGACGTCGAAAAAGCGCTTGGAACTATAAGCTATGAGCTGTCCGCCAAGACAAAGAGAAGCAGGGAGTTTTCACGGTCATTATTCATAGTAAAGGACACTAAAGCAGGTGAAGCCTTGACCGAATATAACGTAAGATCTATCAGGCCTGGGTTTGGCCTTCATACCAAATATATAAAAGATATTCTCGGAAAAAAAGCGAAGACGGATATTAAAAGGGGCACGCCGTTAAGCTGGTTGTTGATAGACTAGTGCAGGTCCCGGAATTTTTAATGCAGGATTTTTTCTGGGGAACTCTGTTATTATTGCTATATGTCTGAATCAGCATACATAGCCAATTTGAACTCTGCGATTGCTTATCTGAAGATGGGAAAGAGGGACCCCGCAAGAGAGTCCCTGAACAGGGCGCTTTCCCAGGTGCCTGAAGATGAAAAAAAGAGCGATAACCTTTCCTATATTAAATTGCTTTCTTACCTCTCAGCCATGGCAGTAGGCGACGGGGACTACACGACTGCAGCAAGATATATCGAAGAGGGACTTGCCCTGAGAGAAATCCATGCGGACCTTTTATACATGAGGCTGCTTGTTCTGATGCACAGGGGCGCTTATAACGCGATGTTCCCCGACGTTTTGAAATATTTGATAGCGTGCGGCGCTGAGGACCTCAGTATTTATGATTGCGGTTTTACGACGCAGGAGGTAATCGACAAGGTTATGAATGAAATGCTCCCGCTGGCTTACGAGCATTCCACCGACCACGAAGCATACTTCGCTGCTGTCACACGATTTACAGATGCCAAGGACAACAGGCTCCTCAAAAGGGCACATGAAATCATGACGGCCATAGATAAAACTCATTGAAACCCGTCGAGCGTGGAGCGTCAAGCGTAAAAAAATCAGTTTTTGTCTTTTGTCTTTTGCCTGTGACGCACGACGCTTGACGCACTGCGCTGAACGCTTATTATGCACAAGTTGCTTTTTCCTATAGACGATAATGAATTTCATGCATGCCAGGGCAGGTTGCTGCACCTGGTCCCGATACTTGTGGCTGATGGATATAAGGTTGATATCCTTACGCCAAGTGACGTAGTACATGCAAAGGCAGTCGAAACTTTTAAGGGAAATGAAAGTGTCCATGTTTCGTTAGCGAAACAGGTCCTTATCCCGACTCCTGACAGTTTCAAGGATGATCTTTTAAAGACCTTTATCAAGCAGACACATGGCCTGTTTATTCCGGAAACGGACATGAAGATGTATAAACTTTCCGCCTTCGATGATTTTCATGGGTTTATTTTACCTTTCACTTATCCCGATATAGATGTCTCGCCGTATAGCCTTATCTTAATGCCTGTTATTTCGAAGGAAAATATGCCATCGATGACTTCCGATTGCTTCTATTCTTCGGTTTGTTTTCTTGCAAAAGAAAACAAAGTGCCGCTTATAGGGCTGCAAACCCAGCCCCAGGTCCATAATGCATTCCTGTATGCGAAGCTTATGGACTATATTGTGGTGAAAGAGGACTGGGAAAGGGAGTATCTTGAACAGCTTGGCATCGAAAAAGAGAGGATATTTCTTTTGACGGATGAAAGAGAGGCCTATTGTCTTAAATCCGTCGAAGATCCATATATGAATGCCTTCGTTGAATTTATGGACAACAAAGATTTCGAAATGGGTAAAAAAGATTTTTGTGTTCTTGTTATGAACCACCCTAAATTCAGACCTCAAACAAGAGAGGTCCTTTCTGTCCTTGGACAAATGGATATACCTCTGGTTGTTTTCGTGGTGAAATTTGGCTATTCCGTACAAGAACTTACAGAGGAGGACGTAATAGAGAGCGTTTATGGAGATGTTATTAAGAAAATGAAATGCAAAGTCTACTTTGCCGGTCGTGACACTAAAAGCAAACTGTTTTTATTGTCTGATATCATGGTATCAGCGACATATTGGGAGATATTGAGTTTGGCCGCCAGATATAGAAAAACGTCAATTGTGTACAATAAAATATTTCGGGACCTTGAAACCGGCGACGGCATCATATTTATGGATGATCCAAAAGAGCTGAAAGAAATGATACTTAAACGATACAATGAAAAAAAGGCCGGATACAGTTGTCTGTCAGACCTCGTCGGCAGATTGTGCAAAGGGGGCATATGAGTGTATGAGTATATGAGCATAACAAAAAAAACAGTCTTTGCCTCATACACTCATATACCCATGGGCTTATGAATATACGATTGAAAAATAAGAAGATAGCCTTTTATATTGCTCAACCCCACCACGCCAAGTATCTTTTTCCAGTGGCTGAAGCAGCCCAAAAAGAGGGCGCTGAAATATTATTTTTTACTACTTGTGAACTTTATCCTTTTGAGAGCGAATTATTAAAGAAGGGTTACAACTATAAATTTGTGTCGGATTATGCGGACGAGGAAACTGTACAGAAAATCAGGAGGGCCTCAAATAAATTCTATGATGAATGGATAAAGCTGATTTTTCATTGGGATGGAATAAGGCACTGGCCGCTTGCAACGCAGGACAGGCTTTTTATGTCCCGTATTGAAGAATATATCTGCCTTGACCGGATGGCCCGGGTTGAAAATCCTGATATGTTTGTTGCCCTTCATGAGGTAAACCCATGGGGAAAAGAGATAGGGCATGTTGCAGCCAAATATGGAATACCTTATGTGACGTTGCAGGAAGGGGATTACTATATAGATAGCGTGGCTTCCTGTGTTCACACTGAATATTCTACTGTGGCCCTGCTTTGGGGCGAGACAACGGTGCAGTATCTCGATAGATTCAGGTGTTCTCCTGATAAGATGGTAATTGTCGGCAATATGTATCTTGACGGGATCATAAATAAATACTCGACCAGCTCCATGAGGAAAACTATCAAGGATGAACTTGGCATTAAGCCGGGCAAGAAAGTATTGGCTTTTTTACTCGGTTATGACTGGGCTGTAATTAAGCGAAGGGAAATATGGCAAGCGCTTTGCGAGGGTCTTCTTAAGGACGAGCTTGTCTGCATTTTTAAATGGCATACACTGGTGCCTATACTTGAATTTAATAAAATCGAGGCTCTAATAAAGGAGATCATGCCCTCCGCAATAGTGCTTTACACATATGATCCCTATAAGATACTTTCCATAGCAAATTATTGTGTTGTCCTGGGCAGATCGACCATTGCGTTGGAGGCCCTTGCCTGGAAAAAGCCTTTATTTGAGGTGCAGGGCGTTCAATTGCAGGGACATAGTTATGGGGAAGACCCTTATTATTACAACGCAGGCGTCGCGCAGTTACTGTCCCCTTTGGGCAATTGGGACCTACTGTTCAGCACCATTAAGAAAGGCATGCCTGCGGGAATGGAAGAAAACGTTGATAAATTTGTGAGGCGGTCCTTTTACAAACTTGACGGCAAGTCATTAGAAAGGGCAGTTGACGTGATAAGCTTTATGCTGGGGACTAAAAAAGATGCAGGGTGGAGGGGTCAGGGGTCAAAGCTCAAGAGCCAGGCCCCGGGGACAAGGGGCAGGGTCAGTTTTATTGTCCCCTCCGGAAGCGACGCCGAAGCCCTGTTATCAAGTCTTACATCCCTGGCGGAAGGCGTTACATTCCCTGACTGGGAGACCATCATCGTTGTCAATGACGGCTCAATGAAAGAACTGCTCGCAGGTCCAGGAGTAAATGTTGTTGAGTCAGAAGGCGCCAACCTATCGCAACTTTACAACAGGGGCGCGGAGGCATCTTCTGGAGAATTAATTGTTTTTATGACGCCGGGTATTGCTTATTTGAACGGTGAAGGCCTCATTGAAGCAATGAGAGGCGGGATAGCCGGCATGCCTATAAAAAAGAAAGCTGATATGACGCCTTATTGTCTCGGCATCGGCTTTGATTTCAATTTCACCCCTTACTTTATGAAAGAAGACCCAACGCTGAACGCTGACAGGGAAGCTGTCGGCGGAGGGCTTATCGGGATAAACAGGGAGGCCTTTATAGCTGTCGGCGGGTTTGACGAGGGTATCGCAAATCACCTCATCGAAGCCGATATCTGCCTGGCCGCCAAAGGTAAGGGTTATTCAGTCTCGTATTTGCCTGGCTGTCTCGGAGTAGTTTATAAAAACGAGTCTGTAGTCTATTGGCAAAAGGCCAATGATAATGATTACGATAATGAGTGGAAGAGAAGAATAAGATTTTTTGCAAAATGGTGCGGTAAACTGCCTAAGGATGATGACATCATAAAGTTTTTAGGAGATTGGCTGAAAGTGTAAAAAAACACAGGTAACACTTTGTACTTCACTAGTGTCCGGTCTCGTAAATAGCTTTGCTTTATTTGTCATTCCCGTGCTTAAGAGCACCTACTGTTGGCAACGTCGGGAATCCTTCATTTAAAAGGGGAAAGATTCCGGACAAGCCAACGGTACCAACAGTAGGTGCTCTAAGCAGGCGCCTTAAGCACCGGAATGACAGCCCAAAAAAAGCGTAAAGAACTGTTAGGGACATTTCCCCAGATTTGTTAAGTTCTTGAAGTTGCAGGCAATTAATCCATTCGCCTTGATCGAATGCCCACGTACGCGCACTTCCCATTAAAGTTTTATAAATAACCTCCGATAAAATAAACAAGCGTAAAAGCTGATATGGTTGATGCGAAAATGTATAGCAAGGAGGTGAATTACCAGTTTTATCCTGATCGCACAACGCTGAACGCTTGACGCTAACGGGCAGGATGCCCATAAGAAAATTCAAGGAGGAAACAAGATGCTTTCAATCAACACTAACGTATTTTCTCTCACCGCACAGGCAGCTCTAAGCAACAATACAAATCCTCTCCAAACCGCTATGGAGAGGCTGTCAACAGGTTTAAGAATCAATTCTGCAGCGGATGACGCAGCTGGTCTCGCAATTGCGACAGGGATGCAATCCCAGGTCAATGGCATGAACACGGCGATAACCAATTCCAACAATGGCGTAGGATTACTGCAAACCGCTCAAGGGGCATTGACATCAATAACAAACAACCTGCAGTCAATTCGCGAGCTTGCCGTGGAATCGGCAAACTCTACAAACACCCCCCAGGACCGTACGGCGCTCAACACTGAAGCCCAGCAGTTGATTCAGGAAATTGACAGGGTCGCATCATCTACACAGTTCAATAATGTAAATTTGTTGGACGGTTCTTTCACGAATGCGTCGTTTCAGGTTGGGGCCAATGCAGGCCAGACTATCACTATAGCGTCAATTACCAGTGCCAGGACTTCCGCGCTTACCGGCACTGCAACGACTTACTCAGCCGCTGCTAATGGTACTGCTGAAAATGTTACTGGTGCTTCTGCTGCTCCCCTTACTGCACTGGCCGCCGGTGATATGACGATTAATAAAGTTGCCGTCGGCTCTTCTGTGGCCGGGACCGCAACCGCAGATCAGACTGCTAACAGCGCATGGGCAATTGCCAATGCGATTAATGCTGCTCCAGGCACTGGTGTAACCGCAACCGCAAATGCAACAACAGTCGGCACTGGTAGCGCTCCTGCTGCTGCCATGTCAGCCGGTGCGATGACGATCAATGGTATCAGTATAGGTTCCTCAGCTACATTAGCTCCTGGAGGTAGCAGTGTCGCCGCTGGAGCAGCAATTGCCAATGCTATTAACCTTCTGACAACACAGACCGGCGTAACGGCAACTTCAGACTCTGTCACTGGCAAGGTGACCCTGAAAGATGCAGAGGGCGGCAATATAGTGGTTGCCGGGGGGTCCAGCTTTGGCACAGGCTCTTCCGGAACTTACCAGGGGACGGTAACATTGGGCGCTAAAGCCGGATCAATCACTGTTGCCGGTAATAGCGCTTCCAGTTCCGGGATATCATCCGGAACGTATACCACCGAGATGTCGGGAGTCAGCGCCAGCAGTGCGCCATCAGTATTGAACTACGGTGATTTGACGATTAATGGCGTTACCGTTAACAGTCCTACTGCCGGAGGCGCAGGTCAGACCGCTGACAGCGCATGGGCGATAGCCAATGCAATTAATAGTTTAGGCACTACGGGTGTAACGGCTACCGCAAATTCAGCTACAACAGGCGCGCTTGGCTCTGCTACTGCGTTTACGGCAATTTCGTCCGGTACGTTTTCGATTAATGGTGTTGCTATAGGCACCGGGTCAGCAGCTATAGCTGCGACAACGGATGGCGTCCAGGAGGGAGCGGCAGTTGCCAATGCCATTAACCTTCAGACATCGGAGACAGGCGTAACTGCAAACGCAGACTCAATCACCGGCCAGATAACCCTGACAGCTGCGGACGGCCGCGATATATCGGTTTCCAGCGGTGGGTCCACCTTTGGCTTAGGCGGAGCGGCAACATACCAGGGGTCAATCACATTGAGTTCAACCGGATCTTCAGGAATTGTTGTTGGCGGTAATTCCGCTTCCAGCGCCGGATTGACATCCGGAACGTATGCAGCGAATGCCAATTCTCAGATAACAAACGTGGCTGGTATTGATATCACAACTGCAGCCGGGGCCACCTCTGCTATGACCACTATTGATTCGGCCCTTAACTCGATCAATTTATCAAATGCATCGTTGGGCGCTTATCAGAACCGCTTTGAATCGGCCGTTACCACCTTGCAGAACACTTCTAATAACCTGACCTCTGCAAAGTCCAATATTATGGATGCTGACTACGCGGTTGAGACATCGAATCTGACAAAGAGCATGATCGCTCAGCAGGCAGGCATAGCGGTGCTTTCACAGGCGAACACTATCCCGCAGCAAATACTCTCACTGCTGCCGAAAGGTTAAACAGTAAGTAGTAAGTAGTAAGTAGTAAGTAGTAAGTAGTGAGGCTTAAGCAGGAAGCAGCTGCTTGAAGGTATAAACACAGGGCGGCCGTGCAGGCCGCCCTGATAAAAAGAGACGGGAAATATATATTTATAATTTTGGCTCAACCTGTCATGGTATAAGTATTAATTATTACTGGCGAATAGTATGAATATAGATACTGCAATAACGTTAAATATGCCGGACCCGGGAAACCTGAAAGGCCCGCAGCCAAATAGCGAGCCGGCTGTGAACAAGCAGGCAAATAGCCAGGCCAATGAAAATACCTTGTCCAAACAGAAACAGGACCCGGACAAAAATACTGCGTCTTCAGAACCGGCAGTTTCAGGCGCCGTAGGCTCTCTCGCTCTTGATGACGATAAGAAAGTTGTAGTGCGCTTTTATGATCATAAAGGAAACGTAGTGGCCCAGTACCCGCCGGAAGATTATATACAGATGATGAAAGAATTTAAGCAGGTGAATAAGAATCTATTCCATAAAATAGCTTAAACGCTAAAGAAAAACCTTAATCCACCGATAAAATAATTGTTAATTTGTTAATAATGTTAAGAACCAAGGAGTAACCGGTATGTCAACGAACCCAATAAATGTAACGAGTCTTTTACAGGCTTTCGGTCTGGGCGGGTCCTCGAGTTTTAATGTAAACACCATTGTCAGCGAGCTTATGCAGGTGAATGAGCAACCCCTGACCACTATGCAGAATGCGGTGACAAATGATCAGGCAAATATTACCGCCTATGGGACAATACTTTCAAATCTTTCCAGCCTTCAAAGCGCTGTAAAAGCGATGCAAAACAGTACGGTCGGCCTGTCGGCGACCCCATCAGATTCATCCTATTTTAGTGCGACTGCAACAAGCGGCGCTACGGTAGGCACAACGGCAATAGATATCAAAAATCTCGCTACGGCCCAAAGTATCTATTCTACTACTTTCAGCTCGGCGTCCAGTGCTGTCGCAGATTTGTCTAGTGTCGGAACACAACAATTAGAGATACAGGTCGGTTCCAGTGCAGCTGTAACTGTCAATGTGGATAGCTCAGACAATACCCTTTCCGGGATAGCCGGCGCTATTAACTCAGCTAACGCAGGCGTTACCGCGTCGGTATTGGAGGTGTCTACCGGTAATTATAGCCTCGTACTCAATTCAAACGCTACCGGCAGCTCAAACACAATTACTGTCAAGGTCGATGAGTCCGGCAGCAACTTCGGCCCAGGATGGTCTGAGTCAGGCGACAATACGGATATGGCGGGCCTCTCAAAACTTGCATTCGATCCGACGGCAAATGGAGGCTCATATAATAGCAGCGGCGTGCCTTCCGGCGGGATAGAGAACATGACCCAGACTACCGCAGGCGCCGACGCCACCCTGAGCGTAAACGGCATAGAGATTCAGAGGGCAAGCAATACAGTCTCTGATGCGATCACAGGTGTCACCTTAAACCTTCTTCAGGCCGATTCTTCATATAGCGCCACCTCGCCGAATTTAAGTCTCAATGTAGCTGCCAGCAGCGATGCGCTTGCCGGTGAACTGAATTCATTTGTCTCGGCATACAATACCGCTATGAGTACAATAAATAATTACTATCAGCCGCCACCGGAGAATTCTACGTCATCAACTTCATCACAGCAGGGACTTTTGAGTGGAGATAACATCCTGCTCACATTGTCGAATACGTTGAAGAACGTGACAACGAACCCATATGGCTCCGAATCAAATCTGGCAAATAACAGCCTTGCTTATATCGGAGTTACACATGACAACAGCGGTACCATGCAGTTCAATGCGTCACAATTGACCAGCGCATATCAGACTGATTCAGCCAATGTCACGGCGATGATAAACAATATGGCGAATTCGTTTGGAGCAGCCCTCAATAATTATATAAATACTACACTTCCTTCCGAAGAGAGTGGCTATCAGACTCAGGTAACTTCCACGCAAAACCAGGAAAATTATCTTTCAGAACAACTTACGTATGAACAGACGGCCCTTACAAGTGAGTATTCAGCTCTTTCGAGCCTTGTCACGAGCGACAACAATGTCAGTAATTTTTTAACAGAAGAAACCGACTTTCAGGACAAACAAAGCGGAGGCGCCTAAATGGTAAACACAGCGTATGCTCTTAATTCCTACACACAGTCAACAGTTCTGGGCGGCAGCCCTATTGAAATGATTATAATGCTTTATGATGGGGCCATTGAGTACCTGAATAAGGCAGCCACAGGGATAACCATGAAAAATCTGCAGGTAAAGCTTAAATACCTTGATAGAGCGATGGCAATCATCCAGGAGCTTGACAGGAGTCTGAGTATGGATGCAGGCGGGGAAATGGCAGTTAACCTTCACGATCTCTATACACATATGATGATGGAGCTGCTGCTTGCAAATATCAAGAATGACGGCGAGAAGGTGATGCACGTTTGCGGATTAATGAAAAATCTGCGTGAGGGCTGGATCGAGGCCAGGGACAAAGTTTAAGTGCCGGCGAATAAATAACTTGTGCATTCAAGTAATTAGATTCCTTCCAAAAAGCTGAAGGCAAAAAACAGCATAGATGCTATCTGCTGTTTTTTGCTTTTTGTTTTAAAAAAAAATCCAATATGGTATATAATTACATCTCGTTGACTATGACAAATAAACGGAAAAAGATTCTGAAATGGATATAGCTGCATTCCTGGGGATTCTCCTCGGTATAGGCGCTGTTGTAGGCGGCAACATGGTTGAAGGCGGCAATACCGCCCATCTTGTGCAGGCAGCTGCGGCAATTATTGTCTTTGGCGGCACCCTGGGCGCCACCCTGTTAAGTTTTTCCCTTAGGGACATGCTTAATGCCGTTAAAGCCTTAGGCATGGTCTTCGGCATCAGGTCGTCCTCGACCGGAGAAGTGGTAGAGGACATCCTCGGTCTTCTCGTGAAGGCCAGGAAGATGGGCCTGATCGCACTGGAGTCACAGGTCAAAACTATCGAAAATGATTTCCTGCGTAAAGGGTTGAACCTCGTCATCGACGGGATCCCCCCTGCCATGATCAAGGACATACTTTTCCAGGAGATTTACACGTATGAGGACACCTGCAAGAAGGCGGCAAAAGTCTTTGAAGCGGCGGGGGGCTATGCGCCGACCATCGGAATACTCGGAGCCGTACTCGGTCTTATACAGGTCATGAGGAATGTCTCCGAACCGTCGAAGATCGGCGGTGGGATCGCTGTTGCTTTTGTTGCTACCATTTACGGTGTCGGGTCTGCAAACCTTATTTTTCTGCCTTTGAGCAAGAAGATAATTAACAGGCTTAAAGAGGAGATATTTATAAGAGAACTGATTGTGGAGGGTGTCCTTGGAGTGGAAGCAGGCGTCAACCCTTACTTTCTCAAGGCCCGCTTGAATGCATTTCTGGCAGAGCATGAAAAAACGGATTAGAACAGGTGTAGGTAGAGGACCTTTGTTTCAACCTATCTTAAAGGAGTTCTCGTGAGGACCAGTCGCAGAGTTGAGGAAGAGCCTGAAAACACTGATCGGTGGTTAATATCCTATGCTGATTTTATCACATTGATGTTTACCTTTTTTGCCGCCCTTTATGCGTTATCATCGGTTGATAAGGCAAAAATGGAGCAGTTCTCCGGATCTTTAAACCAGACATTCAAAGTGATCGAAAAGCCTATTCCATTGATAGACAACCAAAAAACTGTGCTTATGGAAGATATAAAAAAAGCGACCGGTGATCTCCAGGGTATTACTGTTAAGAATGAGCCGCGAGGAGTGGTTGTGACGTTTTCGGATTCGGTGCTTTTTGCCTCAGGGTCTGCTGAACTCAAGCCGGAAATTCATGCTGTGCTCGAAAAGCTTTCGAAGTTGCTGTCCACGGTCCCCGGAAGGGTCGCTATCGAGGGTCATACCGACAATGTGCCCATTTCAAGTTCGAAGTATTCATCTAACTGGGAATTGTCCACTGCGAGGGCTGCAAGCATGCTTCACTTTTTTATTGAAAAGGGGACCGATCCCGCTAAGTATTCTATTGCCGGCTACGCTGAATTCAAGCCTTTGGAGAGCAATGCTACTGAAGAGGGCAGGCAGAAGAACAGGCGTGTTGAGATTGTAATAACCAAATAAGACGCGTCAAGCGTCGTGCGTCAAGCCTGGAGCGTAACATAAAAATACGAAGGCTTGTTTTTTGATTTTGCTCGCTACGCTTAACGCACGGCGCTTGATGATGCAGAACGCTGAACGAGGAGTTATGTGATGCGGGAAGACGAAGAGTATTCAAAAATGAGAGGGTTTTCAAGAGTTGATGCGCACATCCCCTTTCAGGTGCGGGTTGTGCCTGCGGAGGAACGCGGTACTGTAAAGGCCAGGACGTTAGGCGACATGCCTCTTGTCGATCCCAGGGTACTGCCGGAGTTGCAGGATAAGGTCCTTGGCGAGTGGGTCAAGATGCTCAACTCGAAGCTTGATGCTATTATCAACAAGCTCAGTTCTCAGAGAGAAGGGTTTGATACTTTACCTTACGCCCACGTCAACATAAGTGGCGGGGGGCTGGGATTTTTTTCTGAACACAGGTATAATTCGGGTGATATTATCGAAGCCAAATTGGTTTTGCCCATGATGCCTCCCGTAGCACTTTTTGTTTACTGCGAAGTCGTTATGGTTGAACAGACCGCGAAGGGCTACATGATTGCTACAAAATTCGTTGACATGGATGAGGAAATCACGGATGAAATTGTAAAGTTTGTCTTTAAAAGGCAACGTGAGATAATGCGGGAACAAAGGAGATAAAAACAATTCACTTAATAGGTTTGGGGTTCAGTAAGAATTTAAAAAAATTTGCAGCCTTTCCCATGACCTGCCACCTGGGAGACTAAGATATGTTTGCTATAATCGGATCGATTATTGTTTTGGTTTCAGTTATCGGAGGTTTCTTAATAGAGAAAGGAAATCTCAGTGTCATCTTTCAGCCCGTTGAGATGCTTATAATATTTGGCGCGGCGATAGGTGGCTTTATTATCGCTTCTCCCATGAAGGTGATTAAATCTGTTATTGGCGGAGTCCTCAACATACTTTCGGGTAAAGCGTATTCCAAGACGGATTATGTGGAAGTGCTTTTGCTTTTAAGTGAGATCTTCACTAAAATAAGAAAGGAGGGGCTCGTATCGATAGAGGCGGACGTGGACAACCCGGCAGAAAGCAAGATCTTCAGCAAGTACCCCAACTTTCTAAAAAATCATCATGCCGTTGCGCTGGTTACCGATACACTGCGGACGGTAATGACAACCAGTATAGCCCCTCACGAGCTTGAATCTCTGCTTGATGCCGAGCTTGAGTCGCACCATGAAGAATCTATGATTCCATCGAAGAGTGTTGCAACGATTGCTGACGGACTCCCGGGCCTCGGAATTGTTGCAGCGGTCCTCGGAGTTGTTCTCACTATGGGGAAGATAAGCGAACCCCCTGAAGTCCTGGGACATAGCATTGGTTCTGCGCTGGTCGGCACGTTTCTCGGAGTGTTGATGTGTTACGGCTTTGTCGGGCCTGCGTCAAGAAATCTTGAGTTCGTTGCCAATGAAGGAAGAGATTATCTGAATGTCTTGAAGGTCGCCCTTGTCGGCTTTGTAGGAGGAGCGGCGCCGCAGATTGCAGTGGAATTCGGCAGAAGGGTAATCCCTGGTAATGTGAAACCCACGTTCATCGAAGTTGAGGAAAGGATCAGAGAACTGAAAAAATAAACAGCGTCAAGCGTGAAGCGTCGTGCGTTGAGCGCAAAAGACAAAATGAGCAAGATAGTAAGGTTCGAGGACATAGAAGCATGGCAGGATGCGAGAGCGTTGACGAAGGAGATATATATAATAACGGAAAGTTGGAAAGATTTTTCTTTAAAAGATCAAATGAGAAGAGCATCGGTATCAATTATGGCTAACACTGTAGAGGGGTATGCGAGAAGGGGCGATAAAGAGTTCTCTCATTTTTTATTTATAGCAAGAGCATCTGCAGCTGAATTGCAGAGCCATTTGTATCTTTCGTTAGATTTAAATAACATATCTCACCAAGTTTTTGATTATTTATATGAAAAGCTGGATAAGATACAAAGAAAGTTGTATTCCTTTATAAGGACGCTTGACGCACGACGCTTCACGCACGACGCTTGACGTATATGGCTGACAAATCCAAAACAATAATAGTTAAAAAGGTCAAGAAGGGACATGAAGGCGCCCATGGGGGCAGTTGGAAGGTCGCCTATGCAGATTTTGTTACCGCCATGATGGCCTTTTTCCTGCTGATGTGGCTGCTTGCGATGGTTTCGCCTGAGAAGAGGGCCGCCGTGTCGGAATATTTCAAACACTATTCCATTTTTGCTCAATCTGGAAGTTCCTTTATGAAAGAATCATCACAGATTTTCTCCCAGCCGGGCGAAGGGGCAAAAGCCCATAATAAGGAGTTTGGACACGGGCCCGGCGAGATATCCGCCGACGAGTTCAAAAACAGGCTTAAAAAGGCGATAGACGAAAAATTGCAAGGATTGAAGGAACACCTGATGGTAGATACCGTGGATGGAGGCGTTAGAATACAGCTTGTTGATACAGAAGGGAAGCCGATGTTCAGTCCCGGCAGTTCTGAGCCCACTCAATCTGCAAGGGAAATTTTAAGATTTGTTGCTGACAACATTAAAGATATGCCTAACAAGATCGCTGTCGAGGGCCATACCGATGCATCGCCCCTTAAGACTCAAAAGTACACCAACTGGGAACTCTCTACTGAAAGGGCGTTAGCTGCCCGCAGGTCGCTGGAGCAGGACAGTATAGACTCCGACAGGATAGCGCGGGTCGTGGGCTATGCTGATACAGAACTGCTTTACAAAGATAATCCTACGGACTCAAGAAACAGGAGAATCAGCATCATTCTGCTGGATGAAAAAGTTAAGGAACCCCCAAAGCCGAACCCGGTTGAAAAGGCTGAAACGAAGCCAGAAGCGCCGCAGCCGCTCCAGACTGTTCAGCCGGCGCCGGTGGAGCCGACTCGAAAAAATGCCGCAGCGACTCCAGCTCCAACCCGGCAGGAGCAGAATAAATCCCTTATCGTGCCGATTGCACCCAGGAACCCCTTAGGACTCACTAAGCCAGCTGGAGTTAATTAGGGGAGGGGAATGGTTTTTTATGTGCGTTTATTGTAGAATTTAGCATATGCAAATCATTAAAAAGGAGGGATGCTATATGAACGATGAGGAAATCATTGAAACTTTAAAAAGGGAGAATGAGGAGTTCAGAAGGGTTTACCAGGAGCATAGGGATCTGGATAGCATGCTTTCAGAATTTAACAAAAAGCATTACCTTACAACTGAAGAGGAATTAGAGGTGCACCGTATGAAGAAAGAGAAGCTTTCCAGGAAAGACAAGATAGCTGAACTGATAAAAAACTTTAAGAGCAGCATCAATTAATGTCAAGCGTTGTGCGTTGCGCGTCATGCGCAAAAGGAGAGAAGAAGACTATGCATTACTTGTGTTTTTTGTTTTTCACGCTTGACGCACGCCGCTTGACGCTCCACGCCATATGATGCGAAGCCAAACTATAAAAAAAGGTCTTGAAAGGGTCCCTCACCGGGCACTCCTTTACGCTACAGGTATCCCGAAAAGCGAAATGGGAAAACCGTTTATAGGGGTTGCAACCAGTTTTACCGATATTATCCCGGGACACGCTGGAATGAGAGACCTTGAACGCTTTATAGAGAAGGGCGTCCATACCGGCGGCGGCTATCCCTTTTTTTTCGGCATCCCCGGTATATGTGATGGAATTGCCATGGGACATAAAGGAATGCATTACTCCCTGGCATCACGTGAGCTGATTGCGGATATGGTGGAAACCGTTGCAGAGGCCCACCAACTTGACGGTCTTGTTCTTCTTACCAACTGTGATAAAATTACTCCCGGCATGCTCATGGCTGCGGCCAGGGTTAACATCCCCAGCATAGTGGTGACTGCCGGCCCCATGCTCTCAGGACATTATAAGGGCAGGAGGCTTAATCTTACCAGCGATACCTTTGAGGCAGTCGGGAAATATAGAAAAGGATTGATAAAAGACGATGAGCTGGAAGCCATGGAAATGTGCGCCTGTCCCGGCGCAGGCTCCTGTCAGGGCATGTATACAGCCAATACAATGTCGTGTATTACAGAGTCGCTTGGCATGAGTTTGCCCGGTTGTGCAACTGCCCCTGCCGTGCTGGCTCAAAAAAGAAGAATAGCTTTCGAGAGCGGCGTGAGAATCATCGATCTGGTCAGAAAGAACATAACGCCCCGTAAAATAATGACTGTGAGGGCATTTGAGAATGCCATTATGGTCGACCTTGCCCTGGGAGGTTCCACTAATACAGTACTGCACATTCCTGCCATTGCGCATGAAGCCGAAGTCAAGCTGCCTCTTGAGATCTTCGATATTATAAGCCGGAAGACCCCTCACATTACCAACATGATCCCCGGAGGTGTCCACTATATGGAAGATCTGGACAATGCGGGAGGCATTCCGGCTGTGCTGAACCGGCTACAAGGCATGATTAACCCTTCTCTCACTGTTTCCGGGGTCAATATTACTGAAATTGCAAGAAATGCAGTTGTAATGGACGAGGACGTCATCAGGTCTTTGGACAGGGCCTATCATAAAGAGGGCGGAATAGCAATTTTGAAGGGGAACCTGGCGCCTGAAGGGGCTGTTGTCAAGCAGACTGCGGTAAGCAAAAAAATGATGAAATTTGAAGGCGTGGCCTGCGTCTTTGACTGTGAAGAAGATGCAATGAAGGCCATTATGAATGGCAAGATAAAGGCAGGAGATGTTGTGGTCATACGATATGAGGGGCCTAAAGGTGGACCGGGAATGAGGGAAATGCTATCTCCTACATCAGCGATTGCCGGAATGGGGTTAAGCGAATCTGTGGCCCTGGTTACTGACGGCAGATTCTCCGGCGGCACACGCGGTCCTTGCATCGGCCATATTTCACCGGAGGCAATGGAAGGCGGTCCTATAGCTATCTTAAAAAATGGCGACAGGTTGGGAATAGATATCCCGAAAAGGAAAATAGAAGTTCTCATATCGGACAAAGAGATTAAGGAAAGGCTGGCCTTATGGAAAAAGCCTGAACCAAAAATACGGCATGGGTATCTTGCACGATACGCAAAACTCGTGAGTTCAGCCTGCAGCGGCGCGATCATGAGGGACGACTAAGACAGGCGGTGGGCAATAGGCTATAGGCAACAGGGAACAGATTAATGAAAGGTTTTTTTGCAGTAGAATAATTATTGAGTGAGCTGTTCCCCATTGCCTATAGCCTATTGCCCATCGCCTGCTTCTCTTCTTTATTTTTCTGGTAATTTTTAATCAAATCGCTTATGCCGGCCGCGTGTGCTGCACTGCCCATGCATCTGCGTTTTTCCCACCTTTGGCTAACCAATTGCTGACCGAGGCATATTCATAGGGTATAATGAATAAAGGAGACATTCTCCTCTTTTTCAGGTGAGAGGCGTACAGCGCATTCCGGGCAAATTTTTAGGCGACGTGGCAGGGAGGAGAGACATATCGATTCAAACGAAGAGTAAGCCGTCCTTAATCGCCAGGGCAGGGTTTTTCATTGCCCTGCTGGCAGGTTTTGCAGCCATTTTGTCGGGACCCGGCACGAGCTATGGGATACTGAACTACCGCACCGGCCTTTCGGTGCTCCGGTGGGCTGCTTACGGAGGGACCGTAGCAGCTGTCTTATCACTGATCGGACTCATAGCGTCTCTCAGAATCGTCATCGTTCGGGGTTTCCTGTTGGCCCTTCTGGGTGTTGTCATAGGCGGTTTTCTCGTTGGTCTGGTGCTTCACTGGAAACAGGTAGCAGAGAGCGTGCCTCCGATTCACGACATCACTACCGACACTGAGAATCCACCACAGTTTTTCACAATCCCGAGACTTCTCAAGAGTGATGAGAATTCTCCTGTTTATGGTGGAGAGAAGGTAGCTGCCCAGCAGCGGAAGGCCTATCCAGACATAATCCCTCTCATCCTCCCTGTTCCTCGTGATCAAGCCTTCGATAGCGCACTTGCCGTGGCAAGGCGGCTGGGATGGCAGATTATCGACGCTGACAAGAACTCGGGGCGCATCGAAGCCGTTGACACGACATTCTGGTTTGGGTTCAAGGACGACATTGTGATCAGGCTCAGGCGGCAAAATTCAGGATGTCGAGTAGATATTCGGTCTGAATCGCGCGTCGGCGTGAGTGACCTGGGAAAAAATACGGAAAGGATACGGAGATTTTTTCGAGAGATGAAGGAGTAGAAATGAATGGTTTTCGATAAAAGGAGATCACGACAAAAAGTTGCACATCACGTAAATTCAGAACCAAAATTAAAATAACGCAACCTGTTGAAATTAAGTGGAGCGGGCGACGGGATTCGGACCCGCGACCTCCAGCTTGGGAAGCTGACACTCTACCACTGAGTTACACCCGCAAATCAACGACTTATCGACATTATAACATAGACTGTGACTAAATTGTGAGAATTACTTCGTACACTCACAAAAGACCGTAGCGTTGATTTTCTATGATAGATGCTTCCCCGCGCGTTATCGGGAGTAAACTCAGGCCAGTTAACTATTTCACACCATTATTCTTATAATCGGCAAACGCAATAGTCAAGTCAGTAGCAAGATCCCGGTGGTCGGTGGTTTTCTGGTAGATAACAACTAGTAGCATAAAAAAAATAGTCAAGATAGCTGTGAGGAGACTCATATTCTTTACGATGGCTCTTTCTATCATAGCAATCAATCCTCCTTTTTAATTAATTATCGGCAATTTCCGGTTTATCTTAACTTAATTATTATCAGCGGGGATTTGTAGGCGCTTATTTTCAAAGTAAGCACTTTCCTTTCTATTGTTGATTAAACTTTGCAGCAGACCCTTAGTACTCCTTTTCATAAATACGGTGTCACACCGAGAGCGTCGATGCGCCGCGGCGGTCGAATGTAACCGTATTTATGAAATGGAGTACTTAGTAGGTCTTGTCAATGATAGGTTGACGTGTCAATTCTTCGACATTACTTACTTTTTGACATCAAACGCATTACGCGGGTTAAGAAACCCTCCGGGGCTAGGAAAAAATTACCATGAGGAAAAAAATATCAATATGTGAACATCTAACCTCCAAAATGCATTCATAAACCAAAAAAAACCTTGTATTTCCGGTAGTTTTCTATGTTGCGTGACAGAATTTACCGGGAGTAGATGAATTTGTTATTGCATAAAAGAGTGCGCGGAGAATACATACATGAATGAGTTTATTGTCTTTATAATCAAAAAGGTTCTCTGTGTCCTGGCTTAAAGCCCCTATCGTTGGCTGTGGTCAATATTATTTACTGCTGGCATATTTCTTGCGAGTCATAATGTAACGGTAACAATCAAATGAAAGGGATCGAATATGGGATTTAACACAATAATAAGAGACCTTGCTAAATACTTGAACAGGATGGTACTCCTGAACATGCTGTTTCTTGCTCTGATCATCCCGGCTGTCTTTATAGCCATAGGAGCAGAAACATCATTAGTAGCGCTGATCACCGCATCAGGAGGGTTTGTAATCTGTATTGCCAATTTTCTCTTTATAAATCGATATTTTGTGCGTAAAACCGAATCTTCCCTTACAACGTCTTACGACTCGCTGAAGAATGATTATCTTTATGATGACCTCACAAAGGTTTATAACCGGCGTGCAGGCCTGATTCGTCTAAATGAGGAATTCGCCCGCGCCAGGCGAAATTGCTCCACTCTGTCAGTCGCTATGGTCGATGCGGACCACTTCAAAAACATTAATGACACTCATGGCCATCTGGTGGGCGACAAGGCTTTAATCCACATAGCATCCATACTGAGATCAGGGCTTCGGGAAAGCGACATCCTTGTTAGATATGGAGGAGAAGAGTTTCTGGTCCTTCTTCCTGATACGAGCAGCAGCCAGGCTGCCCTGCCTCTTGACCGTCTCCGCTACAGGCTGGTTGAACAGAAGTTTTTTAATAGTAACGCAGAAATAAGTTTATCCATCAGCATCGGCATTGCCACTTTATCTACTCTCGATAACAACCCGATGGACGTGATTGAGCGCGCCGATAAAGCCCTCTATTCAGCCAAGAGATCGGGTCGCAACAGGGTTGTATACGACTGTCAAATACCTGGATTCAGTCCGGCGCTGAGCAATGCGTAATAGCGCGCTAACCCCATATCGTTCCTGACATGTATTATTAATTCTGCCTTTGTCGTTCCGGCTTGTCCAGAATCTAACAGTGAGTAGTAAATAGTAAGTAGTAAGTAGTGAATGGCTGCCTTTATATTTTTTCTACTCACTACTTTCTGCTCACTACTCACTAGACAACCGGGAATGACGGTCTTGGCGCGCCCCGCAACCATGACGCACAGCCCCACCTCAAGTTCCATAGACGTAGGCGTTCATATTGCTGTAAAATTAAGGATTATAGTATTTTTTACCTTTTGCTAAATATATTATGTTAAACAAGAAATTCGAGCGGCTGATAAAGAGGGGACTTCTCACTGAGACGGAATTGAGTGAGGGCCTACGAGAGTCACTTGCATCCGGCAAGTATCCTGAAGATTGGTTAATTGAAAAAGGGGTTCCGAAGTACGAGTTATTGTTCTGCTTTTCTGAATTCTACGGCTTTCCTTTTGTTGAATACGATGAAAGCGTTGTGGCCTCCTATTTTATTACCATGCGTCTCGATATGGAGAAACTTAAACGGAGTCTCTGGTTTCCGCGGTCTGTCAGGGAAGGGCACGCCGAGGTGATTGCTTACGATCCTTCCGATGCTCACGTAATTCAGGACATCAGAGATACTCTTGGAGTTGAAACTATTGACTTCATTGTGGCGTTGCCTTCGGACCTTATCAGGATCATTGAACATAACTTTGATGTGAATCCTCATTTTCCGTCTTCAGCCGGCAGGACACCATTGGCTAAAGTGAGAACTTTTCTGGCAGACAGGCGCTCTTTGCTGGCTGGCACCAGGACTTCTTTGGCAAAAGGAAGAACGGGTCTGGCTTTTCTGCGTACGGGAATATCCTTTCTGGCCATTGCTATTGTGCTTTTCAGGATTTTCGGGGTAGGGCTTTTAACAGTGTTTGAGGGGGCATTGTTGATTTCAGGCATCATCATGACCGTTGATGGAGTGGTGTGGTATATTCCTGCTCGAAAGACTGCGAAGAAGGTGTTTGATTGCACCTCCACTGAACCTACATGGGGAACCACTGTTCTTCAGGCAGTCAACCCCGGCAATAACACTCTTTTTACCCGTACCGGTCATATTGAAGGGGCAGCGGCGCTACGTTCCCACTGGAGTAACCTGTCACCTGTTATGAGGCGCAGGTTTCTTGCGAGCGACAGGACGGACTTTGCAGAGGAAAGAACAGTTCTGGCATGCCACAGGACGAAAATGGCAAGGGCCAGGACAGGGCTGGCTTTTTCGAGGACAGGTGTTGCGTTTATCGGACTTGGCATTGCATTATTGCGTCAGTTCGGGACCGGACCGTGGACTGTTTTTGATGTTTCTCTTATAGCGACGGGTATTGCCATGGCTGCAGAGGGTTTTTACTGGTATATCCCTGGTCGCCGTGCCGGTGCAATAAGTTTTGATTCTGTAAAGAGTTCGCACTCCAGGCAGAGCATATGGGATTTTGCCTTTCCTCCAGCGCTGAAACATCCCGGATCGGATTACAAGTGCGTTCCGCCGGTCAGGCCGTCGCATTCTCCCGGTATATGGGCCACAACCGGCGTCGCCCTGGAACGGACCGTGCTCGCAGACAGGAGAAACGTTATGGCGAGACTGCGGACTGTAATGGCGAGGTCAAGGACAGGTCTGGCCTTTATCAGGACCGGTGTCGGAGTTTCTTCTACGGGCATGGGTCTGCTCGTCTATTTCGGGACCCGCAATAGCGCCTGGGTATTATTTAATGCGTTGCTGATATTGATTGGTTTTCTGCTTGTCGCTGACGGGCTATACTGGCATCTTCCTGCCGATAAAATAAGAAAGCAATACCCTTACTGTTTTGGAGAAATGGAGATCATGATCCCTGATTATGGCATACCGGTGCGCTCCTGGAAAAAGGTGGTGTTCAGTTGTGACGAGCATGATTAGCGCTGCGGCAAAAAGGTACAGCATTCTTGTTGACTGGGGCGTGCTTACAGGGGATGCGCTTTACACAGCCGACTATACCGCTTCTGCCAGAGGAATAGAAATGGAAAGAGTCCTTATCTCGGAATATTGCGTGCCTAAACATATTCTGCTGCAGGCCCTTTCCGAGTATTACCGTTGCCCGTTTGTGGAATATGATGAGCGGTTGCCGGTCCCGCCGGACCTGCTGACGGACCTTGATGGCGAAAGGCTGTCTATAAATCAGTGGTTCCCGATTATTAAAGATGGCAATACGGTCGTAATAGCTGCCAATGACCCGTCCGACCCTGTGGTCCATGAAGAAGCAAAAAAGTTTATCAAAGCTGATAAATATGAATTCTGGGCAGCCCTTGGAGAGGACGTACAATGGTTCATACAGGATTTTCTGCATGCGAAACCAGGTTATCTTATTGGAACAGAGAGGACAGGACTCGCTTTCTGGCGCAACACAATGGCGCAATGGAGAACACGGCTCGCATGCTACAGGACTGACCTTGCAATGGGCAGGACCTATCTTTCTTTTCTCAGATGGGGGCTGGGGCTCATTGCGATATCCGACACCCTGATGCGTGCACACAAATCCGGACCGTTTTTTTATCTATATGTGATTATGGCGGGTGGGTTTTTACTCTCGTTTTTCGGGCTTTACGGTTATTTGAAAATAAGAAGATCAAGAATAAACCCGCATCGGCAGCAGACTCTTGTTGAAGTAACCGCTGCAACCGTACAATTTCTTGAGAATTATCATTTTATCCCGGATACCGGAACGTATATTCCGGCCAAACAGACTATGCTGGCCCGTCTTGGAGATTTTCTCTCAGGCCACTGCACTATATTATATCCTTCGCCCTCCAGCAGGGAGCGGACCCATCTTGCCCGTGAAAGAAATGTTCTGGCGGCCCAGCGCACTGTTGCTGCGTGTTACCGTACTATATATGCGCGGGCGAGGACTGGACTCGCCTTTATCAGAACAGGGATCTCTTTTGCGGGTCTCGGCTTAGGGCTTATGCATTACTTCGGTTTCAGTCTGCTGACGGTTATCGACTCACTTTTGATCTCGGCAGGAATATTAATGACGGTAGACGGATGGCTGTGGTATATGCCTGTGAGAAGGGAACAAGCGGAGGTCCCCAGATGTCCTGTACCGCAATAAAGGCAGGAAGAGGTAAAGGTAGAGGCAGAGTAAAGGCTAACAATGAAAAGCAGGCAGAGATGAATGCGGGTAACAGTAAGGTCTTTACTTCTTGCTCTGCCTGTCTTACTCTCTACCTTCACCTGTTTTTGATATGAAGATAGAAAATAAGATTATACTTTCCAATATATACAATATCGGACTGATTTTGCTGATAGGCTTTTTTGCAATGCAGAATCTCAATATCATGCTTACGAAGCTGAGATTCGTTGAGATAGCGGATGATCTGAATGCGTCCTTTCTTGAAATGCGGCTTTCAGAGAAAAACTATTTTATTTACCAAAAACAGGATTTTCTTTTAGATATTAAAGAGAAGATAGTGAGTTCCGAGCAATTGCTGGATAGCGCTGGCAAGGACATTATCCGCGCTGTTGGAGAGAACAACTTTCTATCTCTTGAATCACATTTGAAACATTATTCTGATGTTGTGAATGAAGTGCAGAAAAGCTCTCCCAACGATGCCTATTTGAACGCGAGGTTCAGGGTGGAAGGTAAAAAACTGCGTGAATTTTCAACCACCATTACCCGCCTCGAGAGGAAAGGGGTAAATGACATTATATCGGGTTCGAAGAGCGTCCTTTTCTACTCATTCTGTGCGATACTTATATGCGCTGTTATTGTGAGTCATTTGATATCGCAGAAGTTACTGCGATCATTGAGGGAGATAGAGAAGCTTGCAAAATCGATATCCAACGGCAACTTCAACAAGATCGAGGGCAAGATCCTCAATGATGAATTCGGTTCGGTCATGGCTGCAATAAATTCCATGTCGGAAGAACTGCGGCACCGTGAAGAAGCGCTTGTCCAGTCCAAGAAGCTTGCTTCCCTTGGCATCCTCACAGCCGGCGTCGCGCACGAATTGACCAATCCCCTTAATAACATTTCCATGATAGCGCAGACCTATACGGAACTCTATGATGAACTGGACAAGTTTCAGAAAATTGATTTCATGAGCAAGATCGAGAGCGAGACCGAGAGGATAAAAGAGATTATTAAAAACCTCCTCGATTTCTCCAAACCAAAGGAAGTCAATCTGAAAGAGACCGATATAGATACAGTAATGCAAAAGACCCTCAATCTTATGCAGAACATGCTGGACATCTCCAATATCGAAACTAAGTTGAACTTCGTCCGGGGCCTACCCCTTGTCTTAATCGATGAGTACCAGATACTGCAAGTCCTGGTGAACCTCATTACCAATGCGGTACAATCAATGCAGGGGGGCGGGACGCTCTTTATGGCAACAAGGCTTGGAAGCGGAGGGGATGCTGTGGAGATTAGTGTCATGGATACCGGGAAGGGCATACCGCCTGAATTCCTGCCTCACATATTCGACCCGTTTTTCAGCACCAAAGGAGAGGGGGGCACAGGGCTCGGGCTGTCGGTCAGTTATGGAATTATAAGGAAGCACAACGGTGATATCAGGGTTGAAAGCAAGGTAGGCGTCGGCACCACCTTTACTATAGAATTGCCGGTATATAAAGACGCATTGAGCGTTCAGCGTTGAGCGTTAAGCGTCAATTTGAAACATGTCAAGGTCCTGCGGTTTATTTTTTTTGTTTTACGCTCGACCAACAGTAGGCGCCTTATGCACGCAGAACGCTCAACGCTGAAAGCTGAACGCTATTGAGGAGGACTAAATGGACAAATACAAAATCATGGTTATCGATGATGAGAAAATTGTGGGCGACATGGCGAAACTGTCTCTGGAACAGGAAGGCTATGATGTCGAGACTTTTTTAAGCGGCGAGGCAGCACTTGAGCGCCTGCGCGAGCAAAAGTTTGACGTGGTGGTTACAGACCTTAAAATGAAGGGGGTAGACGGGATGGAGATACTTAAGACGGTAAAACAGCTTTACCCCGATGTTAAAGTGATCATGATTACTGCATTTGCCAACCTCGATACCGCCATAGAGGCGTTGAGGGGAGATGTCCATGACTTTTTCCCTAAGCCGGTCAAAATAAAGGAACTTAAAACATCTATAAAACGAGCGCTCAGTAATCAAGTTTGAGAATCAGGAATGAATGTTTCTTCCATAAGTCGTAAATCATAATTATGCATTTAAATAAGGTTATAGCATTAGGGAAAAAAATTATCAGGGACACATTCGGCGCGGGCCATGTGACCTTTAAGGAAATGTTCGCCCGCTTCAGAAAGGTGCTTGAAAACCACAACAAGGCCATTGAGATCATAGCTGATATGGGTGACAAACTTGGCGGGGACTATATCTTCGATATTACTTATATCAGGAACGCCTATGCCGGACTGTACGATACGCTGACAGAGTCTCTGGCAAGCTTCGATGTTCTCACGCAGAATAGATATCCTCAGCTCAAAGACGTCCTGGGCCGCATCGATAAAGAAATCAGGCTGCTTGTTTATAAAAACGGGGACAGCGCCCGTTTAATTGAAACAAAAAGGAATCAGAGCCAGTTAAATGGGCGCCGCCCCTATTTTTATAAAGGGGAATTTGTGCTGCCCTATAGTGCGCTTACTTGGAATATGGCGCATGAGGCAGGCGGAAAAAACGCTAATCTTGCCGAATTGAAAAATAACGTTGCTCTCGACATACCTGACGCATTTGCTGTTACTGTAAACGCATACGACGAATTTATGCGGCACAATAAAATCGACGAAATGATTTCAGCGCTCGAAGAAGTAAAGGACATGTATCCAAAAGCGGCATTGGACAAAATATACACTTCAATTTTAAACGGTAACATCCCTTCCGTTCTTGAATCCGCTCTCGACAAAGCCATAGAGATGTTCAGGGCGAGATATGGAGACAAATGCTACCTCGCGGTGCGAAGCAGCGCTGAAGCCGAGGACAGGGAATTTTCTTTCGCGGGACAGTTTGAAACCGTTCTTAACGTACCGTTGGAGAGCAGGGCGGTGCAGGAGGCTTACAAGCGGGTAATTGCCAGCCTGTTTTCGGACAAGGCAACGGCATATCATCAGCAACTGGGGATCGCAGTCGGAAGTGTAAAGATGGCTGTCGGGTGTGTGCTCATGGTCGATGCAGCTGTAAGCGGGGTCATCTATTCGACAAATCCGAATGGAGATGCCGGCACAATGATAATAAATTCGACATGGGGATTGGGCACTTCTGTTGTTGAAGGTCATACAGATGCAGATTTTTATTTGGTCAGAAAGGGGACGGAGCCTGCAATAATAAGTAAAAGGACCGGAAAGAAGCGCTCGATGATTGTAGGCCGCGAAGGGGGGGGTGTGACCGAGATACAGAGTCCAGCGGGAATGACATGGCAGAGTTCCCTGCCGGCAGAACAGGCAATGGAGCTTGCGAAACAGGCGATGCTCATTGAAACCTACTTCCGGCAGCCCCAGGATATTGAATGGGCCATAGACAGGGACGGAAAAATATTCATACTCCAGGCCAGGCCACTGAGGATTACAGCCGGCGATAAGGAAAGCCCCAAGCTCTCATTTTCTCATGAGGGGACGATTGTCCTTATGAAGGCCAAAGGTAATGTTGTGAAAAAGGGTGTTGGCGCCGGCAGGGTTTTCATTTTCAAACATGCTGACGGTCTCGATAAATTTTCGAGAGGGGATGTCCTTGTAGCCAGGAATGACTCCTCAGATTTCATACATGTTATGCCCTATGCCTCAGCAATTATTACTGATACTGGGTCGCTTACAAGTCATATGGCTTCCCTCTGCAGGGAGTTCAGGGTACCGGCGTTTGTTAACGCAGGGGCCGCGACGCAGGTACTCAAGCACGGGCAGGAGATTACGGTAATTGTAGACGATGAAAGTATGCTGACTGTATATGACGGGATACTGCGCGAGGCGCTCGAACATGAGCGATACAGCCTGGCTGCTATGGAGGATATCTACGAGTATCGCAAAAAGAGATATGTGCTGAGATATATTTCTCCTCTCAACCTCGTGGACCCCCTGATGGAAAGATTTACTCCTGAAGGGTGCAAGACCATGCACGATATCCTGAGGTTTATACATGAGAAAGCTGTTATGGAGCTTATTGACAATGCCATGAACGGACTCAAGGGACAAGCAGCCATGAAATTAGACCTGCCGATACCCGCCGGAATTATTGTGGTGGATATCGGAGGCGGTCTGGACAACACTATGAATCGCGCGGCTGGGAGTGACAGCGTTTCTTTCGAACACGTTGTTTCCATTCCTCTCAGGGCTGTTCTTCAGGGGATGATGCATCCGGGGGCCTGGCATTCCGAGCCTGTTTCATTGAGGGTGAATGATTTTCTCACGAGCATGATGCGACTGCCCGATATTGCTTACGGGAACGACAGTAATGCTGTCAACAACGTTGCTGTTGTCTCGCGTGAATACCTCAACCTGAGCCTCAAGTTCGGCTATCATTTTAATATGATCGATTGCTATTGCAGTGAAACTGCAAGGAACAACCACATCTACTTTCGTTTTACCGGCGGCGCCACCGATATGGTAAAAAGATCGAGGAGGATAGAGGTGATTTCGATTATTTTAAAGGAGTACGGGTTCAATACAAAATCAAAGGGAGATCTTATTATCGGGCGGATTGCAAATATGGGACGGGGCGACATGGAGAAAATACTCGATAGCATAGGCAGGCTGATTGCTTATACAAGGCAACTTGATGCGGTTTTGCATGACGATAGTAAAGTTGAGCGTTACGCACGGAATTTCTTAGAGGGTATTTATGAGCTTTAGTTGCGGCAGTCAGTATTAAGCAGCTATTATCCGCTGTCCAATATGCGTATTCCAGCATTTGAGGACACCCATTCCGCCTCATCGAGCCACCTTTCCGGAGCACTGCGGACACAGGGTCCGGACCATTGCGGACAGTTCTCGATTCCCTCCCTCAGTCACATCTAATTTCATTATAAGCGAATGACTTTGATGAAGTTCTCTCTCCGGTGTTTTTGCTCCCTGCGTAAAAGATTCTTACAAATGAGGACCTTTTCGGATAGAATTTACTTAGGGGGTATCCCATGGCAATAGATTCGCCTAGTGGAAGTTGCATGAAGACCGATGTCTCCTTCGAAGCCTTTTTTAACAAGGCTGCTTTTAGTGCGTACGGCTGGAGTCCTCCCAGGGAATATCCGGCGCTCACAGAAATAATGCAGCAGGATAGACCTGCAACGGCGGTCTATTTTATCGAATACGGGCTGGTAAAACTGTCCCGCTTCGAAACGTCCGGGCGTGAGGTCATTGCCGGCCTCCGCCGCCGTAATTGGATCATAGGGGCTCCTGCCGTGTTTTTGGGTAAAAAGTACTCATTCACCATCACCGCGCTGGTAGACTGCAAAATTAGGCACATCTCTCCGGAGAGGTTCCTCAGTATCATTGAGACAAATCGAGAGTTTTCGATGCATATGCTCAGGATGTTCAGCCAGGAGATTTACAACTACGGCAAGATGTTCTGCAACCTTGGCTGTCTGCCTGCCATAGACCGTTTGAAGCGACTGCTGTATGAGATCATGCTCGAAATCAACCACTCTTCTGTTTATAAGGAACAGGTCGAACTCAACTTCCCTTTGAAACATAAGGAGTTGGCCCAGATGATCGCTGTCACACCGGAGCATCTAAGTCGTCTCTTAAAACAACTGGAGCGCGATGGAATCATCAAAAGGGAAAAGGGACTGCTGGTTTTGAACTATAGCCAAAGCCTTACCAAGGAGTGCTGAATTCAGTAACAAGCGCTCGCTTTCCAGGAATCCCCCCTATCAAGAAAATCAGTCTCTCCTCTTTCGTCGAACTTTTTTCAAGGCTTCTTGATATTTATCAATGACACCTTTAGATAACTTATATATTATTGATTTAGGCGGGGATTGGCCTAAGGAGGTGAGAACATGATAGCAGGTCAGCTGATGCATAGGGATATCGTTACCATTCGGCGTAGGGAATCGATCCGTGCGGTTGAAAAAAAGATGAGGGAGAAGCATGCGGATATAGTTGTTGTCCTCGAAGACGATGGGAGGTTCAAGGGAGTATTGACGGAAGAGGAAGTAATTTCGGCTGCCATGAATTCAATAGATGCAAGGCAGACGGCAGATGACAGGGCGAAGCGGAAAGATTTGATAGATTTTGTTTGTGATGATGGGAATAGATGCAACTACTTCAGCGAAGTTGCGATCAACCTGCTCATGAGCCGTTAGTATTTTGAACAACAGATTCGAGAAAAAGGCCAATCCCTTCAGTCAAAATAGCTCGTAAATCTGAACGCATAATGCGAAAAGGAGAGAACGTCGTGGACATCACAGGCAAAAACATAATTATTACGGGTGGCGCAAGAGGGCTTGGACGGAAATACACCTTAGACCTGAATGCCCTCGGCGCCAAGCCTTATGTCTTGTGTCTCCACCAGGAGAACCTCGATGCATTGAAAGATGAAGCTGGGATCCAAGGCAAGGTGGTTGACGTAAGCAACGAGAAGGAGGTAGAAGCCTTTGTTGAAAATTACACTCAGGAATATGGTCCTCCAGATGTACTTATCAATAACGCGGGAATAACGGCAGACGGCCTCTTTATCAAGAAAAAAGGGGATGAGATAACGAAATTTCCTTATGAAAATTGGCAGAGGGTTATTAACACAAATCTCACGGGCGTATTCTTATTCTCAAGGGAGGTTGCCTACCACATGGTGAAACACGGTGTAAAAGGTGTGATAATAAATATTTCCTCCTTAAACCGCTGCGGCAATGTGGGACAAGTGAACTATTCTGCCTCCAAGGGCGCAGTAGATGCGATGACAGTGACGTTGGCAAAAGAACTTTCAAAATTCGGGATAAGAGTTGCTGCCGTCGCCCCCGGATTTATCGATACCGAGATGTTGCAAACGATCAGACAGGATATGCTAAACAGGATCATTCAGAACATTCCGATGGACAGGCTAGGCGAGACAGAGGAAATTTCACAAGCTGTCCAGTTCATAATAAGAAATGACTTTTTCACCGGACGTATACTAGAGGTTGACGGCGGAATGAGGATTTGACTTCCCGGTCATATAGTTAACTAAGTTCTCGTTTCTCTGCCCAGACTATTATCGCATCCACCATCGCCTTTATGGTTGCTTCTTTTGGAACAATGGAGACTTTCAAGCCTGCCTTCTTTATGGCCTGTTCGGTGACCGGTCCTATGGCTGCGAGCGCAGCCGGCTTCAGGAGGGACATCGCTTCATCTCCGATCATTTCAATGAAATTATTGAATGTGGCTGCACTAGTAAAGGTGGCAACCGAGATCCGCCCCTCTTGCAGGAACCGTTTCAGTCTCTTGCCGTGTTTTTCAGGCTTGACCGTGCAGTAGGCTACAGGCGTATCTATCTCGCCGCCTAATTCCCGTACTTTTTGAGGAAAGACCTCTCTGGCAGCCTCTGCCCGAGGCAACAGAAACCTCAATCCTTTAAGATTGCCGCCTGGTGATTGACGGCTGAAGATGCTTATCAGTCCCTCGGCGTTGAACTCTTCGGGAATAAGATCAACGTTTAAGCCATAATTTCTCATGGCCCCTGCTGTTTTGGGGCCTATGGCGCACAATTTTATACCCTTCATATCTCTTATGTCCTTGTCTTTGGCGAGAAAGCGCTGAATGAAAAATTTGAATCCGTTAGCGCTTGTAAAGATGAGCCAATCATAAGAGACAATCTCATCTATTGCAGCATCCAGCGAATCGAAGTTTTCAGGGCAGACGGTTTTTATGGTAGGAAATTCAAAAATTTCGGCCCCGAGGTCTTCCAGCACCGAGTAATCCTGTGTATATTCCCTTGTTATCAGGATCCTGTGGCCAAAGAGCGGTTTTTTTTCGTACCATTTGAGCGTGTCTCTAAGTTTCACCACATTGCCGACAATCATCACTGCAGGAGGACGTATGATTTCTTTCTTTACCTGTTCCGCGATATCGCCCAATGTTCCCACAACCGCTTTCTGGTCGGGCCGGGTCCCCCATCGCACCACCGCTACCGGCGTATCTGCCGGTTTTCCATGCTCGGTAAGTTTCGAAGCAATTTTCTCTATGTTCTTCACTCCCATAAGAAATACAAGGGTATCAAAGCCTGAGACGAGTTTTGCCCACTCAATGGTGCTTTCAGGTTTATTGATATCTTCATTCCCGGTGATAACAGAAAAAGATGACGAATACTTCCGGTGGGTGAGGGGAATACCTGCATAGGCTGGAGCAGCTATGGAAGAACTGATGCCGGGTACAACTTCGAAATCGATCCCTTCTGCCACAAGCGCTTCAGCCTCTTCTCCGCCACGGCCGAAGATGAAAGGATCTCCCCCTTTTAATCTGCATACAAGTTTGCCTTCTTTAGCTTTGCTGATCAGCGCCTGATTTATCTGGTCCTGTGTCATCTCATGATGCCCGCCGCGCTTGCCTGCATAGATAAATTCAGCGTCATGATTGATATAATTAAGAATCTGCGCGTTAATATGAAAGTCATATACGACAGTGTCGGCTTTCCGGAGGCATCGCATCCCTTTTACTGTCAAAAGGCCGATGTCCCCGGGTCCCGCTCCAATAAGGTAAACCTTTCCTTTATTCATCTTTTTCCTTTAAGAAAGAGTTATAGTGTTCCGCTTCGTGCGTGCCTTACGCACGCTCCACGCTCCACGCTGAACGCTCGACGTGCTTTTTCAGCTGCTTATTTCGCCATCAATCGGCGGGATGTTCCTGCCATAGACTTCATCGAGGATTTCTTTGGCGCCCATGGAAAGAAGATTTTCCGCCAGGCGCACTCCGAGCGATTCTGCGTGATCAGGGTCACCTTCGATGCGGCTTTTTACAATCCTGTCTCCGGTAACGCTTCCTACGAGTCCGTTGATCATGACAATGCCATTAAGCAGTCTGGCGTGAGCGGCAATCGGGACCTGACATCCGCCTTCCAGACGTTTCAGAAGCGCCCTCTCAGCCCTCACGCAAACGGCGGTTTCAGGGTGGTTGAGCTGACTGATAAGTGAATTGATAATCTTGTCATCAATCCTGCTTTCAATGCCAACAGCCCCCTGGCCGATGGCAGGCAGACTTATTTCCGGCAGGAGTATTTCGGTAATCCGGTCTTGCCATCCTAATCTCTTGACTCCGGCGACAGCCAGAATTATGGCATCAAACAGGCCTTCATCGAGCTTCTTGAGGCGTGTATTGAGATTGCCTCTCAATTGTTCGATTTTCAAATCTGGTCTTTTATTGAGGAGTTGGCTGGAGCGACGCAGGCTGCTGGTCCCGACCCTGGCGCCCAGGGGCAGACCATTAAAACTGGTTGCCCTGAACTGCCCGTCCTTAATAGACGATATAAAAGCGTCATGCGGGTCCTCGCGCTCGCAAATGACCGCAAGCTGAAGTCCGGAGGGAAACTCCGTTGGCACGTCTTTCATGCTGTGGACAGCGATATCAGCCCTCCCTTCCAGAAGCGCTTCCTCTATCTCTTTAACGAAAAGTCCCTTGCCGCCCACTTTTGAAAGGGGCACATCGAGTATTTTATCGCCCGTGGTCTTGATCTTGTTGAGTTCTATCTCCAAGCCGGGAGAAAGTTTTTCGAGGCTGGCCTTTACCCATTCCGCCTGCCACAAGGCAAGCGCGCTGCCGCGTGTGCCGATTACGATTTTATTCTTCAACGTTGCCTCCGTTAATACCGTATAGTTTCTTTATCATTGCAATGAGTTCATCTCTGTCTTCGGCATCTTCCTTGAGCGCAGAAGTCGGAGGATGGATCAGCTTATTGACAATTGCCGTTGCCAGGTATTCAACTGCTTTCAAACGGTCTTCGCTCATATCCGGGCATTTTACCTTGAATTTTTCGAGTTCTTCATTTTTTATTGCCTCAGCCTTCTGGCGCAGTGCTACAATGGTCGGCACCGAATCCAGCGAGGACATCCATTTTAAAAAATTCTCGACCTCATCATTTATGATCTGTTCACCCTTTTCCGCCTCTTTTTGCCTTTCAAGAATATTAGAGTCGATCACTTCCTGCAGGTCATCGACATCGTAAAGGTATACATTTTCTATCTTGTTTATTTCAGGGTCAATATTCCTCGGCACTGATATGTCGATAATAAAGACCGGACGGTGTTTTCTCTCTTTCATCACTTTGTTCATTTGCTCCCTGACAAGTATATAAGACGGGGCCCCGGTAGAGCAGATAATGATGTCCATGAGCGCAAGTTCGTGCAAAAAGTCCTCGAAGCGCACTGCCCTGCCTTTGAATTCGCCCGCCATTTCACACCCGCGTTCGTAAGTCCTGTTGACAACAGCGACTTCTTTGACTCCGTTGTTAACAAGGTGGCGTGCGGCCAGCTCAGCCATTTCTCCGGCGCCAAGCAGCATAAATGACTTGCCGGAGAGATCGGTAAATATTTTTTTTGCGAGTTCAACTGCAGCAAAGCTGATCGAAACGGCGTTTTCTGCAATTTTTGTTTCCGTTCGCACCCGCTTGGCAGTTGAGATGGCTTTCTTGAACAGTTTGTTGAGCAGTATGCCGGTTGTTTTTTTGCTCAGGGCAAAATCAAACACGTCTTTTAGCTGGCCCAGGATTTGCGGTTCCCCCACGACCATTGAATCGAGACTTGAAGCAACCCGGAGCACGTGCCTGACTGCATCCGATTCGGTATGAGAGTAAAGAGACCCCTCAAAATCCTTTCTGATCAGATTGTGAAAGGAAGCGAGGAAATTTTTTATATTTTCAGCCGCAGCTGCGGTATCACTCACACAGGCATATATCTCGACCCTGTTGCATGTGGAAAGCAGTGCGACCTCTTTCACCTCCGGGATTTTGCGGAGTCCGAACACGCCTTCTTCGAGTTTGGCGCCGGTGAAGGCGATTTTTTCTCTTGTTTCAACGTCGGCGGTTTTATGGTTTAATCCTATGACAAGTACTTTCATGAGAATGAATGCAGGCTCTTCATCGAGAGAAGATTGACCCCGAAAAAAGTGAATAGGACTATAAGAAAACCGATAATTGAGAGAATGGCTGCCCTTTTGCCTCTCCATCCCGCTGTCAGCCTGATATGCAGGATCAGGGCATAAATAAACCATGTTATAAGCGACCATACTTCTTTCGGGTCCCAGCGCCAATAACTTCCCCAGGCGCTCTCAGCCCATAATGCGCCGCTGATTATGGCGAGTGTCAAAAGAGGAAAGCCGAGCGTAATCATTTTATAGTTTATTTCGTCGAGCACCTGTATGCTCGGCAACCTTTTGAAAAGGCCGTGCGTATGCTTCGACTTCAGGTAATGCTCCTGCAGGAGGTACATTATGCCGATACCGAAGGCCACGGCAAACGCCGCATTGCCCAGAAAGGCCAGGAAGGTATGTATGCCCAGCCAGTAGCTTTGCAGCACAGGGCTGAGCGGCCGGATTTCGCGCGGAAGCACCGATGAGGAAAGCATCAATATAAATACAATTGGCAGAATAAAGGAACCCATAATACCTATTTTGTAGCGGTATTCCAGGAAAAAGAATATGAGTACAATACACCAGACGAAGAAGGACGCAGCCTCATGCATGCTTGTGACCGGCAGATGTCCGGCAGCGACGTAGCGGTAAACAATGCTTGCCGAGTGCATCAGGAAGCCTGCGCCGGTAACGATCAGCATCAGCTGAGATGATTCCTTGCTTCCCTTGAAAAGCCCGATAATGCCTATAATGGTCACCGCAAAATAACAGGTGAGGGCCAGTTCAAAAAGTGCCGTTCCCATCAGAAGCAGCCAAGCTCGCAATTCCTGATTTTTATCTTCAATTCATTGGCAGCCTTTCCTACTTCACCGAAGGGGACTTTTGACTCTTCAGCGATTTTCCTGGCAGAGGCGCAGCTGATCCTGCCGTCCACAGCCTGTGCCGTCAACAAATGTTTAATCCTGTCAAGTATGTGCTTTTCAATAACTTCATCCATACAAGCTAATAACTCCTCTCCGGTTTTTCTGTCTTCAGGGTCAAAATACGCAACGCGGGCAGAATAAACGTTTTTATCTGCGGGCGGCTTACTGCCTCTTGGAAATACAATGATATCAGCATGTTTAATTAGCCGGAGCGCTGATGCCTTTTCCATTTCCTCTCCGCGAACACCCAATGTAAATATTACTACATCGGGATTTGAAAACTCAATTGCGCTGTTTCCTTCTATGATAATGCCGTCAAGATGGGACAGCCTGTCGATTGCCATAGATACCGTCTCTTTGATCCCCTCTCCGGGTCCCCGGATCCATAGCACTTCTTCAGCTCCTGCTTCGAGCATCTTGCCGGTGTCCTTATCTTTCCGGTCGAGGGTGGCCCTGTCATCAGTGAGTGATGTGTACAAAGCAGTTTTAGTATATTTGATAGCTCCCCATCTGCGGTGTGCTCCGGGTCCACGCGACTCCGAACTCAACGCTGAAAGCAGCATCGAGGCGATAGCAGTTTTTCCTGAGCCGCTATGGCTGCCGCCAATGCCGATGATAAGAGGACGGCCCATGACTAACTGCTTCAATTTATAAATACGGTTGCATTCGAAGACCGCTCTGCCCCCCAAATCTTCGACTTTCGGGGACATGCATCAGTTCCAGCTTCGTTCTCCCCCAAAGAGTTTATCAACTCTTTGGGGACCCCGTTGCGCTTCTTCACCGTAAGCAATGGGACTCCTCAGTCGCACGCCTCGCTGACACCGCGCATCGACACTCCCGGTGCGACACCGTATTAATGAACTGAAACACTAAGCTTCAGCTCCAGGTTCTTCTTTTTTCTCTTCAGCCAGATAATCGCAGTCCTTGTTTTGGCAGGCCAGGAACACCTCTCCAGCCTTGTTCCGCTTTTCCGTCAAAAAGGGTGCGCCGCATTTGGGACACTGCTTAGGCACAGGCTTAAGCCAGAGTGCAAATTTGCAGTCCGGGTAGTTGCTGCAGCTCCAGAACGACCTGCCCCGTTTCGATTTTCTTTCTACAATATCTCCTCCGTCCAGCGGGCATTTCACCCCGGTTGAGATTGGTTTTGTATTTTTGCATTCAGGATAACGGGAACATGCCAGGAACTTGCCGAACCTGCCACGTTTAATGGCCATTGGAGCGCCGCATTTATCACAGATTTCATCGGTAAGGACGGAATCCGCTTTCTGTGATACGGTATCACCCTCAAGCGGCTTAGTGTTTTTACACTTCGGATACCCGGAGCACGCAAGAAAGCGCCCGTGCCTGCCCCATTTAATCACCATTGGGGAGCCGCATTTTTCGCAAACTTCCTCTGTGGGTATGTCCTGAGGTTTTACCTTTGACATGTCTTTTGATGCCTCGACCAGATCACGACTAAAAGGGGTATAAAAGTCATTTACTACCTTGATCCATTTAAGGTTGTCGCTTTCGATTTCATCGAGCTCATTTTCCATTTTTGCGGTAAAGCCCATATCAATCAGTTCAGGAAACTTGTCCACAAGCAGGTCATTGACTACGACTCCCAGTTCTGTCGGGAAAAATCTTTTATCGTCGTTCTTTTCCACATACTTCCTGTCCTGAATCGTGGAAAGTATCGTCGCATACGTACTCGGCCTGCCGATGCCTTTTTCTTCCAGTGTCTTTACAAGGGTAGCTTCAGTATAGCGCGGCGGCGGCTGCGTAAAATGCTGTACAGTTTTTATCTCCTGCTGACTGAGCGGGTCTTTTTCTTTTAAGTGGGGAAGTATGGCCCCTTCTTCATCTTCAATGTCATCTTTGCTCTCCGTATAGAGGGCCATGAAGCCGGGAAACCGTATTACCGTGCCGGAAGTTCGCAACTCCGTACCTTTCAGCTCAACTCCATCAGCTCTCAAGCCGATTATAAATGTTGTCTGCTCAAGCTGTGCCGGACTCATCTGGCTTGCAATGAATCTGTTCCATATCAGACTGTAGAGATTAAATTGATCTTTGCTTAAGAAAGGTTTTACTATTTCAGGGGCCTTGTCCGGATAAGTGGGCCTGATTGCCTCATGTGCCTCTTGTGCACTTCCCTTGCTCTTATAGAAAGGTGGTTTTTCGGGCACATACTCTTTCCCGAAGTTTTTAATTATGAGCTCACGGGCCCATTCCTGGGCCTCAGGGGCGGTCCTGAAAGAGTCGGTCCTCATATAAGTAATCAATCCGGCGGACCCCTCTTTGCCTAATTCAACCCCTTCATAGAGCTGCTGGGCCACCATCATTGTTTTCTTCACCGGAAATCTGAGCCGCCGGGAGGCCTCCTGCTGGATCGTGCTTGTTATAAATGGAGGAGCAGGGGCCCTCTTTCGCAGTTTTTTCTCTATAGCAGAGAGGAAAATATCTTTTGACTTAATGTCGTCGGCTATATCCTGCGCAGTTGCGGCATCGGTAATCAGAAAACGCTTGCCTTCCTGTTCCTCACGATTTATTACCAGTTTGTCCCTGTATTTATAGAGGCGGGCCCGGAAATCAGCGCCCTGACCGTGTTCCGCTCTAAGCATTGCCTCGATGGTCCAATATTCTTCCTTGTTAAAAGACTCTATTTCCCGCTCTTTGTCTACAATAATTTTTACCGCAACTGATTGTACTCTGCCGGCGCTTAACCCCCTTCTCACTTTTTCCCAAAGGAAGGGACTGAGCTTATAGCCTACCAGCCTGTCCAGGATTCTCCTGGCCTGTTGCGCTTCCACTTTATGTACATTGATCTCGCCGGGATTCTGTATGGCCTCCCTGACAGCTTTCTCGGTTATTTCATGAAAGGTGACACGTTTGACCTTGCCCTTGTTGCGGGGCGATTTTATATCTTCAGCTATATGCCAGGCAATTGCTTCTCCCTCACGGTCAGGGTCGGTGGCCAGATATATTATATCAGCCTTTTTCGCCTCGCCTTTGAGTTCTTTCAAAACCTTCTCTTTGCCCGCAATGGTAACGTACTCAGGGAGGAAATTGTTTTCAACATCGACCCCCAGCTCTTTTTTAGGCAGGTCCTTAACATGCCCGACAGAGGCCTTTAACACAAAATCTTTTCCCAGTATCTTATTTATGGTCTTGGCCTTTGCCGGAGACTCAACGATTACAAGAGACTTCAATGTGCGTACCTCCTTTAGTAGGTCAAATCAAAAAATGAAAAAAACAATCTCACGCAAAGCCGCAAAGAACGCAAAGTAAATCAACCGCCAGGGAGGTATAATTCTTTATAAGTTTTTGTCTTTCTTTGCAACCTTTGCGGCTTTGCGTGAAAATTGGCTGTTTTATTTCTTATCCTTTTTTTTATGAAACTTTTGACATTACCGGGTCAATTCCAGGTTATCTGTCGTCCCCTGCCGAAAACAAACGCATAAACTTCTTCGGTCTCAAGGTCGGTATCTTTCATAAGTACATAGGAAAGAAGCGCCCTGATGGTGTCAAGTTCCGTATCATCGATATATTTTGTCAGTTCGAGGGTCACGAGCTCTTCTTTCACTGTTAAAAAATCTATGTCAAAGGCGCTTACTTTCTTCAGCATATCATCAGCGTCGTATCCCTTATCAATGAGTTCTTTTGCAAGAACTCTCAGCATGTCAATTAGTCGTCTGGCCAAGTGTGTCCTCCTAACGGTCTCGTAAAAAGTCCATATGCCGCGTTGCGCTGCATCCTTAGTCACTGCGGCGTACAGAAAGTACGCCTCATTCCTAAGGCTTTGCGCGCCTTGCCTATGAACTTTTTACGAAACCGTATGTTCTTAATTTTGTTGCTCACTTTTTACTTTACTTTTATAGTATAGAAAAATTATTACCGGCTGTCTGACGGACTATCCCCTTCATTTCGAGTCCGAGCAAAAGTCCTGAAAGACGGGCAGCGGGTATTTTGAGTTCCCTTGCAATGTGGTCAATATGCTTTGAATCGCTCCCCAAAATATTACATATTGCCTTTTCTTCATCATTTATTGCAAGTCGTTGGGCCGAGGTCCCTGGAAAGTCGAAGCTTTTTGGGGGTGAAAGTGAGGAGACGGCCTTCACAGACCGCAATAGCCCTTTTATCTGTGGAGACAACTCCTCTATTATATCTTCAGCACTTTGAACAGGTTTGGCGCCACTCTTGATTAAACCATTGGTCCCACGGGCATTGTTTGAGGTGATATTACCGGGAACGGCAAATATCTCCTTGCCTTGCTCCAGTGCGAACCCCGCAGTAATAAGTGAACCGCTGCGCGTCGTTGCCTCTACGATAAGCACTCCCAGGGCAAGGCCGCTTATAAGCCTGTTTCTCCTGGGGAAGTTTTCTCTCACAGGAGGCGTCCCCAAAGGGAATTCACTTATCACGCATCCTGACCGGGAAAGGGCCGTCATCAGTTCTTTGTTCTCAGCAGGATAGCAGATATCGAGACCGCAGCCCAGCACAGCAATGCTTCTGCCTCCTGCTTTCAGCGCTCCGGAGTGGGACACAGTATCGATGCCCCTGGCCATACCGCTGACAATTGTAAGCCCTGCTAAAGCAAGTTCGAATGACAGGTAATCAGCAATCTTTCTACCGTATTCGCTCATCCTCCTGGAACCTACTATGGCGATCGCTAAGCGGTCCTCCTCTATGAGGTCTCCTTTTACATAAAGAATTGCAGGGGCATTGTCCAGAGGGCGCAGGGGTCCCGGATATTCTTTATCGAAGATCGTGACAATTCGGATGTTGCTGAGTTCAGCTTTTTCTATCTCACTGTCAATTCTGTCCCAAGCCTTAAATTCCTTTATTCTTTTTGCTTTTAATGCGCTTATTCCTGCAACCGAGGACAGCTCAGAAAATCCCGCGCTAAATATGGCCTCCGGAGTATGGAATGCCGAAAGCAGCCGCCCTGTCGTAACGGGACCTATGTCCTCTATAAAAGAAAGGGCGAGCAAGAATTTCAAGTCATTTATATTTTGTGAAGGGGTCTGTTTTTCCATATTGCCTGTAAGGCAGAGCTGGGCCTATTTCACTTTTAATCTTAGGGCGTTGAGTTTAATGAACCCTTCAGCATCTTTCTGATTATATACCTTTTCCGCCTCAAACGTCGCAAGTTCCGGATTGTAAAGAGAATAGGGCGATTTTCTGCCCGTAACTATACAATTCCCTTTATATAATTTAAGCCGGACCGTGCCAGTGACATTTTTCTGTATACCGTCCATCAGCAACTGCAATGCCTCCCTTTCGGGCGCAAACCAGTAACCGTTATAAACAAGCTCAGCATATTTAGGAACAAGAGAGTCCCTCATATGAAACACCTCTCTGTCAAGCGTTATAGATTCGAGCGCCCTGTGGGCAGTGTGGAGGACTGTGCCGGCCGGAGTTTCGTATACGCCTCTGGACTTTATGCCTACATACCTGTTTTCTACTATGTCTATTCTACCAATGCCGTTTTCACCTGCTACAGTATTGAGCTTTTCAAAAAGGTCCACCGGAGACATAGGCCTGCCGTCAATGCCGGCGGGATTCCCCTCCTTATAATCAATCTCAATATAGCGTGGGGTGTCGGGCGCCTTTTCGGGGGGCGCCATCATGGTATACATATCGCCTGTGGGTTCTGCCCAGGGGTCTTCCAGTATGCCGCCTTCATAGCTGATGTGAAAAATGTTCCTGTCAGTACTATATGGTTTCTCTTTTGTGACCGGCACCGGAATTCCATGTTTGGCAGCATATTCGATGAGTGACTGCCGTGAGTTGAATGACCACTCGCGCCATGGCGCTATTACCCTTATATCAGGTTTGAGTGCGTAATAAGTAAGTTCAAACCGGACCTGATCATTCCCTTTGCCGGTTGCCCCGTGAGCTACAGCATCCGCCTTCTCCTTCAGTGCGACAGCTATTTGTTTTTTTGCTATCAGCGGCCGCGCAATGGAAGTGCCGAGCAGGTATGTGCCTTCATAGACAGCATTTGCGCGCAGCATGGGGAAAATGTACTCACGCACGAATTCCTCTCTCAGATCTTCAACATATGCCTTTACAGCGCCGGTCTTAAGCGCTTTTTCATAGACGGCATTCAGATCTTCCCCCTGGCCCAGGTCTGCACAGAAAGCGATGACTTCGGCATTGTAGGTTTCGATCAGCCACTTTATTGCGACAGAAGTATCCAGACCGCCTGAATAAGCAAGCACAACTTTTTTAACCATTTAGTTCTCCATTAACAACAAGTTTATGGTTCTTGCCTCATGTTGCAGGCAATGGACCCAAAGCGATTCATACACCTTATCATAAAAAAGAATTTTTTGTGAAGTAGCTGGAGACCCTGGTACCAGCGTCATATTTATGGGTTTGTAATTTTGTCATTCCGGTGCTTAAGGCGCCTACTGTTGGCTTGTCCGGAATCTATTCGCGAATAGTGAACAGTAAGTAGTGTATGGTTACCTTAATATTTTTTCTACTCACTACTTACCAGCCACTGTCAGATTCCCGACAAGCCAACAGTACGCACAGTAGGCGCCTTAAGCGCCAGAAGCAGGCGCTCTAAGCAGGTGCTCTTAAGCACGGATCGGCGCGTCAAACATCCATGATGTTATTTTATCTCTTTCCGCGTATAATTGCATGAATGAGCTCGTCCAGCCGCTGCATAAAGAGGGAGCGGTCCCTCGGACCAAAAGGCGGCGGGCCGCCGGTTATGTTGCCCATGTCGCGCAGAAACGCCATAAACTGCCTGTTTGCCAGCGCATTGCCGATAGAGTCTTCGGTGTACACGCGCCCCTTGGGATCAAGCACCTTGGCGCCCTTTTTCAGGCAGCGTGCTGCCAGCGGAATATCCGCGGTAACCGCGATATCGGTTTCAGTGATGTGTGTTGCAATCCAGTCATCAGCAGCCTCGGACCCTTCACGCACGATAATCTGTTCAATAAATTCCTCCGGAGGTATTCTCATCGGTGAGTTGGACACAAGATATACCTTCAGTCTATGCCGCCGGGCAACGCGGAATACCTCGTTCTTCACCGGACAGGCGTCTGCGTCTATGTATAATTTTATGACAGTGGTTCCTTTCATTGCATATTATTATTTTAAATTATAATGTAGATTTAATCCTGCGGGAATGCTCAATGTTGAAGACACGGAAGGTTGGAATTTTGATTGCTTTCCCAATATTTTACTTCCAAAACAATCAAGATATATTTATAATGGTAATAAATTTTATGGAACCTAATGCAATGACGAAGAACAAAAACGAGATTGAGACTGATCTGGAGCTTTTCAGGGACCTCATCAATAAAACAAATGATGCCATCTTTGTCACTAATCCACAGACCGGTCGCTTTATCTTTGTGAATGACCAGGCATGCGCCAGTTTGGGGTATGATCGTGAAGAACTCCTTAAAATGAATGTTATGGATATTGAAACGAACTTCCCCGACAATTTTTCATGGCAAACACATGCAGAGGAATTGAGGAAGAAGGGTTCCCATATGTTGGAAGGCATTCATAAACGAAAGAATGGCGCCACGTTCCCTAATGAAGCAAACGTAAGCTATGTGGTGCTGAACACAAGAGAGTATCTGGTTGCCGTAGTGCGCGATATCACTGAGCGCAAACAGGCAGCGGAGAAGCTGCGAAAAAGCGAGGAAAAATATAGGGGCTTATTTGACTCTACGTTAGACGGTGTCTTTCAGGTCAATGCGGATGGCATTTTCATATTGATGAATATGGCAGGGGCAAGACTTTTTGGCTATGAAACTCCCGAGGAGATTATAGGCAAGCCTGCCCTGGAATATTGGAGAGACCCGAAAGATAAGGATGCCTATCTTGCAGAACTGGGGACTGCGAAATCTGTGAGTGCCTACCCCATAAGGGCCAAAAAGAAAAATGGAGAACCCATAGAATTGGAAACATCGATTCGAATTGTAGAAGATGAGCAAGGTAATTTCCTCGGTGTCGAGGGAATACTAAGGGATGTAACCGAGCGCCTGCAAATGGAGGAGCAGTTGCGTACTTTATCGGCCAGGGATGAACTCACAGGCTTGTATAACCGAAGGGGACTATTTACTCTCGCCGAACACCTGTTCGAAATGGCCAATCGGGCAAAGAGAGGACTGTTCATATTGTATGGAGACGTGGATAACCTTAAGATGATCAATGATACCTTTGGCCATAAAGAAGGTGACAATGCACTGATCTCGATTGCCACTGTCTTTAAGGAAACTTACCGGCATTCAGATATCATTGCCCGGATTGGCGGGGATGAGTTCGTGGTTGTTATGGCAGGATTTGCCGGGGACAATGCCGGCGTGATCGCTGCCCGTTTAGACAGAAGCCTTGAAATGTATAACTCAGGAAAGGACTGCGGTTATAACCTGTCGGTCAGCACCGGAATAGCATATTATGACCCCGCAACCCCCTGTTCCGTTGAAGAATTGCTGCTTCAGGCGGACAAGTTGATGTACGAAGAGAAAAAGAGAAAAAACTTAGACTCGTTATGAATCCAATTCGGCAGAGGTAATTTCTAATAGTAATGTTTTCGGGTCGGCATTGAAGCTGAAAATCTTGAATGGACGGGTCCCATCCTGCCCAGGGTGAGGCTAACTTGGAATTTTCTCAATAAAATTATTTCAGTTGTCGGCTTAGGTAAGCGGAAAATACAGAGTTCAGGTCATCAGCAAGGTCCCGGTGATGACTTACTGTTAATTTATAACTGACTGCTAAAGCTATAAAAACTGTTGTCAAAATAACTATTGCCATTTTAATGTCTTTTACCATGGGTCTAAAACACTCTCCTGCCGTGAAATATGGATGTGTATATGATGCGCCTCTTTAATCCGGCACATTAACAGACGGTTATATTATATTGTTAGCAATTGGCATGCCAGTTTGCGTTTGTTTATTTACAAACCTTCCATTTGATTTGCGCAATTGAAATTAATGGGGAATTAACATTTTCAGCGACAACGCTGTCCTGCTATAAGGTCGGAAATAATTTGCCTGCCGGGAAACTTTTTCCCGGTTTTGCATGGCGCCTTTCAGGATAAATATGAAAGAGACTCTATCATTTACTTAAACATAAGGTTATCTGCCGGAAATATAGCGATGACTATGAGGCGTTTAAGTTTTCATCCGAAATACACACATCCTTGTGAAGCGAAATTAAATGAGATAGAATAAATTAAACATACACATTCCGTTTGAAATGCCCCAAAAACCTAACGGGCATTTTAGGAGGGACCTATAATGGACAGGACCGATTCCGCACAGTGTGAAATCAATATAAAAAAGCATAAGGAGTATCGTGATCAAATTCCTGCAATCGTGGATGACCTCGTATTGTCCTGCAATACACAGAATTGTTTTGATCATGTGGACCTGGAACCACTGCCTTCAAAAGAATCGGTCATAGAGATCACGCATATGGCATGTCGGATACTGTATCCAGGTTACTTCTCTCCCACAAGAATAGATAAAGTTAATCTGATTTACTATTATGGCCAGGAAGTGACATCGTTCTATGAGATGTTGTCCAAACAGGTGGCCTTCGCAATACGTCATGAATGCCGTCGCCGTGACCTTGCGTGTGTAGAATGTGAGGAGCGAGGTGAGGAGATTGCTGTAAGTTTTATGAAAGAGCTCCCTCATATAAGAATCCTGCTCGCCAAGGACGTTCGCGCTGCCTACGACGGTGATCCGGCAGCGAAGAGCCATGATGAAGTGATATTCAGTTATCCCGGTCTTTTTGCAGTTACTGTTCATCGGGTGGCACACCAGCTATATAAGCAAAATGTGCCGCTGGTCCCGCGCATAATGTCTGAATATGCTCACGGCGTAACAGGCATCGACATTCACCCCGGCGCCCGGCTTGGGGAGAGTTTCTTCATCGATCACGGGACCGGCGTGGTTATCGGCGAAACGACAAGAATCGGAGACCGCGTCCGCATATATCAGGGAGTCACCCTAGGCGCCCTGTCTCTTTCAAAAGATGAAGTGGGACAGCTGCGAAATAAAAAGCGTCATCCTACGCTTGAGGACGACGTGATCGTCTATTCCGGCGTGACCATATTAGGTGGTGATACAGTGATTGGAGCGCGTTCGGTAATAGGAGGCAACGTATGGATTACAACGTCAGTCCCGCCCGATACAAAGGTATTTATGAAAAAACCGGAACTGATCTTTAAATAAAATTCCGATGATTGCCTCGATTACCGGCGATACTCAAGGCAGGTAAAGGCATAGGTAAAGGTAAAGGTAAAGGTAAAGGTAAAGGTAGAGGTAGAGCATCTATTAGCAGTTTTGTTTCTCTCAGTTTGTTTTTTTACCTTTTTCCCTTTGCCTTTGCCTGCCTCTTTTTACCTGCCTCTATTTACCTGCGAGCGTTGCTGCAAATGGGTATTTCTATTTTTTCCCGGCCTGTATTATAATTTGCTATGGAAACGATACGTATGATCCGTGTTATGCAGGAAACCTCAAAAAGGCATTCCTTCAAGGGGAAAACAATAGGTTTTGTGCCGACGATGGGCGCTCTGCACGAGGGACATCTAAGCCTTGTAAAGAGGGCCAAAAGCGAGAATGATATTGTAGTAGTCAGTATTTTTGTCAATCCCATGCAGTTCGGGCCGGGAGAGGATTTCGACAGGTATCCGCGGGATATGGAGAAAGATATGGAGAAGCTCAGGTCGTCGGATGTTGATATCCTTTTTGTGCCCGAGGATAAAAACCTCTACCCGGAGGGATTTGCAATACATATTATTATAGAGGGTCTTACCGAACGGCTTTGCGGGGCTTTCAGGCCCGGTCATTTCACCGGCGTCGTTACCGTGGTTTGTAAATTATTCAATATTATAAAACCGACGAGGGCCTATTTTGGGCAGAAAGACTACCAGCAGACTGTCGTTGTCAATAAGTTGGTAGAATACCTGAATATGGATATTGAAGTAGTCACTTGCCCGACTGTGCGTGAGAGTGACGGTCTTGCAATGAGTTCGAGAAATGCATTCCTGAGTGCCGACGAACGGGCAGCGGCGACAGTTTTGTATAAGGCCCTGTCGCTCGCTTCGCAGATGGTCAAATCCGGCTCTTGCGGGCCCGAAGAGGCAAAGAATAAACTTGCAGCGCTGCTCAGGGCGGAACCGCTTGTTTCCGACATCCAATACGCCGGTATCTATGATCCTGAGACCCTTGTCGAACTCGAGGAGTTCAAACGGCAGAACCTTGTCGCTGCTGCGATCAAGATCGGAGGCGCCCGGCTTATTGATAATGTGATCGTTGATAAAGGCAGGTAGAGGTAAAAAAAGGCAGGTAGAGGCAGAGGTAGAGAAAAGGCAGGTAAAGGTAAAGAAAGACAAAAAAACTGTTTATTTTTTTACTCTGCCTTTACCTTTACCTTTACCTTTACCTTTACCTGCCTTTTACATCGATGTTTTTACGACTTTAGGAATTACGACAATACCGCCGGGACTCACGTGAAAGCGTTTCATGTCCTCTTTAATGTCATAGCCAATAACTGTGTCCGAAGGTATGTATACTTCCTTGTCGATAATTGCCCTGCGGATTTTCGAGTGTCTCCCGATTTCGACATTTTCCATAAGAATAGATTCTTCTATATGTGCCCAGCTGTTTATTCTTACATTCGGCGATAAGATGGAGTTCTGGACCCTTCCCCCGCTTATTATACAGCCGTCGCAGACAATGGAATCAAGAGCAATCCCCAATCTCCCTCCCTTATACTCCTGGGCGAATACGAATTTTGCGGGAGGGCTCTGCACCTTGCGCGTACGAACAGGCCAGCTGTTATCATAAAGGTTCAATAGAGGGTCCACCGAACAGAGGTCCATGTTTGCCTCCCAATAGGCGTCAATCGTTCCAACATCACGCCAGTATTTAGCTGCCTTTTTGTTTTCATCTTTAAAATTGTATGCGAAGAGCCGTCCTTTTTTAAGCAGGTCCGGTATGATATCTTTACCAAAATCATGTGCAGTCGACAAAGCCGCATCCCTTTTGAGTTCTTCGATAATCATCTCGGTGTTGAATAAGTAAACGCCCATGGATGCCATGCACTGGTCGGTATTATGTGGAATAGTCTTGGGTTGTTCAGGTTTCTCTTCAAAGCCGATTATCCTCCAGTCATCGTCGACCTCCATTACGCCGAAGGAGGATGCCGCTTTCTTGTCTACTTCAATCGCAGCAACCGTACCGATCGCATTTTTTTCCTTGTGAAAGGCGAACATTTCAGAGTAGTCCATCTTATAGATATGGTCTCCTGAGAGGATTAGGAGATAGGGCGGCGCCTCCTTTTCGATAAAATATATGTTTTGATATACTGCATCGGCGGTACCCGTGTACCACTGCTCGCTGACCCTTTGCTGGGGAGGGATGGAGATGAAGAATTCGTTCAGCTCGGGATTAAAGAGTGTGGCCCATCCGAGGGCAAGGTGGCGGTCCAGCGAGAGCGATTTGTATTGTGTTATGACTGCCATCTTTCTAATGTTGGAATTGAGACAGTTGCTCAGTGTGAAATCGATTATGCGGTATTTGCCTCCGAAAGGCACCGCAGGCTTTGCACGGTGGATGGTCAGGGGATGCAGGCGCTCGCCCTTTCCTCCAGCCAGAATAATTGCGAGCACATCCTTCATCTCGCTATCTTTTTTAAGCCAGCTCATGAAGAAATATAATCACTATGACGTGACAGTGTCAAGATCTAACCACTTGTGTTTTTTCAGACTTACAATAAAATTATAAGTAGGGAGGCAAAAAGACATGAATAAGTGTAGTTCTGAACAAATGAAAGGTGAAACCATAAAAAAACGCAAACTGGGGAAAAGCGGCCTGGAAGTTTCGGCTCTCGGGCTTGGCTGTATGGGAATGAGCTATGGCTACGGTCCGTCCGGTGAAAAGCATTGGCACGGCGCTGCAGCAACCACAGCCATGACGCACATTGCCATTCTGGAACAGCTCAACGGCAAGGCAAGAGTGCCGACTGGATGGAACATGTCAGTGACGAACAATACCAGAAATGACTCAACGCTAAAACGAAACCAAGGAGGATAACTTTATGTACAAGACCAAAGCTTATTCCGCTGCCAGTGCCACTTCGCCGCTGGCCTCCGGCACGATTCAGCGACGCGATACGACTGAACGCGACGTGCAGATCGAAATCCTTTTCTGCGGCATCTGTCACTCCGACCTCCACACAGTCCGAAACGAGTGGAGCAGCATCATGCCTACTGTCTATCCCTGTGTTCCGGGCCATGAGATCGTCGGCCGGGTCACCAAGGTCGGTTCCGGCGTCACGAAGTTCAAGCCGGGCGATCTTGCGGGCGTCGGTTGCCTCGTCGATTCAGACCACACCTGCCCCAATTGCCGGGACGGCTTGGAACAATTATGCCCAAACCAGACCCTCACCTTCAACTCCCCGGATAAACACGTGGGTGGTGTTACCTACGGCGGATACTCCGAAAGTATTGTCGTCGATGAACACTTCGTTCTGCGCGTCCCCGCCAACCTCAATCTTGCCGGGGTCGCACCACTGCTTTGCGCCGGGATCACCACATACTCTCCGATGCGCCGCTGGGGCGTTGCTGCGGGCAAGAAAGTGGGCGTGGTCGGTCTCGGGGGGCTGGGTCACATGGGGGTCAAGTTTGCCCGTGCCTTCGGAGCCCACGTAATTGTCTTCACTACCTCCCCCAACAAGAAAGAGGATGCGCTACGCTTGGGAGCCGATGAGGTCATTATTTCCACCAACGCCGAAGAGATGCAGAAACACGCCGGCACCTTCGACTTCATCCTCGATACCATAGCCGCCGAGCACGACATTAACGCCTACATCAATATGCTCGGCCGCGACAGTAACCTGATCCTAGTGGGGGCGCCGGAGAAGCCTTTCGCGGTTTCTGCCTTCGCTTTACTGTTCGGACGCCGCAGCCTCTCTGGATCTCTGATCGGCGGCCTCGCCGAGACCCAGGAGATGCTGGATTTCTGCGGGGCACACAACATAACCGCCGATGTGGAAGTCATCCCCATCCAGAAGGTCAACGAAGCTTACGAGAGACTGGTCAAGTCCGATGTGAAGTACCGTTTCTCCATCGATATGGCTTCTCTCAAATCTGAGCAATCGGCGTGAGGTCGGGACCGGTGCATGGAAGGCGGGAGACATTAAAGGAAGCAAAGCTATTACCCAGGCATATACAATGGGAGAAAAAGTATAGAGTGAAGGATGAAAAGAGTATAAAGGTCAGAGATGAATTTAACTAAAAAAAAATGCCTGATAGCCTATTATTCTCGGAAGGGACAAAATTATGTCAGCGGTAGAATTGTAGATTTAAAAGTCGGCAATACGGAAATTGTCGCAAACATGATTCAGAAAATAACGGGAGGCGACATGTTTCATATTGAATCTGTCACAGCCTATCCCAAAGATTATACGGAAACTACGGAAGTTGCCAAGAATGAACTGCGAGCCAAAGCCAGGCCGAAGCTGACGGGACAAGTTGAAAAAATGGGGGCATACGATGTGATTTTTTTGGGATATCCCAATTGGTGCGGAACGATGCCCATGCCTGTGTTCACTTTCTTGGAAGGCTATGATTTTTCGGGAAAAACAATTGTTCCATTTTGTACCCACGAGGGTAGCGGAATGGGCCATAGCGAACAGGATATTGTCAACGCATGTCCCAAAGCTACCGTACTAAAGGGAATCGCTATCCATGGTACCAGTGCAAGTGCCGCGGATTCAAAGGTGTCGAGTTGGATCGATAAACTGGACCCTCCACCATCAAGGGGGAGGGGACAGTGACTTGTATCCTCATCAGGTAAGGGGATTATTTTATATTATCCATTCAGTTTGAGAAAGAATTTTTTTTAATTGCACCGCGTGACTCACAACGCTTGACGCTAATGTGCTGTGGTATAATTTTGTATGAGTACTGGTAAAAGGCCTGCTTTTTGTAGTGTCCTGCTTTTCCTTGCCGCCATCTTTGTCGTTATCGTCAGTCAGGTTCATGGCGTCCATGCTGGCGATAAAGAAGCGGGCGTACCGGGGAGGAGGGTGCTTTTAATTACTGTGAACGGTATCATCAATCCTGTTCCTTCTGAATATATCGGTGGGGCCGTCAAACAGGCATCGGATATGAAAGCAGAGGCGCTGATTATCCAGCTTGATACTCCTGGAGGTCTTGACAGCTCGATGCGAGAAATTATCAGGGATATTGTGGCCTCTCCTGTGCCTGTTGTCGTATATGTTGCCCCGGGCGGTTCCCGTGCGGCGTCGGCAGGAGTGTTCATAACGATGGCGGCCCACATCGCTGCAATGGCCCCAGGCACCAACATCGGGGCAGCTCACCCTGTTCAGATCGGAGGGAATTTGGACAAGGTCATGTCGGAAAAAGTGACCAATGACGCTGCCGCCTTCATAAGAACGCTTGCGGCGCAGCGGGGCAGGAATGCACGCTGGGCGGAAGATGCGGTGCGGAAGAGCGTTTCAATTACTGAAACCGAGGCTTTGAAACTCGGGGTAATTGATCTCGTTGCAAAGGACATTGCGACCTTGCTTTCCGAACTTCAGGGCAGAAAAGTAACAACGGTCACTGGAGAAGATGTTCTGAACACAGCCGGGGCGAAAGTTATCGAGCGTGAAATGAGCTTGAGAAATAAGATATTGGATTTGATCAGCAACCCCAATGTGGCCTATATCCTGATGCTCTTGGGCTTTTACGGGCTTTTCTTTGAATTCACCAATCCGGGCGCGATCTTCCCCGGGGTAATGGGCGGAATTTGTCTTGTCCTCGGATTTTACGCTCTGCAAACGTTGCCGGTGAATTATGCCGGACTGATGCTTATTATTATGGGCATTGTTCTTTTTGTCCTCGAAGTGAAGATTATATCCCACGGCATCCTTACTATCGGCGGAATAATAGCGCTTATCTTCGGATCGCTGATGCTTTTCGAATCCCCGCTGCCATTTTTCAAACTTTCACTGGCCGTTATAGTCCCCGTTGTTTTTATCACATCGCTATTGTTCGTATTTACGGTCAGGCTTGCCTACAAGGCATCCAGAAAAAGGCCGCTTACCGGCGCAGAGGGTCTTGTCGGTCTTGAAGGTACGGCGAGGACCGACATTTCGGCGCAAGGAGGCACCGCTCGTGTTCATGGCGAATTGTGGTCGGCCTGGTCTGATGCGACTGTCCCGGAAGGCAGCGCTGTTGTCGTAGAAGCGGTACAGGGACTTAAATTAAAGGTCAGGAGGGGGTAGTGGGTACAGTATCTTTTTGCAGGGAAGACAGGAGAAGTGGAGCACTCGTTTTTCGACGCGCTGGAACTACTTTCGCAGACAATTCCCAATTTTTTTCATAGCAGCAATACCCAACTCTGTTCTCAGATGGGGGGAGCTCGGCGAACGGGGCGCAGGTTACTCGCCCCTTTTACAGCAGAGCCGTGCATCGCGTCGGAAAACAAGTGATCCTCTTCTCCTGCTGTTAGGGCCCTTCCTTGAAAAAATAGGTAAACCTTCCTTACAATAGATGTCAGCATGAAAGCCCTTGTTACAGGTGCAACAGGTTTTATCGGGAGCCACCTCACCAATGCTCTAGTAAATAAAGGCTTTGCAGTCACCTGCCTGGTAAGGGACACTTCGAATGTGGGCTATATTGAGGATCTGAATGTCAGGCTGGTGAGGGGCGATTGTATCCAAAAGGAATCTTTATATGAGGCGGTGGCAGGGGTTGATTATGTGTTCCATCTTGCCGGCCTGACAAAGGCGTGTTCCGAGGCGGCTTTTGAAGACGCAAACGTAAAAGGCACCCGGAACATACTGCAGGCTGTACTCGAGAAAAATAGCTGCATTAAGCGCTTTGTTTATATGAGCAGTCTCGCTGCCGCCGGGCCGAGCAGGGATGGGGTCCCGCTGAAAGAGGATTGTTCCGCCGTCCCCGTTTCACTCTACGGGAAATCCAAGCTGGCGGGGGAGCAATTGGTCCTGAACCACAGGAAGGATATACCTGTTGTTGTCATCAGGCCTCCTGCCGTATACGGACCTCGAGACAAAGACATGCTTGTTTTTTTCAAGATGGTGAAGGCGGGTGTGGCGCCTGTTTGGGGTACAAGCCATTATTCTTTTATATATGTCGAGGACTTGATACATGGTATACTACTTTCTGCACTTGACGAAAATGCCGGGGGGGAAATTTTTTTTATGTCTGACGGTGTCATTTACTCCTCTGATGATATTATTAATGCAATAGCCGATGCGGTCCAGAAGCGGCCTGTAAAACTCAAAATCCCGCGATTTATCTTGTCAGTCGCAGGGTTGATTTCTGAACGGTCCGGCCAGTCGTCTATTATTAATGCCGACAAGATACGGGAACTCAAACATTTAAACTGGGTATGTGACATGTCAAAAGCAGCAGAGAGGCTGAAATTTGAGCCTCGGGTAAAAATCAAGGAAGGAGCAAGATGGACATCTGATTGGTACAGGATCCATCAGTGGTTATGACCGAAACAGCCGATATATTTGAAAAGTGTTTTAAGTTTACAGCAGCAAAGGAACTTCAGCGTTCGGGGTTTTATCCGTTTTTCAGGATAATCGAGAGCGCTCAGGACCCCGAAGTGATTTTGAATGGCAGGAAGATGATCATGGTGGGTTCGAATAATTATCTGGGCCTTACAAATCATCCGAAAGTTAAAGAAGCGGCAATAGAGGCGATAAAGAAATACGGGACAGGATGCGCGGGTTCCCGTTTTCTCAACGGCACGTTGGAGCTGCATGTAAAACTGGAGGAAAAGCTTGCCCGTTTTATGAGGAAAGAGGCGGCGCTTATATTTTCTACCGGATTTCAGGTAAATCTCGGTGTCATATCGGCGCTGGTTGGGAAAGAAGATATTGTAATTATCGATAAAATGGACCATGCCAGCATTGTCGACGGCTGCAAATTATCCTATGGCGAGGTCAGGCGGTTCAAACACAACGACATGTCTGATCTCGATAGAGTATTTTCCGAAAATAACGGGCGGGGAAAGATGGTGGTCGTTGATGGAGTGTTCAGCATGGAAGGAGACATTGTTGATCTCGGGGAAGTCGTGAGAATAGCAGGGAGCCACGGGGCCCGTATCATGGTGGATGATGCTCACGGAATCGGAGTTCTCGGAAAGACCGGGCGTGGGACCGCAGAACACTTCGACATGGAAAATGACGTGGACCTGATTATGGGCACATACAGCAAGTCGCTCGCTTCCATCGGTGGGTTTATTGCCGGCGATGAGGAGGTTGTGCATTATATCAAGCATTTCGCTCGGGCTTTGATTTTCAGTGCCAGTCCACCGCCAGCCTCTGTCGCAGCAGTGAGTGCTGCTATCGACATTATCGAGAGTGAACCCGAGAGGAGAGAGATGCTATGGAAAAATACCAATAAAATGATGCAGGGCTTTAAAGATCTCGGGTTTGAGACAGGACCCAGTCAGACGCCCATAATACCCATTATAGTCGGAGCTGACGAAACAGCTTTTCGCGCGGTCATGATGCTTCAGGATGAAGGCGTGTTTGCAAATGTCGCTGTCTCTCCCGCAGTGCCGCCGGGCAAGGCGCTTATCAGGACCAGCTATATGGCTACGCATACCGATGAGCAGCTTGAGCTCGTTCTCGAAGCGTTTAAGAAAGTCGGCAAATCAATGGGGCTTATATAATAAATCTATAAAAAGCAGGTAATGGGTCATTGGTAATAGGTTATGGGTAACATGAAAAAGCTATTGCTTATCACCATTACCCGTTGCCTATGACCCATTACCTAGTACCCATTGCCTAGTACCTCTGACATATGTATCTCTTTCTATTTATTATTAAATTATGATATCTTAAAAAGATGTCAAAATTACTGAAAGAGCGAAGGGAAGAACTCGGGAAAGAACTTCGGGCGATTGCTGAACTGACCCGCATAAAGGGCGCATATCTTAGGTCAATAGAAGAAGAAGAGTTCGAGAAGCTTCCTGTTCAGGTATATACAAGGGGATATATCAGAGAATACGCGGAATTTCTTGGCATCCCGGCGGATATTGCACTGGAGCCGTACGAAAAATATATTCGGGAGAATAAAGCCGGGAAAGAAAAAGAGACGTATCACGAAAAAACTGTGGCCACTTTGACTAGAGAGGTAGCCGAAAACCTCGATGCGTTTAAAGCCCGCGGCGAACTGGAAGATGTGGACATGCAGCTCTTACCTGCGTCCCATCGCTCGCTCAAAAAGTTCCCTTTTAAAATGTTGTGGCCCCTTCTTGCAATTGCTTTTGGGGCCGGCATATACTTTTTTTTGCCTGCAATTAAAAATGCTCCACCTCTATCGCGGAGGAATGAACAGACTGTACAGGTCCTCCCGATGGCAACTCCTCCGGCATCCCCGAATCCACAGCTTCCTGTACTGTCAACGGCAGCGCCTGCTATCAATAATGCGGTCAAAGATAGTCATGTCCCTGAGATAAAACCTCCGCTACCAAAGGACGCAAATGACAGGTTGTCATCGAGGCAGGAAAAAACGCAAATGCAAAGTGAAAACAGTGCGCCTGCTAAAAAAAAGCATATGCTTAATATTGATGCCGCTGATAGAGTCTGGTTAAAGATTGTTATAGACGGCACTGAAAATAAGGAGGTGCTTTTGAATAAGGGGGACAAGGTGAGTTACGGGGCCGATGAATCTTTCGTCCTTACCTTGGGAAACGCTGCAGGAGCAAAGATTATCTTTGACGGTAAATCCTTTGGAGACCTGGGAGCCAAAGGTGAAGTAGTGAGGCTTGATTTTCTTCATTCTACCTTGCAACTGCATTCATTAACGCAAGATGAGTCAAAAAAAACCTCTGAGCAGCCTTTGGGCCCTGGACCTTCCCAACAAGCTCCTGACACCTCTGGGCAGTGATTATTTCAACATGCATCAACAGGAATAGCTGCAGATGATTACAAGAGAGTTTCTCTCATCTTTTTTCAGGGAAAGGGTCACCAAGCCGCTCAGATTCAACGATATCGTCTTACTGCTGAAACTCTCGCCTTCTGAAAGGCGAAAGCTTAAGCGGTTGCTGAGGGAGATGGTTGGTGAGGGGACTATTGTAAGAACGAGAAACGGACTGTACGGACCTGTTGAAGAGATGAATCTTTCAACCGGGTATTTTGAGGCGCACCGGGATGGATACGGATTCGTAATCTCCGAACAGCCGGGAGAGCGTGATATTTTTATACCGGCTCGGGCAACTCTAGGAGCGATGAATAATGACAGGGTCATGGCCCGTATTGAGCACCGGCGCCGGCGCGAAGGCAGGATAATACGGGTGCTTGAACGTTCACATACCAGGATAGTCGGAACATTTGAGGCGGGAAGAGCGGCATCATATATAAAACCGAAGAACAAATCGGCGCAGTTTGATCTGTATGTGGCGCCGCGCGATGCAGGTAAAGCCGTGAGCGGCGATAGTGTTATTGCCGAGATACTAAGCTATTCTACTGATAAACGCCCACCCTCCGGGCGTGTCGTTAAGGTCCTGAAAAAACCGGAAAGCCCTTTAGATGAAGTCGAACTTATTATTGACGAAATGGATCTGCCGCGAAAATTTCCCTCCGAAGTCCTGGAAGAGGCCCGGGCGCTGTATGAGCAGTCTCAGGAGGAGCTCGCGGGAAGATCAAAATCGCGGAGGAGGACCGATCTTCGCCATCTCCCGACGGTCACTATTGACGGGGAAAAGGCAAAGGATTTCGATGATGCGGTGTCCATAGAGAAAACAGAAGGGGGTTACCGCCTCTGGGTGCATATAGCTGATGTCGGGTATTATGTGCGGTGGGGTTCGAAGATTGATCTGGAGGCCCGAAAGAGAGGGACGAGCGTATACTTCCCGGACAGGGTCATCCCCATGCTCCCGCCGGAACTGTCCGAAGACCTTTGCAGTCTGAGGCCGGCAGAAGACCGGCTTGCTTTTAGTGTTGAAATGGAATTCGGCAGCAGGTCGGATATACGGTCTGTCCGGTTCTATCCAAGTCTTATCAGAAGCGATGAGCGGATGACCTACACATCCGTGAAGAAAATACTCATTGACCGGGACCCTGAAGAGCGCCGGCGGTACTGGAGCCTTATTGGTGAATTCGAGCTCATGGGTGCTCTGTGCAATGCGCTTAAAGAGAAAAGGCTTAAACGCGGCAGCCTTGATTTTGATCTCCCTGAACCGGAGGTGCTCCTTGATATACAGGGCAACCTGGAAGCGATTATAAAAACTGAGAGGAATTTCGCGCACATGATCATAGAGGAGTTCATGATCGCAGCAAATGAGGCGGTCGCGGAGCATGTTGAAGGGCTTGATGTGCCGTTCCTTTACAGAGTGCATGAGGAGCCCGACCCGCTGAAACTCGAAAATATCGTGAAAATGATGAATACTCTCGGCATAATCAGGAGCAATAAGGGATTAAAACCGCGTGATTTTCCTGCGTTGCTCAGACAAATAAGCGGCAAACCGGAAGAGGAGATCCTTAACCATATGATTTTGAGAAGCCTGAAGCAGGCGCGCTATAGTCCCATCAACGCAGGCCATTTCGGACTTGCCTCCGGCGCCTATACTCATTTCACTTCACCAATCCGGAGATATCCGGACCTAGTTGTCCACAGGATTTTGAGAGCGGTCCTCCCCAAAAATCAGTTGAGCGACCGTCAGGCGAAGGAAGTCGGTCCTCTTTTGCCTGATATTGCGTTTACCTCATCCAAAACGGAGCGACAGGCAGATGAATCTGAGCGGGCTGTTTTGAAAGCCATGAGGGTGTGGCTTATGCGCGATAAGGTGGGCGATGAATTCGAGGGCACGATAATATCGGTCATGCCTCATGGGGTGAGGGTGCGGCTCAAGGATTATTATGTCGAAGGATTGCTCCACATTTCTTACATGACTGATGACTTCTACCGGTATGATGAAAAGGATATGGCCCTTTACGGTGTTAACAAAAAAACTAAGTTGACCCTTGGCAAAAGTCTGACTGTAAGAATTGACAAGATCGATATGCAGGACCGTGAAATACTCTTCGGCATCTGACGGTCTCGTAAAAAGCTCATATGCTGCGTTGCGCTTCATACTTCGTCACTGCGGCGTACAACAAGTACGCCTCATTCCTCAGCATTTGCGCGCCTTGCCTATGAGCTTTTTACGAAACCGTCTGGTTTTAGCATTATAATATCGAAATGACACAATCATTAAAACAGAAACTCGACAGTTTTTACAGGGACTACGACTTCCAGAAACGTATTGCGCATGATCCCATAGAATTGCCGCATCAGTATGCAAGACCTGAGGATATCGAAATAAGCGGGTTTATCGCCTCCTGCTTTGCTTATGGCAAAGTAACGCTGTTTAAACCCCTGATTAAATCGCTTTTGAGCAGAATGGGCCAAAGTCCATACGACTTTCTCATTCATTTTAATGTCGGCAGGCAGAGAGACCTTTTTGCCGGATTGCGTTACCGCTTTAACAGGAATGACGATATTATAGGTTTCATATACATATTAAACAGAGTTATCAGGAAGTATGGCAGCCTGGAGTCTGCCTTTAAACGATACTACAGAAAGAGCGATCCTTCTGTAGAAGCGGGGCTGGCCGGTATCATCGATGCCTTTTTGGGGGTGGATACGTCTGCAGTATACGGAGATGATCTGAAAAGGAAAGGGTTGCTGCAGTTTTTTCCCTCTCCTTCGGGAGGCAGCGCCTGCAAGCGTATGAACATGTTCTTGCGATGGATGATACGGGACCGTGATATCGATTTCGGCATATGGAAGGGAATTCCAAAAAATAAACTTGTTATCCCTCTGGACGTGCATATCGCACGCATTTCACGATGCCTGGGTTTCACCCTGAGATCGACACAGGATTGGAAAATGGCGGTCGAAATAACCGAATTTCTTAAGACCATGGACCCGGAAGATCCCGTTAAATATGATTTCGCCCTGTGTCATCAGGGTATAGCCGGGGTTTGCAGTGCCATGCACTGCGATGAGTGTGCCCTGTTTGGGAGACAGTAAGTAGTAAGTAGTGAGAAGTGAGAAGTAAAAAGCAAGCAGTAAGAAGTAAGCAGTATACACTCAACACCGAAGACATAAGATCACATTTTTACTGCCTACTACTCACTACTCACTACTTACTACTTACTACTTACTACTCACTACTCACTACTCACTGATTTTAACGATGGAGGAAAAAACAGAAAAAACATGAAAGGGAAGATTACAAATCCTCAAACGCGTCTTTACCTGGTTGCTGCTGTTATACTGCTGGTTGGGTTGAGCAGCGCCATCCTGATTTATCTGACATCTGAGAATGACTCGGACAATGTTTTGGATTTTGAAAATTCCAAAATATATATGCATGATTTGGAACTATATGGAGGAAAGGCGAATGTGCTTGCGGATGAGCTCAGGAATTGGTTTGTCGGCTTATGGCACGGGAAGTCTCTCGCATACACAATAGCCTGCATTACCAGTGTTATGTCTTTTGGGGTTTTCTTTGTTGCCAAACACTTGCCCTCAGACCCGAAATCTGATTCCTGAGATGGCGAAAAAATACTTTCCAGCCTCATCGGGCCGGGGTCTGTTGTGATGGTCGCGACCGCCTGGGAAACTTCAGCGGTCAGACCATCACCAAAGAAATAAGTTCCTTTCCCCGGCTCCCACAGCTATTGCGGCGGATAGGGCGGCGGTGGTGGAGGTGGTGGTGGAACCTGGTAGTTCGGTTGTTCAGATTCAAGGTCTGGAGGTGGCGGAGGCGGTGGCATAGTCCTGTAACGATGAGCCGGCGCCATCACGCCGGGGACCTGGTTGCCCTTGGCATACATGCACTGCGTATAAGCTATATTGTACCGACGCTGTGCCTCCCAGCCATAAGCCCGGCCTGCGTTTGCTCCTGAGGCAGTCCCTACAAGAAGACCACTTCCGGCCCCGATGGCCGCTCCAGTGCCTACATGACCTGCAGCGGCGCCGATGGCCGCGCCCAAGCCCGCGCCGATGACTGTGCCGGCGACGGCCCCTGCGGCAGTGTTCTGATTCATTGTCTCCTGAGTGGACTGTCCGATCTGCTGTGCTGACCACTGCCTGCAGATGGCGTCATCAACCTGGAATTGCTCAAAGGACTTTCCCTGACCCGGCATCACAGAAACGCTGGGACCCGTGGGGACGGTCGCACATCCGCTCACCGTTAATATAACCAGCAATGTAAGAAATGGAAAGATGTTTAATCTGCGCTTCATCATGTATTTACCTCCTCTGGTCCGGTGGAGCCTGAGCTGGTTCGCCATACGACTCATAGTCTGGCGGAGCCGAACGCGGCACAACCCTCATCCATCCGCCAGGACACTTTTTCACGTATGGATAATAGCCCTGAGGGCTCGAGCAGAAATACCAGTAACTCTGTTCCTCCGGCTGCTGCGGGGCCTGTTGTATATATTCCTGAGGCTGCTGCTGAATGACAGCAGGTGGAGCGGCATAGTATGGATTGTAGCCGTCATAAGGATAGTAATACGGAGGTCCCCACAACCATGGGTCCCATCCCCATCCCCATCCCCATCCCGGACCTATCCAAACACCTCCCCTCCAACCGCCACCCCAGTGGCCACCCCAGTGGCCGCCCCCGTGACCGCCACCGTGACCGCCACCCCAGTGGCCTCCTTCGGCAGCTTGTCCAGGCAATGCGCTTACTAAAAGCACAGCCAAAACAACAGCAACGATAACAACAATGCTTTTTTTCATATGCATACTCCTTTGTGCGAAGCATTTGTATGATTTTACGCCGACCCATGGGATCGGAACTTCTCTACCTCTTTCATAATTTAGTCGATATAGACAAAGAGAAGGTTACAATAAAAAAACATGGCCCCAAAACTCCACACATCCGGCGTTCGTATACAGCATTTCTTCCACAGCATTTTCAAGCCGGTGCTACTTGCCGGTAGTTGGCTTCAAGCCTTTTCTTTTGGAAGCCAGCGATGCAAAATTGATTCCAAGTCTTTACCGAATTGGTCTAAAGACAAAGGCTTCTGAAGATAATCGCTGGCGCCGGCGGCGATGGCCTCTGTCCTGTCCGATTCCAGTGATGAAGACGTGACCACCACAACTGGTATATGTCTAAGGTGATCGTCGGCACGTATTGCATGGAGCACTTCGATGCCGCCCATGCCCGGCATCTTAAGATCGAGCAATATCAGGGCGGGCAACCCGCATCCATTTCTGAGCATTGCAACCGCGGACTGGCCGCCCGGGGCGGAGCGGACACTTATTTCCCTCGCTGTCGCTTCGATCGCGATTGTCGTAAGCTGTATATCTATCGGACTGTCATCAACAATAAGAATCATTTTCTTTCTTTATAACGCTCCTTTAAAAAACAGGCGATAGGCAATAGGCAACAGGTAATAGGAAAAGATCTCTTTTCTGTCTCTTGACCTATTGCCCATAGCCTATCGTCTATAGTCTATAGCCAAGCTCTCGGCGGTTTCTTTTTCCCCGCGCTTTTCATATTCAGATCGAACTGAAATAGAGCCTTGCCGCAATATTTAAACTAGCTATTATCCTATAAAAGCTCGTTAACATTTGTCTATAAGGATTTGTATGACGTAGGCAATAAAAAAGACAAAAATAGACAACTTTTCGATTGTCATTATATAATCCTATATGCCTGCAATTAAAAAAATTCCCGGTCCCTACAGATTTTTCTTTTACAGCCTTGATTTTCATAAGGAAATTCAAGTGCATAAGGGCTAACAATAAAGTCATGGTCCATTATCTCTATATCCACATCCCTTTCTGCATTGCAAAATGCGATTATTGTGATTTTTATTCCGTTCCTCTTGGCCGCTCCGGCACGGAGGAGCCCCGGAAATATGTAGACGCTCTTTTGAAGGAAATGGATCTGAGGCGTGATATTGCGGTCAACCTCAGGACAGTCTACCTTGGCGGCGGTACCCCAACGCTCCTTTCCGTCGAACAAGTAGCTGCCATCTTATCCGGGGTAAGGGAATCTTTTTCCATAGCCTCCGGGGCTGAGATAACAATTGAGGCGAACCCGGGCACAGTTTCCGAAAGGCAATTGGCTGCTTTAAGGGAAACCGGAATCAACCGCGTTAGTATCGGTATGCAATCTCTTTCGGGCCAGGAGCTCTGCAATCTTGGCCGAAGTCATACTGTTGAGGATTCATTTGCAGCGGTAAGCGCTGCAAGAAAGGCCGGCTTCGATAATATTTCGCTTGACTTGATATACGGGATTCCGGGTCAGAATATGGATATATGGAAAAATACAATGAGCAGGGCGCTTGAGCTGTTTCCAGAGCATGTATCGGCCTATGAGCTTACTCCGGAAGAGGGAACGCTCCTGCATGCCAAGCTGGCAAGAGGCGTTTATGCGCTGCCGGATGAATCGGTTGTCATCGAAATGTATTATGCGGCGATAAAAAAAATGAAGGCGCATGGCTATCTTCAATATGAGATATCAAACTTCGCAAAAAGGGGATATGAATCTGTTCACAATCTGAACTACTGGGACCGCGGCGAATACCTAGGAATTGGCGCCGGCTCACACTCGTTTTTTAAAGGCAAACGTACAGGCAACATACCTGATCTCGCCCGCTATATGGAATCGATTAATAGTTCAGTGATGCCTGTGGACGAGGAGATAGACGTCACGGAACAGGATGAGTTTAGCGAAATGATTTTTCTCGGCTTAAGGAAGACTGAGGGGATCGATCTGCGCCTTGTACCCGACAAAGAACGGTTGCTTAAAAACAAGGCCGTGCATTCCCTGAGGCGCCACGGCCTTATCGAAATCGAAGACCGACACCTCCGCCTTACCGGGAAAGGTCTTGTCATGAGCACAGAGGTAATGGTCCAAATACTCAGCGAAACATAAAAGATGATTAATTTGACTGTGGATGGGAATTCGTCAGAGAGTTCATCTCATTCGTTATTGTGAAAAAGGATAGATAGAATACCAGCGCAGTACAAGGTTGTGCTTTATTGGCGCCGTGCTATGACACGTACCACTCTTACGGGTAACCAAAAAAAATAAAGCCATACATTGTCCAATTTACATTGGCCGGGCCCGATAACTTAACGTTCCGGCACACTACTTACCTCGACCAAAAACGCCTGCACGTTGCCCTTTGCTTGTATGGCTTTAAATATATCTGCCCTGAGACGCTTACCAAAGTCTCTTCCTGCTTGAGAGCTTCAGTGGATGCTTCAGGTTTCCCCCTCGCTTCGGGGGCTTGCTCACCACTGTATCCTCGTGTAGAAACGCCTGCCTGGAGGCGCCTGCATTCGTATTACTTGGAGCTTTTAGCCGGTACCGTCATGTACTGTCGCACGCCGTTCTTCACGATCAGTACAAGGACATCGCGGTTGCTCTCGATACCGGACACAATTTTATTATATTCTTTTGTATTAACTACCGGTTTGTGGCTTATTTCGAGTATGATATCACCTTTATTGATAATCCCGAGCGCTGGGCTGTCCTCATCGACATTGCTCACGATAACGCCCTTGTCCTTCTCGCTGATATTCATTTTCTGACGGTACTCATCAGTGAGGTCCTGAACTGAAACTCCCCTCAAGGCATTATCGGTCTCAACATTCGTGGCGGCCTGGGCCTCAACCGGCAGTTCGCCGATAGTGACAGTCACTGTCAGGGGATTGCCATCCCGGATTATCTTGATAGGCACTTGTTTGCCCGGTTTTGTTTCAGCAACCATATTCTTAAAATGGTAGGGATCGTTTATCTTGTTGCCGTCGTATTCGACCACAACATCGCCACCTTTCATTCCTGCTTTAGCAGCGGGGCCGCCCTCTGTAACATCGACCAGCAAGACACCGTTATCATCTTTTAAGCCGAACTGCCTGGCAAGAGCAGCGGTGAGCGGCTGTATCTGAACGCCAAGCCAGCCGCGCACTACTTTGCCCTGGCTGATTATGCTGTCCATCACATTCTTTACCATATCTGAAGGAATCGCAAACCCTATCCCCTGATACCCCCCGCTGGTGCTGAATATTGCATTGGTGACGCCTATCACCTCGCCCTTTACATTAACCAAAGGGCCGCCGGAATTGCCGGGATTTATCGCCGCATCAGTCTGTATGAAATTCTCATAATCGCTGATGCCCATGCCGACCCTTCCGAGCGCGCTTATGATTCCCATAGTGATGGTATGGCTGAGGCCGTAGGGGTTGCCGACAGCGAGTATCATTTCGCCGACTTTCAGTTTATCGGAGTTGCCCCATGGAATGGTGGGCAGGTTTTTTTCGTTTATTTTGATAACGGCAACGTCGGTCCGAGAATCGACACCGATGACTTTGCCCTTGTATTCCCTGTTATCGGCAAGTTTGACAAGAATATCCTCGGCGCCTTCAATAACATGGTTGTTTGTAATGATATAGCCGTCAGGCGTTGCTATAAATCCGGAACCAAGGCTATTAGCTTTCCTCTGCCCTCCTTCATGACCTTGTCCGAAAAACCTCTTGAAAAAGGGGTCATTGAAAAGGGGATTCACAGGAGTTTTAATTGTCCGGGTCGTCGAGATATTTACCACGGCAGGCGTGACCCTTTCCGCAATTTTTGCCATCGCATCTCCGATCTTTGTTAGAAGTTCTGACGCATCTTTGTCTGAAATGTCAGCCCTGACCGGGACCGGGAGCGCCAGGCAAAGTGACAGGAAAAGGAGCAGGTATAAAGCGAGCCCAGTTAATGTCTTACGGTGCATTTTTTCAAAGATTGATCTGTAAAGCATGAATTCCCTCCGTATTATGTTTGTAACGTTCTCAGAGTCTAAGAATAAATAACTTGCACATTGGTCCATCTCAGATTCGTCGGCGCCCCCAAAAGTCTATGGCTTTTTTGGAACCCCGTCATCTTTGACCCGTCCTCAGTGGCAATATCCTCGATGCAGCTACGAGGCGCCTGCGGTTTTGCTCAATCGGCCCAGCCAAACCTCACCCAAATCCGAGCGTCTGAATGCACAAGTTATTTATTCGCAGGCCCGTATTTCAAATTTTAACCCCTTCACAATATTTTTATCAACTCTGTACCGCTCATCGGTGCGGTATCCGATGATCCAGACAATCTTTCCATCGCTGAGCAGTAGTGGTATGCTGTCACGCCGGTCTCGCGGCACTTTCTCGTCGACAAAAAAGTCCTGAATTTTTTTCTTTTTTCCGAACCCGAACGGATAGAAATAGTCTCCCGGTCTGCGTGAACGGACCTGCAGCGGAAAAGGCAGGGTGGAGGCGTCAAACAGGGCTGTCTTTTTCCCGTCACCGCAATCGATTTCACCTGCTCCGGCGGCATCGACGACCGTGCAACTGATAACCATGGATGCCTCTCTGATAACAACATCTCCGGGGACTTCTATGCTGTGAGCTTCGAGGGCCGAGCCATGATCGGAACTGATGGTAAGGGTTGAATACCCCTTTATGGCGCGGACACCCCTGGGCAGGGAGATCCTGTCGCCTGATTGGCCTGATTTTACCAAATCGAGCAGCGCTTCTATATGTATAAAACCTATGCCGCGGAGCCCTTCCACAGCAGTCACTGCTCTCCTGATAATTCTCCTTAAGAGTGCTTTGTCCATTCTTTCCATAGGTGAAATGAACAATTCAATCGCGGTATCGGTCTTCCTGCTTATTAATTTCATTAGGGCTTTTGTCGCCTGCAGTTCAAAGTAGTCGTCCTCCTCTCTGAAAATATCGGCAGTCCTGGCAATTGCTATAGCCATAGCGGGTCCAAGGCTTTTTAATGCAGGCATTACGGTGCGCCTGATCTTGTTCCTCATATATTTGTCTTCCCGGTTGGATGAGTCAATCAGGAAGCCGATTTGTTCGGTATCAAGAAAGCGTTCGATCTTTTTTCTCTCGATACCGATGATAGGTCGGATTATGTTCTTTCTGACAGGTGGAATGCCTGAAAGCCCCAAAGTCCCCGCTCCTCTAAGGAGCCTCATAATAACGGTCTCCGCTTGGTCGTCTGCGGTATGGCCGAGTGCGATCTTAGCAGCCCCGGCCGTAAGGGCGGCCTCATTGAGGGCCTTGTAGCGCAGTTCCCTGGCCGCTTCCTGTTTGTTCAGCCCATGTGCTTTAACAAAAGATTTAACATCGACGGATTTCACCGAAAAAGGGACAGCCAGCGAAAGACATAATTTCTCACAAAAAGCAATTTCACCCGGAGTCTCTCCCGGCCTCAGACCATGATCTATATAGGAGGCATATAAATCAATCCCGAAATGTCCTCTCAGGCGGTCAAGAATCACTAAAAGACAGACAGAATCGGGCCCCCCGGAAAGACCCGCTAGGACAACGTCTCCACGTGCAAGCATGGAATATTTCAGTATGGTATTTTTAGTCATCGCAATAATATCCATAAAACAATTATACACGAACAGGCAATAGGCGATAGGCAATGGGCAATAGGCAAGGCAAAGGAAAAGAAAAAGGAAAAGAAAAAGAGAGAAGCATTTTTTTCGTTTTACTTTTCCCATTGCCTATTGCCCATTGCCTATTGCCTGTTTCCCATTGCCTGTTTTAATTGAGTTTACAATTCCATGTCTTAATTGATATTATAGATGTTGAATTTTTGGAGAGGTGGCCGAGCCGGTCGAAGGCAGCCGCCTGCTAAGCGGTTGTGGGGGTCACACCTCACCCAGGGTTCGAATCCCTGCCTCTCCGCCATGAATACATATAACGGAGGTAACTTATGAGAAGGGTTGTAAAAGGAGTGCTAATCTCGCTGATGATTACAGGCTTGATAGCAGGTTGTAAAAAAGGTGAAGAGCATCCTGGCACGCAGATGCCGCCGCAGATGCCGGCTGCCCCAATGGGCCAGATGCCGCAGATGCCGGCTGCGCCGATGGGCCAGATGCCACAGATGCCAGCTGCGCCGATGGGCCAGATGCCGCCTAACGGGGCCCCCAAAGTGCAGAGGACCGTCGTTGTTCCCGATACGGTGAAGGGAAAGTGGAGCAAGGTTGTACTGGATGTGGCGGACAAGGGATCAAAAAAGTCCGGAGAGTACACTGTAAAACTAAAATCTCAATTTAAAATACCGAATACCGATCTTAAAATAGCGGTTGGCGAATTTCTTCCCGATTTCAGAATGAATGGTTCCACCCTTACGTCGGCAAGCGACGAGCCAAACAATCCGGCGGTCAGGGTCGAGATATTTGAGGGAGGGAAAAGCATATTTAAGGGATGGCTATACGCAAAGTTCCCTTCCGCGCACCCCTTTGAGCACCCCAAATATGCGATAACCCTTAAACAAGGCGTGAAGAGTTAAAAAGCAGTAACACGACCGCAATAGGGGTAAGGAGAGCGGCATTCTTTTGCCGTTCCCTTACCCCTTCTGGTTGAAAGAGGGAATATGTCTACCTACATTACGCTTGGCAAAGCACCGGAAAGTCCTGAGGAAAGGGCCTTGCTTCTCGAAAAGAAAGTGCAGATGGAAGAATACATGGCCGGTCTTCAGCTTACCCAGGTACAAAAGGGAATGGTTGAATTTTTGATTTCCCGGAAAGGTTATGGCGAGGATGACCTGGAGATCAACCAGGACTTCACAGTTGAATTGCCCGGATGTTCTTTTGTTGTTCGCGCCGACATTATTGTCAAAATAGAGGGAAAGCGTCTTTTCACTGTTAAATGTGTGATGGGTTCAATGGAATCATGGGAGAGGCACTCGGTGGCTTTGGGACGCGTTGCAGATGTGTATCAGGTCCCTTACGCGGTAATAACGGACGGAGAGGATGCCAGAATGATCGCTGTTACCGACGGTAGGCTGGTAGCACAAGGGCTTGATGCTATTCCATCGAGGCATGAGGCTGAACGCATGCTGGGAGAGACAACGTTCAATGCATGTCCTTCAGAGAGGGTTGAAAAGGAGAAACGGATCCTGTATGCCTTTGAAGCCATTAAATGTCAAAAGCCGTGAGACGTGAAGGGTGAATCGTGAAACGTAAAATCAAAATGCAAAACAAACCTAAAGAGTCTAATTCCTTTTTTGGCCGTTACTATTCACGTTTCACGTTTCACCCTTCACGGTGCGCACTATGAAACTTGCGATCATAGGTCTCTCAAATGCGGGAAAAACAACAATTTTTAATGCCCTGACCGGGCAGAGCCTCGATACCACTGTCTACCCTTCAATAAGCGGCGAGCCGAACTTCGGTGTAGTCAAGGTTCCTGATAAAAGAATTGAAAGTCTTGCCGAAATCTATAAACCCAAGAAAGTTACTTATGCCTCGGTTGAATATATAGATTATATAGGACTTACAAAAGGCGATCTCGCTCAGAACAGGAAGGTTTTTGACCTTATTAAGGATGTTGATGCTATTGTTCATGTAGTCAGGTCCTTTGAGAATGATGGTGTTTCACATCCCATGAATGATATAAACCCTTTGCGGGACATAGAGACTCTGGAACTTGAGCTTGTGTTCGGCGACCTGGAATTTGTTGATAAAAGGCTTGAGCGTATGGACGAGGGCGCAAAAAAAGGCAAAAAACCCAATGAGGCTGAAAAAAAGCTTCTTCTGAAGTGCAAGGGTGCGCTTGAAAAGGAGATTCCTCTCAGGAATGTGCAGTTTGACGAAGAAGAGCAAAAACTGATGAGGCCCTTTCAATTTATTTCTACAAAACCTGAAGTTATTGTGATAAACATGGCTGAAGGCGATTTGAACACCGGTAAGTCAAACACCCTGCAGTCTTCGGTAGAACACTATGTCTCGGATAAGGGCCTGGCTGAGACGACAAAGGTGATAACATTATGCGGGAAGATCGAGATGGAGATAGCGCAGCTCTCCGCTGACGAGGCAAAGGCATTTCTGGAAGATCTGGGGATAGAGGAACCGGCCCTTAAGAAGCTTATTAAAGTCAGCTACGACCTGTTGGGTCTTATTTCGTTTCTTACTGCCGGCGAGGACGAGGTAAGGGCGTGGACCATAACAAAAGGGACAGTTGCGCAGAAAGCTGCAGGGAAAATACATTCAGACATAGAACGCGGCTTTATTCGTGCTGAACTGGTCAGTTACGACGACTTTATGGCCGACGGCGGTATGTCTGCCGCCAGGGACAGAGGCCACCTGCGGCTTGAAGGCAAGACGTATGAAGTAAAAGACGGGGACATCATCAATTTCAGGTTCAATGTTTAGGGTTTCCTGATGCCTGTTCTATCGCGTCATTGTAACTGATACCCAACGCCCGTCGAAATGTTTTTCCGAGAATTTCAGGCCCTGTTTTTCCATGGCATCTATTACATCATCTTCCTGGCCTGTCAGCATGCCAGACATAAGTGCAATACCTGAATTGTCCAGGCAGGGCGCCAAGTCAGGGGCTATATGGATGAGTATCTCCGACATCAAATTGGCTGCTATGAAATCAAAAGTCCCGAATGCACGCGTGACAGTCCCATCCTGAATCACGATATTTTCGAGATTATTGAGTTTTATATTCCTCTGTGAGGCATCGATGGCAAGAGGGTCAATGTCGAGACCGACGACGTGGCGAAACCCGAGCATTGAGGCTGCTATTGCAAGTATACCCGTGCCGGTTCCTACGTCCAGAAATCTGCCCTTAGTGCAGTTCCTTGCAAACCTTTCGATGAGCATGAGGCAGGTCCTGGTGGTTTCATGATGACCGGTCCCAAAGGCCATTCCAGGATCAATAATGAGATTGATGCGGCCCTCTTTCCTGTTTTCCCAAGGGGGGAGAATAGAGAAACATTCGCCGGCATCGATCGGCACGAATTTCTTTTTCCATGACTCGTTCCAGTCTCTCTCCGAGATAAACACGTAATCGAAGGAGATCGCATGTTCCAAGCCCGCATCTTCAAGCATAGTGCCGCACAAAGCCAGCTCATCAATGATTCGGCTGATACCCAAGATATCCTGGAAATACGCGACAATGCTCTTTTCATGCTCGATAACGCCCAGGCAGCCCGCCTGCGAAATCCTCTGCACGAGCGCATCACGTGATTCGTCCGGCAATGTGATAGTAAATTCGTAATATCCCACTTGTCCTATATCTTACAATGTTTGTAATGAAGCGGTAAATGAGGCTGCCATTCTTATCGGATCTAAACCGGGAGCAAGCTGCCCAGCTGAAGACGCCTTGCTCGCAACACAGAATATTCTGCTTGCGGCCAGTAACGTTCCGGTTCAGCGGCGGCGATACGCCGCGCTGGAACCGGTTGTTAGCTGACCGTTCTTTCTTAGCCCTGTCAGAAGCCCTCGAAGACGTTTATGCTACGATCTTGCGATGTCGAAACGGTCAAGGTTCATGACTTTGTTCCACACAGCCACAAAGTCTTGGACAAACTTCGCCTGCGCGTCCGAGCTTCCGTAGACCTCGGCCAATGCCCGGAGTTGGGAGTCCGAACCGAAGATTAGGTCGATACGGGCGCCGGTCCACTTGAGTGCGCCCGTTGCGCGATCTCGGCCTTCAAACACGTCAGCGTCTTTCGACACCGCCTTCCACTCCGTGCCCATGTCGAGCAGATTCACGAAGAAATCATTGGTGAGCGCCTCTGGCCGCTTGGTGAAGACGCCGTGTTGGGACTTCCCGAAGTTGGTATTCAGAACGCGCATCCCGCCAACGAGAACCGTCATCTCCGGTGCCGTCAGCGTCAGCAATTGCGCCTTGTCTACCAGCAAAGACTCAGCCGGTATGGTGTACTTGCCCTTGAGGTAGTTGCGGAAGCCGTCCGCAATCGGCTCGAGCACGGCGAAGGAGGCCGCATCGGTTTGCTCCTGCAAGGCGTCCATGCGTCCCGGCGTGAACGGAACTGTCACCTCGTGACCAGCATTCTTTGCAGCCTGCTCGACGCCCGCGCAACCGGCCAGAACGATCAGGTCAGCCAGTGATACCTTCTTGGCGCCAGAGGCCGCGCTGTTGAACTCGCTCTGGATACCCTCCAGCGTCTTGAGCACTTTCGCCAGTTCGGACGGCTGGTTGACTGGCCAATCCTTCTGGGGCGCGAGGCGAATGCGCGCGCCGTTCGCGCCTCCGCGCTTGTCGGAACCACGGAAGGTGGACGCCGATGCCCAGGCGGTCGAAACCAGTTGCGAGACCGACAGCCCTGAAGCCATGATCTTACCCTTGAGGGAGGCAATGTCCTTCTCATCAATCAACTTGTGATTGACTGCAGGGATGGGATCTTGCCAGATGAGCTCTTCGGCAGGAACCTCCGGACCGAGATAGCGCACGCGAGGACCCATGTCGCGGTGCGTCAGCTTGAACCACGCACGGGCGAAGGCGTCCGCTAACTGATCCGGATTCTCGTAGAAGCGCCTCGAGATCTTTTCATAGGCCGGGTCGAAGCGCAGCGAGAGATCCGTGGTCAGCATGGAAGGCGCGATACGCTTTGACGAGTCGTGGGCATGCGGCGCCGTTTTGGCGCCCGCGCCACCCTTCGGCGTCCACTGATGAGCACCTGCCGGACTTTTCGTCAGCTCCCATTCGTAGCCGAACAGGTTCTGAAAGTAGTTGTTGCTCCACTTCGTCGGCGTCGTGCTCCAGGTGACTTCCAGCCCGCTGGTGATCGCATCAGCGCCCTTGCCCGTGCCAAAGGTGCTCTTCCAGCCGAGGCCCTGCTCCTCGATGGGGGCCGCTTCCGGCTCGGGACCCAAATGTGACGCAGGGCCGGCGCCGTGCGTCTTGCCGAAGGTGTGACCTCCAGCAATGAGCGCAACCGTCTCTTCGTCGTTCATGGCCATGCGAGCAAAAGTCTCGCGGATATCCTTGGCCGCCGCGATCGGATCAGGGTTGCCGTTCGGGCCTTCCGGGTTAACATAGATCAGGCCCATCTGGACCGCAGCGAGCGGATTCTCGAGATTCCTGTCTCCAGAGTAGCGCTTGTCGTCCAGCCATTTGTTCTCAGAGCCCCAGTAGACGTCCTCCTGCGGCTCCCAGACGTCCTCGCGCCCACCGCCAAAGCCGAACGTCTTGAATCCCATCGATTCCAGGGCGACGTTGCCGGCAAGGATCATGAGGTCGGCCCATGAGATCTTCCGACCGTACTTCTGCTTGATCGGCCAAATCAGCCGGCGCGCCTTGTCGAGGCTGACGTTGTCGGGCCAGCTGTTGATAGGCGCGAAGCGCTGCTGGCCGGCTCCGGCGCCGCCGCGACCGTCACCGGTGCGATACGTGCCGGCGCTGTGCCAGGCCATGCGGATGAACAGAGGCCCGTAGTGCCCGAAGTCCGCCGGCCACCAGTCCTGCGAGTCGGTCATCAGGGCGCGAAGGTCTTTCTTCACGGCCCCCAGATCAAGGCTCTTGAACTCGTCAGCGTAGTTGAAACCCTCGCCCATCGGATTGGACTTGGAGGACTGCTGGAGCAGGATATCGAGCTTCAACTGGTTTGGCCACCAGTCCCGGTTCGACGCGCCTCTGCCTGCCATGTGTTTGTGACTCCCGCCCGTTACCGGGCTCTTGCTATCTTCATTCATGATATTTACTCCTTTCGTTGTGTGAATTGTTAAACATCGCTACTACGAATAACAGTGTTTCGCTGCCAAATAAGATAGTAGTCCTGTAGCAGTATAGGTCTATCTGGTCCCACGGTCAGTGAGTGCTCGTCGCTGGATGTGGGGATCCTGGCATCGGTGGTTGCGGTTTCGCTGTTCCTTTGGATTTCTTCGGGAGTCATACTGCTTTTCCTCATGGCTTATCCGGAACTATTCCTAATGAAAAAAGTTTATCACCTGCAAATTCCTAAGTCAACCCCGACTACCTCGCGACAATCTGAAATACAAGCAATACAGCTTTTGGCCGGCACACCAGCCGCCAGACCGCGCGGGATGGCAGAGCTAGAGACTCAGAACTCCTTCTTGCTCGGTCCTTTGCCCACGGTTGAAAGCCGTGTGTTTTATGCCGGTCGTAACAAATAGATTTAATGAGTCGCTCCGGTTAACATGTACTCCCTATAACTGTTATAAACATGACATCATCTGAAAATGCTAGCTTTCATCCCGCACTCCGCAAAAACTAATGCCTGATTAAGCAGAGAAACGGCGAAAAAAGAACAGACCAAAAAGGATTTGATTATGGCAAAGGAGACATGCTAAAAACTGAAGAAAATGCTAACATGTAAAATGTACATTTTAACTTGTAATGTCTCGGTGATAACCTCCCGAAGGGAACTATTATGGAAGGCATAGAAATTATTGCTGTGGGAGGGGCGCCGGAGTTAAAGGACTTCATTGACCTGCCATGGAGGATCTATGCTGAATACCCCAACTGGGTCCCTCCTCTCAGGAAAGAGGTCCGCCGGATGTTGGACCCTCACAGACACCCCTTCTGGGAGTTTTCCGAGCGCATCCTCTTTCTGGCCCGACGCGGTTCGAAGACAGTGGGAAGGATCGCAGGCATTATAGATCGCCATTATAACCAGTTCCATAACGAAAAGATGGGCATTTGGGGATTCTTCGAATGTGCTGACGATCAGGAGGCCGCAACTGCTCTGTTCTCTTCCGTGGAGACGTGGGTTCGCGAGAAAGGGATGACCTTTATGAGAGGCCCGCTCAATCCGTCCACCAATTACGAGGTGGGCTTGCTCATCGAGGGATTCAATTATCCGCCTGCCCTGATGATGGTCTACACCCCGCCGTACTACCCAAGGCTGGTCGAATCGTGCGGACTAACCAAAGAAAAGGACCTGCTGGCTTTCCTGATAGACGGAGATTACAGGCTTCCCGAGTGGATGGACCATCTTGCTGAACGGATAACCCAAAAAAAGGGGGTCCACATCAGGCGCTTTCGTCCAAAAGAAGAGGACGCTGAGTTTGCCCTGATCAAGGAGATATATAATGACGCCTGGTCTGCTAACTGGGGTTTCGTCCCCCTGAGCGATAATGAGATGAGGGACATTCAAAAGAACGTAATGGAATTCGCGGATCCGGATATGGCTTTCTTCATCTATTATGAGGATGAACCAGCAGCGTTCTGCCTGATTTTTCCTGACATGAACCCTTTGCTCAAGCGTCTCAACGGGCGGATCGGTCTCCTGGGTTTGCTGAAGTTCCTCATGTATCGGCGGGAGATCAATGGATTGCGGTTGTTGATGCTTGGTATCAAGGAGAAGTTCCGGCAACTGGGTCTTCCCATGTTGGCCTTCCACCATGTGTATAAGGTTGTGAGTAAAAAAGAGAAGTATCGTTGTCTGGAGATGGGCTGGACCCTGGAGGAGAACGAGTCGATCAACACTTTGATTGAGGAAGCGGGCGCAAAAAGATACAAGAAATATCGAATATTCAGAAAGTCGTTATGAACAGAAAATCCCCGGAACTAGGATATCGTGTGCATCTCCTCGCGGTGATAAGATGGCTGGCGGGGGTTGCGGGCCGCTGCGCCCTCCAAAAGCCCAAGATCTACGCTCCGATGCGACCCGATGGCTGGAGTGCCCAGCCGATCTCGATTATTTCCCGTTTTGCCCCCGATGCCGACTTGGACCCCGGTACCGGAACGCCCGTGGGGGACGAGGGATATTACTTCTATATCCTGAACGAAGCTGCCAACTGGGACCACAGCAATCCGAAGTCCATTCTCTTCTCAATTTGGCAGCGTCCGTGGGCGCATAGTTGGCTCATCCTGGAAAGTCCACAGGACAGTCTGGAATGTGGCCACACCGGCGACTTCGGGCAAACAAGGCCGCGTTACCATGAGGGCGTGTTTCAGAAAATTCAGGATGGGGATCCCAATCCTATCGCTTACTTGTGGCAGACAATGTCCGATGGTCAATTTCAGATCGGTAAGCCCAATCGCCCCCCCTCGTTCGTCTGGCGTATGCCGATTACCCGGCGACGGTATCAGTTGATCTATGAATACGTGCTGCAGCGGAAGTACGACCAGTTCGGCGCGAGGACCAACAACTGCACCGATATGGTGATAGAAACAGCGGCGCTCGCCGGCATCAACCTGATCCACCGCATTCGCCTCACCTTGCCGCCGGAAACCAAGGTTTGGGGTCGGACGCGGCGTGTTTGGACGGATCCCCAATACCGCATACTGGAGTACAGCACGCCCGAAGTTCTGGAAGCGGACCTGCGCCAGCTTGCCCGCTTAGGAATCGGTAGTGATGCCACGAAGTGGTACCTTTCTTTGAAGCGGCATTGATGCAACAAGGTAATTATTATTAAAAGGAGAACGTATGGCGTTGAAACAGAGGTCTGACATAGAGGCTGAGCATCGGGCTTCTATCATCGGTTTCGTCTGGCGGCCAGAGGAGATCACCCCATCGGTGATTCAAATGGCCCAGCGAACAGGGAGCAGCGCTGTCTTCGATTTTTCCATGATGGGGGTGGACAGGTTACGTTATTTCTTACGAAAGGCTGATCCTGCCGGTCACGTTAGGGATATCAAGATCTCTGTCCCTGCCTTCTTTGATCCATCATTGGGAGAATTATTGAAGGAAACAGGGATCCAGAACATTTGGGTAGAGTGCCACCCCCCGTTTTTTCAAGGAGATCCTCCCATCTTTCTGCAGAGATTTAGGGAATTATCTGAAAACCACCATTGCTTTCCAATCGCCGGTGACATGGATCTCCTGGCAGCAATTATCAAGGACAACTTGGGTATCGGGCGCATCGTCCTTAAAGGATGTGAGTCCTCCGGATTCGTGAGCGGTGAGACGACCATGGCTCTCTATTCGATGGTCAAGGAAATGCTGCCCTCATCCTCAAAGCCTCCCGACATCCTCATCTGGGGAGGCGTTTTCACCCCTGAGGCGGCAGCGGCATTCCTGTCGACCGGAGCGGCCGGGATCGTTTTCGAGAGCGTACATTGGCTGACAGATATGGTTGCTATTGATGCTTTTCAGCGCCAGTTTCTATCCAGGCTCCGCCTGGATTCTACCGAGTTGCTTGGCCTGAACCTGCAGGTTCCCTGTCGCCTTTTCAACAAGGGAAACTCGCTTGCGTTTAAAGAGATCAAGACTTTCGAGGACTCTCTGTACGAAGCAAAGATCAAGGAGGAAAGCCGCCGCTCCTTTGTAAGCCGGCTGCATGCCAGAGCACTCCACCCTCTGGAGAGCCATTTCGGTCAGGATGAGGTCATTCCTCTGGGTGTGGAAGCTGCCTTTGCTGCGTCCTTCGTTGAGCGCTTTGGGACCGGGACCGAGGAGGCAGTGAAGGCCTTCATGGACGAAATTCGTAATGTATGCCATCTCGCCGAGGCAAAAAAGGACTGCTTTCTGGACAGCCCCGTAGCCAGAGAGATGGGGACCCTATACCCCTTTATCCAAGGCGCCATGTCCTGGATCACGGATGTCCCGGAGTTTGCATCAAAAGTTGCTGATGCCGGTGGATTGCCCACCATCGCCCTTGGACTGATGGACGCGGAGACCCTTGACCGGAGGCTCGGATGCCTGCCGGAGATCATGGGGGAGCGCCCTTATGCAGTAAATGTCGTTTCGTTGGCAGAAAACCCTTTCAGGGAGATGCATCTATCCTGGATAAAGAAACAGAGACCCCGTTTTGTCGTGATCTCGGGTGGCGATCTCTCCACCTTAAGAGAATTGATAGAATGCGGGATAGAGGTCATTTATATCGCCCCTGATGAGGCGCTGTTGAGGCTCGCCCTTGAAGCGGGCGTGAGATACGTAGTCTGCGAGGGGTATGAGGCTGGCGGCCACGTTGGGCAGCATAGCACGCTCACCCTTGCTCAAATGGTACTGGCTTTGAAATGGAGCACGCCATCCCTGTTCCAAAACAGTCACGTGGTCCTTGCAGGTGGAATTTTTAATCGGGAGACCGCATTCATGGCCGCCATGCTCGGTGCGGACGCCATCCAGATGGGCACCGCCTATCTGGCCACCCTTGAGATCGTTGAAACGGGCGCCTTGACGGAGCTCTATCAGCGGTTGCTTCTGGAATCGCCTCCTGGGGGAACAGTCGTTTCGGGCCAGGACACCGGGCTTCGGGTGCGGTCCTTGAGGACCCCGAGAATGGATGCTATTTTATCCCTGGAGAGGGAGTTTGCAGCAGGCCACCAGGATGAGGCCTCCTTCCGGACGAGAATGGAGGAGATGGCCGCGGGGAGCCTCTTCGCTGCGGCCCGAGGCATGGACAGGCCATGCGAGACTCCTCTGGATGAGAGGGCCTGTCTGGAACGTGGGCAATTCATGAGTGGGGCCTGCGCTGGCCTCATCCGCGAGGTAGGGAAGCTGCGGTCCTTTCACCGCGAGCTGTCAGAAGGTCCTCTCTTGCTGCATCGTCCCGTTGTGGGGGAGTTCGGGAATATTGCGGGACCTCCGCCCGGTCCGACACCGCACACGGGAACCACATTCCCCGGAATTAGCTATGGACTGAAGCTAGTCGCTCCCAACAATGACGCTCACGAAAGGGTTGCCATCACCGGGATGAGCATACTCAATACTTTGGGGAAGAGTCCGGAGGAAGTCTGGGCTGCAAGCCTGGCCATGAAGAGCGGGATTACCTTGGTGCCGCCTTCGCGGTGGGACCACGCGCTTTTTTATAATCCCCGGCCGCAGGTTACGGACAAGACCTATTGCAAGATTGGCGCCTTCCTGGACTTCCATATCTCCCGCAATGAACTCGGGATTCCCCCCCAGGATTTCCTGTCCATGACATCCGCCACAAAGATTACCTTGTGGCTGGCGGACAGGGCTGTCCGGGCATCCGGCATCCTGGAGTCGGATATCCCGCGCGAGCGAATCGGAGTCCTCATCTCCCAGAACTCGGGCGAGGCTGCGGGGACCCTTACCAATATAATCATCAGGGCATACGTTCACGACATCCTCGCCTCCGTCAGAAGGGCCGTTCACCTCACGCCTGCTCAGGAGAGCGCCATCGAACGAGAGGTGAAGTCCGGACGCATGGCGCCGGACGACACCACACTCCTGGGCAGACTCAACTGCTCCGCGGCAGGCTTCATCTGCAATCGGTATGGGTTTATGGGGCCCAGCTATTCTGTATCCGCAGCCTGCGCGACCTCACTGGTAGCGCTTCACAGCGCCATCCAGATGATTAGAAATGGGATTATAGATGCCGCCATCGTCGGAGGGGGTGAAGATAATCTCACACACCTGCATTTTCTGGAATTCTCCGCGCTGGGCGCACTTTATGGGCTGTCTGGACAAGAAAGACCTGCTCACGAGACCTCTCGCCCCTTCGATGCCGAAAGAGACGGGATGGTCCTCGGCGAAGGCGGGGGGATGATCGTCATCGAGCGGGAAAACTTGGCCCGGGCGAGAGGCGCCCATGTCCATGCCTTCGTGACCGGCATGGGAGCCAGCAATAACAATTTGGGCATGGTTGAGTCCTCCAATATCACCCAACAGACGGCCATTCGCGCCTCTTTCCGGGAGTTACCCTATGGGCCCGATGCAGTGGACCTGGTGGAATGCCATGCCACAAGCACCCGGCAAGGAGACGTGGAGGAGGTCCGCGCCCTGAAGGCCGTATTCAATTCCTCCAAAAACTCCTCAAAGCGCACTGTGATCACCTCATTCAAATCCCAGATCGGACACACACTGGGCGCGTCGGGTATTAACAGCCTCATTCGAGGAGTCATGGCCATGAAGGCGGGGGTTTTTCCTCCCACCCTTAATTATATGCATCCAGACCCCGAAATCGACTTGGAAGGATCGGGTCTCTTCATCGCCCGGGAGCCGCTTGATTGGAAGGGCAGAAACAGCCAGCCAAGAAGGTTTCAGGTCAACGCCTTCGGGTTCGGAGGTTCCAACTACGTTTTACAGATGGAGCAGGCCCTGGATGAAGTGGATACGATTATGGTCTGCCCGGACAGAGCGTCCAGTCTCTCCGAAGAGAAAGGCAACGGCCTTCCCGCGGTCCAAGGCATCTCTTTCTTCCAGACTGAGATCGACGGCCGTAACTGCCGGATGGCTGTCGTGGCTCAATCCGAAGAGGAGGCGCTCACGATCCTCGAGAGGTCGGCCTCCCTTGCAGAAGCCGGAATCACCTCACCCAAGGTATTGAGGTCCATGGCGAAGGAGGGGATTTTCACGGGCCGCAAAGATCTGCCGGCCCTGCCTCTGGCATTTGTATTTCCCGGACAGGGGTCACAGTATGGAGGAATGGGGCTGGATCTCTACGAATCCTTTCCCGTCATCAGGGAGTGGATGGATAGGACTGCAGCTGCAGCGGACTTCGACCTCCTTCACTTATTGTTCCACGATCGAGAGGAGAACCTTGGGAAGACCCGGTGGCAGCAACCCGCCATGTTCGCCATGGAACACGCCATGGCCCGATACCTGATCACCTTGGGCATCCACCCCGTGGCCATGGCCGGCCATAGTTTGGGCGAACTGATCGCCTTGTGTCTGGCCGGTGTCTACTCCCCGGAGGACGGGTTTCGAATTGTGAACAAGAGGGCGCTCTGCATGGACAAGGCTGCTGCCATGAATGTGGACCCCGGCGTTATGGTGGCTGTTGACGTCCCCCTGGATCTGCTGAAAGAGATGGTCCATGGATTGGAGAATGTCCACATTGGCAATATCAATTCACCGAATCAGGTTGTCCTGAGCGGCAGCACCGAGGCGGTCAAGAGTCTTCGCAAGAGACTGAAGGAAATAGGATACCGGGCCACCCTGTTGCCGGTCAGCATGGCCTTCCACTCTCCCCTCATGAGGGTCATCCATGATGAGCTCGAGACGTATATTGCCTCCATACCATTTCATTCCCCTCATACTCCCGTCATCTCAAACACGACCATGGCGCCATATCCATCAGATCCCGGTGAGATCAGGCGAATTCTGTTGGCCCACCTGGAATCTGCCGTTCATTGGATGAATAATGTCCAGACCCTTTGGAATAGCTACGGAGTTCGGCTCTTCGTGGAGGTCGGACCCGGCGAAACATTAAGCAACCTCATTGCTGACACTCTTCCTGAATCGGCATGCATCCGGACGTGCCTTCCCTCCGCAGAGGGTCTGACATACAAGACCGCTCTTGCTCAGCTCTTCGTCCAAGGTCATCTGAAGGCTGCAGGAGAACCGAGGTTTGTTTCCCTCTCTGCATTCAGGAAGGCCACTGCATCCAGGCGAAACACCCCGGACGGACAGGCCTCGCCTGCCCTCGTCGAAATGTCTGAGCATCCGGATCATATAGAGTCACTTGTTCAAATCATCATGGACGCTACAGGATTCAACAGGGATGAAATCCAACCTGATATGGATCTGAGAAGGGACCTCTCCATTCGCTCCAGCCGTCTCCCGATAATCATGGATGCAGCGGAACGTCAATTCGGAATCACTATCGAACTGGAGGATTTGATCCATGTCCACACAGTGAGGGATATCGCTCAGAAGATTTCCGGGATAGTCGCCAGGAGAGAAGGCGCCAGCCTGCAGCCAGCCACGAAGGCGGACTCTGCAATCCCTGAAGTACAGGCCTCACCAGCCTCTGATAAGAAGTTTGAGGACCGGGATATTATGGAGAAGCTTATTCGAATCATCATGGATGCAACGGGATTCGAGAGGCACGAGATCCAACCTGATATGGATCTGAGAAGGGACCTCTCCATTCGCTCCAGCCGTCTTCCGATAATCATGGATGCAGCGGAACGTCATTTCGGAATCACCATCGAAATGGAGGATTTGATCCATGTCCGCACGGTGAGGGACATCGCTCAGAAGATTTCCGGGATAGTCGCCAGGAGCGAAGGGACCAGTCTACCACCGGCCACCAAGGCGACCGGACCCGGCTTAGTGCAAGATGAAACCCTCAAGCACGTGCAGGATGGGGCGAGATTAAAGCGGTTCACATTCAACCACGCTGCTGTCGAGTTGGCGGCCTCTAATCCCATGGAATTGGGTCTGGGCGAGTCTGTCCTCATTCTTTCACCTGACAGGAATGACGGCATTGCCAGAAGTGCAAGCGACATCCTTCGACTGGACCATGGGGTTAAAACGATTCCCATAGGATTCATGCAAAAGACTTTAGGTCCGGGTGAAGAGGGCTACGACATCCTGACTGATGAAGGGTCCGGCAGGGCAGCGGACAGAATATCAGGCATGGCGTCCCTGGCAGGGATGGTCATCACCTTGCCTCAAGGCCGGGTGGGAGGGTCAAGAAGCATGGCGGATGTTTCTCGGCTTCTTAGAGGACTCTTTCTCCTCCTGAAGGCATTCCTTCAATCACCGGCAAAGAGATTCATAGTGCTTATCTATTCGAGGGAGGATACCGAAACTCTCGGTCGGCTGCTGGCGGAAGGGATGCTCGGAATTTTTCTGAGCGCAGCTCAGGAGTATTCATCGGTCCAGTTTCGCACAATGGAAATCGAGAGAGATGCCGACCCTCGCGTTGCTTTATATGGGGCCTTGGACAGAGGCTACACCGCGGTGGAACTCATTCAGCGTGACGGAAGGGTCTTCACCACGGAGGGGCACGTGGCCCCGTCGGTCTTCGGCGACTCGTCAAGTCTGAATCTGGGACCCGGAGACGTTGTAGTCATGTCAGGGGGCGCAACTGGGATCAGCGCTCACCTGGCGCGCAGCCTCGTGCCCTTTAGGCCCCGTCTGGTCTTCCTGGGGAGAACGTCTTTAGATCAAGGCATCGACTTGGCAAAGCCGCGCTCGGGACATTTGCCTTCTGAAGCCTTCGCTGTCGACCACAGGGCATCGGAGATCGCTCTGACCCTGGCGGATTTGCGCTCCTCAGGGATCGAGGCAACATACCATACCTGCGATGTGACCGATCCCGAAGCGGTCCGCGCGATTATGGGCGAGGTGGCTAGCCGTTATGGCAGGATCGACGGGATCATTCACGGCGCAGGAGTCCTCAGGGACGGCCTCTTAAGCCAAATGACCCGGGATGATTTCTCCATGGTCACGGACGTCAAATTCCTCGGCGCCTGGAATCTATTCTCAGCTGCTGAGGGGGCCGGTTTGAGGTTTTTTGTCGGCCTCTCCTCGGTGGCCGCAATCCAGGGGAATCGTGGCAAGGCCAACTACGCTGCGGCCAACCGGATGATGTCCGGGTTGCTCAGGACCCTCCGCCGGAAAAACAGTGCCATACGATTAAAGGCTTTAATGCTTCCCCCTGTCGAGGGTGCGGGCATGGCCGAGGATCCTGAGGTCAGGGAACTGCTAAAGCGGAAAGGCGTCGCGTACATCCATGTAAATGAGCTTGCAGGGCTTTTCTGCCGGGAGCTTTTTGCAGCCCCTGCCGACGACGATTGGGTGATGTTCGTGAGGAGGCTGCCATCCTTGAATACGGCACAGCTCAATGATACAACCAGTCCTTCACTAGGCGGAGAACTGGATGGAGGCGCCGTCTCCCTCAGACCCGGGGACTTTCCCATGATAGAAAGCATCTCTTGCCTGGACCTCTGCCGTGAAGAACTGGAGGCCTTCAGATCCTTCGCCCCGGAGAAAGATCTTTGGCTCGCGGACCACAGGCCTTTCAAGTTCGTCAAGCATCCTCTTGTCTCAGCCGCGATGATTCTGGAGACATTCATGGAAGCCGCATGCATCCTCTATCCCCACCTGCAGGTGCGAGGAGTTCGCCAGATTCGGCTTATGGACATGATCCAATGTCCTCGCGGGGTCCTGCGGCCTTCCAGGATCTCCTGTCGCCGGGCAGACAACGGCCTTATGGAGGTATTATGCGAGGTCTCTCTCGCCACGCAGGAGATCTCACCCGCCGGGCGATTGACCGGCCGTTTCACCCCGCACTGCGAGGGGCAAGTGATCCTTGATGGCGGGAGAGGATATCTGGGGGAGGGACTCCCGGATTTTCCTGTACGGCCGGACGAACTGCGGACTATGCCCATGGACCAGAATAAAGTGCTTAAATGGTACAACGACCGCAGCGGTCTCGAAGGCAGGTATCGCGTGATTGAGTTCCTTGACGGTACAGGTCCAGGGGTGGTGCGGGGCCGGACTACCTACCGGGAGACAAGTGATTTCGCAAATCTGCTGAGCGCCCGGTACCAATACTCTCCATACCTTTTCGAGGCGCTTTTGCAGTTGGTCGGCTTCCACGCCGGTGCAACGGACCCATCGGAGCGGCGATCGATGGTCCCCAAGGAGATCGGGGAGATGAGGTTTTTGAGAAAATGCCGGACAGGGGAACAGATAACCCTGGAGGCCCGCATGAGGGTGCAGGATGAGGAAGGTCTCGCCTGGGACGCCAGAGGGATTGACAATCAAGGACGCGCTATCATGCAGATCTATAACTTGCGTATGCACTGGGTTTCGGACTGAGCCGCGGGTAACGGACAGATGGAGTCAGTATGGCAAAAGACAGCGAAGGCGTGAACGTCCACACGATGGATCCTGTTCATAGAAGGGGGCCGGTCTTCTATGCATCTTTACCGTCCGGACCACGCGACACCGGACCCATCAAGGAACATGGGACGAACGGAGACGAAGCCAGGCGCCGCCTCGTATCCACCCTGTGGGATTACCGTGAAGCTATGGAGCGTCCTCTTTGGAAACGCTGTCAATCTTCCAACAGAGCTGATGTCTCAATTCAGGTGTTACACGGCCTGCTTGGCAAGCCATATCTCATGATAGGAGAATATCGGGGTCCGGCCATCTCTTTCAGCGAGAGTGGAGGAAAAGTCTGGGCTGCTCTCTGTGGAGATGAGTCTGATATAGGCATCGATGTGGCGGGGACCGATGAATTCCAAAGAGGATACCCCTTTCACCGGGTCTTCCATCCACAAGAGCTTCAAGATGCCTTGAAGCCGGCGGGCGGAGATTTGGAAACGGCATCAGCCCTGCTCTGGTCTATCAAGGAAGCCGTTGTCAAGGCACTGGGATGTGCATTCCATCTCGTGGATCCGCGGCAAATCACCGTCTATCCAGCGGCAGGAGGGGTGGTAGGGGGGAACTGCTGGTATACCTTTCCGGTGGGATTATCAGGGAAGGCCCTGATGCGGTTTCCTATAGCTGCAGGCCGGTCCCTATGGGTACATTCACTCCCTCAGCGGAAGATGTGGCTTTCCATCGCCCTTTTGAATCAAAGACCGATAGTCTATGAATAAACTTACCTGCAATTGCATGCCAAGGCTGGACGGAGTGTCGGTAACAGAACTTGGACGGCTGTTCCCTGAGCCTTCTGTCACCCCCCACTTTCTTTCTCTGTTGCAAGAATCGGGTATTGACGGGTTTAACCTGCGCAGCATAGTGGTGTTAAAAGATGATGCTCCTATTCTCTTCTTGCCGTTGTTTGAAACCCGTTTTAATTTGTCCACTTTTATGAAGGGATGGATCAAGAAATCGCTTAATTTGGCTGGCCGTCTCATCCCCTCGGTTTTTCAACCACGGGTTTTGAGCGTGGGGTCCCTGGTAGGGGAATGGAGTGAAATAGGGATTGATCCTCAAATCGATGAGGGCACCCTCGTTGCGGCTTGCGAAATGGCCTTTAACACCTTGCAAACGCTCGCAGTCGAGCTTAAAAGCGACATTGTGGCGCTTTACAACTTTAATCAATACGGCAAACTTCCCGGAGACGTGTTCAAAAAATTCAACAGGGTGCAATATCGGTCTTGTGCCAGACTGCCGATCAATTTCAACAGCATGGAGGAATACCTGGGCCGCCTTTCAAGGGCCACGAGAAAAAACCTGCGCCGCAAAATGAGGGCTGCGCCAGAAGTTCGGGTAATTCGAAGTCGCACTATTTTCCCTTTTCTGGACAGTATCTACAAGCTTTATCTGAAAACAGTGGAACGCAGCCCTATGGCGCTTGGCGCGCACAACCGTTTATTTTTTGAAAAAATCTGTGAAAGAGTGCCGGGCGCGGAGTACACGCTCTATTTTGTGCAGGAAGAACTCGCGGCTTTTAACCTTCTCGTCGTAAGACAGGAAGCGATGGTGGATAAGTTTTTCTGCATGGATTACGGACTCGGCCGCAAATACAACCTTTATGTTTTGTCCTGGTTTGAAAATGTCCGCACCTGCGTGGAGCAAAAAATCCCTGTCTATTACGCGGGACAGGGCACGGAGAAGACCAAATCGCACCTGGGTGCGATGTTTATCCCGAGCTTTATTTTATTCAAACACCGCCAGCCGGTGTTTGACCGTCTTCTTGTCTGGCAGTCGGCTGTGACCAATAAGGTCCTCAGCCTTCTCGGGTTTTGGCCTGACGTAACGACTTTCGATACCGTTACACAGAAAGGCGAAATGGAGATTCATGACCAAAGCAACTGAATACGTAATCGAAGTCGACAAATTGACGAAGCGCTACGGAGATTTATTGGCGGTCGACGACGTATCGTTCACTGTCAGTAAAGGCGAGGTGTTCGCCCTGCTGGGCCCGAACGGGGCCGGCAAGACCACTACTGTCGAGATTATCGACACAATCCGCACGCCCACGTCTGGAAAAGTGATCCTTCTTGGAATGGATGTTACGAAGAATAAGCATGACATTGTCCACCGCATCGGCGTCCTCCCGCAGGGGTTCAGCTCGTTCGACAGGATAAGGGTCAGAGAGACCCTGCAGTACTACTCTCGGCTTTTCTGCTGCAGGAACACCGATATCGACGGGCTGATAGAGCTCGTGAACCTCAAAGACAAGGCCAAAGAACAGTACAAAAACCTCTCCGGGGGATTGAAGCAGCGCCTTGGAATCGCGATTGCGCTCGTGAATGACCCCGAGGTCGTGTTCCTCGACGAGCCGACGACAGGGCTGGATCCCAGTGCAAGACGCGAGGTATGGGAAGTTCTGCAGGGCCTGAAAAAGAAGGGGAAGACGGTGATTCTGACCACGCACTACATGGAAGAGGCGGAACTTCTTGCAGACACGGTCGCGATCATTTCGAATGGGAAGATCATAGCGATGGACTCACCAGGGGAACTCATCAAAAACAACACAAATTACCTGGTCCTCACGCTGCAGTCCGGCGATGATAAAGTCTTTGAAATCGTCCGGAAACTGGGCTTCGGGCCGGTTCTTAACACCCAAAAAGACATCAGGGTCAGGGTGGAGCACACGGACGATGTGCTGAAAATACTTAACGCCCTCAGGGATGCCGGGGCGTTGTACCTCGGGTTGGACGTTCGAAAACCCAACCTTGAAGAGGTCTTCCTGAAGCTCACCGGCGAGGCGCTCCTCGTCGGGCCCTTCGGGGTAAGGGGGGCGGCATGAACCTGCGCGTCGTCGCCGCAAATCTCTTAGTGAAACTCATGAGCGTCTACCGCGAGAAGACCGCCATGTTCTTCACGCTTGCGTTCCCGATAATCCTGATACTCGTGTTCGGCACGATCTTCATGAGCCAGGACAACGTGGAATACCACCTTTGCGTACAGGACCTAGACCAGACCAATTTATCTGCACAGTCCGTCAAGACCCTCGAACTCGACGGGAAGTTCAAGATAACCAAGGTCGACCCGGCCCTCAACGCCGCCCAATACGTCAGGGACAACAAGGTTAACCTTGTCCTTGTTATTCCAAAAGGCTATGAAAGGTCCATCTTGCAGAGGGCGATGCTCAGCAACCCCAACGCATCCGTCACCATTACATATATATATGACCCCAGTTCTTCTTCGGCGCCCACTAAGATGCAAATCCTGGACGCGGTGTTCGCCGGGATAAACCAGAAAATGTCCGGGAGTCCGCCGGTCATCAAGTCGGCTGAGAAATCGATACTCACCAAGAAATACCGGTTCATCGAGTTCTTCATTCCCGGCATAATCGCGATGGCGGTGATGACTTTGAGCCTGTTCGGCACGGTGAACTTAAACACGGAGTTGCGGCAGAAGGGCATCATCAGGAAACTGTCCACTACTCCCATCACCCGTACCGACTGGATACTGTCGGACATCTTGTACCAGTTTATACTCGCGGTCATATCCACGAGCGCGATGCTGCTGGTGAGCTACGCCGTGTTTGACGTCAGCCTGCATATAGACGCCTGGCTCCTTGCTTTCATTTTGCTTGATGTCTTCGCGTTTGTCGGAATCGGGATGATACTCACCCGCTTCGCCAGGGAGGCGCAGAGCGCCGCCGCCGCCGCAAACGCTATCAGTTTTCCGATGATGTTCCTCTCGGGGAGTTTCTTCCCCATTGAGCTGATGCCGGGTTTCCTGCAGACGATAGCCAAGATACTACCTCTGTATTACATAAACGAGGGGCTCCGGGCATCAATGGTATTTGAAGACAACATGGCCGCGCTGAGATGCTCTGCGATCATAGGGGTTTTTGCAGCTGTGGTCTTCATCCTGGGCATAATAACCACCAAATGGGAAGAGGGCCGGTGATATCAAAGTGCTCCCCTTCTCACTGTCACTCAAGTGGAGATGTTCGACAGAAAACGGTTGGCGCCATGTGGTATTATGGAAAGTAATATTGGAGAGGTGGAGACATGAAGATTAAACTTATAGCACCCAATGAACAGTCTAAAAATGCGATATCCAGTCCCTTCAAACTGCAGAGGGTAAATCTTCCTCTTTTGGCGGCGCTCGCCCCGCCTGGCCACACGATTACAATTGTCGAGGAGGCTTTTGCTCCTGATAACATCGATCAAGATGTGGATTTGGTGGGCATCACCGTCCTGACCGAACTTGTGCTAAGGGCCTATCAGATCGGTGACACGTATCGCCGGAAAGGTGTCAAGGTGGTGATGGGAGGAATACACCCCACGGTATTGCCCGACGAAGCCTTAAAGCATGCAGACGCTGTAGTCGTGGGAGAAGCGGAGGGTGTCTGGCCACAACTTGTATCGGATGCCGCCTCGGGACAGATGCAAAGAATATATCGGGCCGGTAAAATGACCGATCTCAAAGGTCTGCCTAAACCACGGCGAGATCTCTTCCCCGGGACCAATGGTAAAGGTCGTATTCCGGTCCCGGTCGGCGTCGAGACATCCCGGGGATGTCCGAACGATTGCGAATTCTGTTGCATTGGCCAGACATTGGGGCAGCAATATCGCGTCAGGCCGGTTCAAGAGGTGATTGCCGAGATAGAGGCTATTGATTCTCCTTATATCTTTTTCGTTGATGACGCCCTTGGGCTGAACCGGAATGCAGCTAAAAAGCTTTTTACTGAAATGATACCTCTTCGGCGGCGATGGCTGGCGCAAGGCACAGTGTCGTTAGCTGAGGATTTCGAGCTGCTGGGATTGATGAAACGTGCGGGCTGCCTGGGGCTTTTGATTGGATTCGAATCGGTACAGAAAAGTACGCAGAATGAGGTGAAAAAAATAAAGAACCTGAGGATCGATTTTTATGAGGCAATGCATCGCTTCCATGGCGAAGGTTTCGGGATACTGGGTTCCTTTGTTTTTGGCTTTGATTACGAAAATAAGGATGTGTTCGAGCAGACCCTTGAGTTTATAATGAGGAGTCATATGGATGTTGTCCAGCTAAGGATTCTCACTCCATATCCGGGAACACGTTTATATAAGCGTCTCTTAAGCGAAGGCAGGTTGTTCGTGAGTGACTGGTGGCTCCGCGGATATCTTCCGGATACGCTCCTTTTTAAACCAATGGGCATGACTGCTGACGAGCTCATTGACGGTTTCGCCCGTTTGAACAAACAAGCCTATTCTTTCGCTGCAATGACAAAACGCTTCTTTGGCATGAGCCCATGGAAACGAACTCTGCTCGGTTGCCAGTTGTACGCCGGGGTCAATCTATCTACCCGTGGGCGTTATTTTGAAAGTCTCAAGATCCCACAACCATTTGCAGGGGTTCCCAAATCGATAGGAACGCCGTAGAGATCACCTATGAAACTCACTTCTGGTCGATTTCGATATTTTCTTTGCTACCGCTACGGGCGACAGAGAGCATGATGCCGATGCCGATCGCTATCGCGATTCCGATCAGGGTCCATGTCGTACCGATTCTGGCCAGAACACCCATTTTCCAGAGCGCAGCGAGAAGGCCACCAATGAAGATAACAAAACCAAGAAGATAAACACCTGTCCATTTCATGACATTACCTTCGTGGATGTCTCTTCCCTTCTTTTGTGCCTTTATTTTTCATAGATTTTTTTCTCAACATGGGCCTCTTCTTCAGGAGTCGAATCTGACAAGGTTTCACGCACTACTTCAACCGGATTATTTCCCTCTGGTTTCATGTTGTTTAGGAATAGTTCCAACTCCTTTTCAGCCTGTTCTTTTGTGTGCCCGTATCTCGCCTGCAGCAGACCCGGCAGCTGATCCAGTTTCCCATCGACCATGGCAAGGTCTTTGTCAGTGAGCGCTCCCCAGTGCTGTTTTACTGCATCTCTTAACTGATTCAACTCGTCTTGATTCATGTCTTGATTCATGGCTTGCATCTCTCCTGTTAGAGGAATTCATAATAGTTTATCTGTGCTCTAAAGACTCTTCAGATCCTCCCAAGGAGCAACAGGATGATCAGAATCAGAAGGACCAATCCCAGTCCTCCGCTGGGATAGTATCCCCAGTTCCTGCTGTGGGGCCAGGTGGGCAGTGCGCCAAATAACATGAGGATCAAGATGACAATAAGTATGGTTCCCATTACTTTTCTCCTTTCTCGTTTGAAACGTGCGGATCTATCTGCTTAAATACTACTTTGTTTTCAGGCAATGTCAAGATCATGACCGCCATAACATTGCTAATCAACTACGTACCCTAGCCTCCCCCAGGTGGGTCCGTTTTCGTTAACGGATTGTTTTCTTCCTTTTGGCGATCGGAGGAGATCGCGACGGCGATTGCGGCGGCCTGCTCGGCGGGCATGCCTTCGGCCCGGCGCTCATACTCCTCTTCGCCGCGGGCGTCTCGTACCCTAGTCTCCACATCTTCTGTCTGTTCCTGCTGCCCCGGTAGCTCTACGCGCAGTTCCTCGATGAGCATCAGCACCGCCGCCGCCACCGGAAGGGAGAGAAGCGCTCCGGGGATGCCAAATAAAACGGTCCCCGCCAAAAGCGAGAAAAGGATCACGGATGATGGGAGGCGCAGCGAGCGCCCGTAGATTAGGGGAACGATCAAGCGGTTCTCGATTCCCTTGTAGGTGAGCATCAGCATGAGCACGACGATAACGACGACGGGGCCGCGGGAGAGAGCTGCCGCCACTGCGGCCCCCACCGAAAACAGGGTACCGATGTAGGGCAGGACGTCGGCAACGCCCGCGAATACCGCGATGGCCAGGGCGTTAGAAGCACCGCAGGCTATCAGGAGAAAGAACACGAAGATGGCCATGAAAGTAGAAGTGATCACCTGCCCGCGGATGTAACCTCCGACGATGGTTTCCAGGTTCAGCATGACTCGCGAAAGCCGGATGTGGTGGGACCTGGGAACCACCAGGAAAAGGCCTCCGCGCAGCCGATCCCGGTCGATCATGATGTACAGGGCGAGGAATACGGAACTCATAATATACGCGAAGATCGAGACGACACGGCGGGAGAACTCGATGGCCTCCGAGGGGGCCATCGTTACAAGATAGCCTGAGGGCAGGTTGCGAAGCAGTTCCGCCAAATGCCTGGTCAGGCGGGAGCCCGCTAACCAGTTAGCCAGGCGTACCCGCAGGGCTGGTTCCCGGGCCAGAAGGTCCGTCGCCTGCGCCATTAGTGATGGAATCGTCATTGTGATGAAGACAATGGTGACCACCAGGAGCCCTGTGAAAACGATCGCGATGCCCAGGCCCCGGCGCATGAGCCGCTCTTCGAGCAATCGGACCACGGGACTTATGGCGCCGACGATGATCAGGGCCGCCACGAGTACCAGGACCACCGGTAGAAGCCGGTTCAGCACCCACAGGCCCAGGATAAGGAGTACCAAAATGATGATGGCGCCGGGAGAGGGCTCGATGCGAATCACGCGGGGGCGATCATCCTTTGGAGGAAATTCAGGTGGTTCTTGCATAGGCATCATGTCGTCTCAGTTCCTGCGTGCACTATACCCAGTGGACCCAGGCATGACCAATCTTGCCACTCCTGTGGAGCCTAACTAAGAGTTCAAAGGCTTGGCCGCTAGGGCGACTGCTTGAGCGTCAGCACACATTCCTTCCTCTTCTCCATTGGTCCTTGTTACACAATAATAGACAAAGGGACTTTGATTGTCAATTGCAGCAGCACAATCTGCAGCATCACAATCGCGTCAAGCAGCAGGCAAGGGCATGCTCCACTGAAGTGCAGTCGTCATCGGGTCTTCGCCTCACGCCGTGCTAGGATCAGCCCGGGCGCCATGGGCAGCCAGAACGTGAAGAAGCGGAAGAGGAGTGTGGCCGCGAGACCTGCGGCGACGGGCACTCCGATGAGCTTGAGTGTGGCCACTGAGACGGCCTCGAAAACCCCAAGCCCTCCAGGAACTACTCCGAGCGTCCGCGCCAGCGTCGATAGCATGAAGCTTGCAAAAACTGGCGCTGGATTGACCCCAAGGCCGAGGGCCTGTAGCATGATCCAGAGTGTCCCAGCATCGAGCGCGATGATCGCGAGCTGGAGGCCCGCGCACCGCGTGATGAGCGACACATCGTGAGCAATGGCTGGTGTCGCTTCGCCAAGCGATCTAAGTGCCGGCCTGATGAAGGGGAGCCGCTCGACCCACCCCGGCAGTTTCCGTCCGCGGCTCACCCACAGGAGTGCCGTGGGAACGGCTGCTGCCAGGGGCGCGAAGATACCCGCGGGCACGGCCATCAACGGTGTGAGGTCTCCGTGTACCCAGGCGATAACGAGAGCGATACACAGAGCCAGAGTATACGCGGCGTAGTAACTCACTAGATCGATGACGACTGCAGCCATGCTTGCGCCGCGTGGCACGCCGCGGCGGTCGAGTGCACGGATGACGAGCAACGTGCCGCTCAGCCCAACGCTGGGGATGGCCTGGTCCATGAAGAGCTTCGACAGCCCCAACCCGACATAGGAGCGGAGCGGCCTCGATATATTCGCGCGGCAAAGGACTTGCTGCCATATCCCGGCATCCGTCATGTAGGTTCCCATCTGGAGCAAGAGGGCGACCAGCAGCCAAACAGGGCGAGCGTGGAGCACGAGCTGGGCGAAGGCCTTCTCCTCGCTGTGGTGTGTGGCGAACATCACCACGGCAACCAGGAGTGCCAGCCCAAAGAACCACGAGACCCAACGGCCGAGAGCCCGCGTTTGTTTCAACGGGAATGCTCCTTGACATCCGGTCCATCGACCCAGTAGCCCTCGCGATTGTAATGTCGATGCAGTCCGGCCGCATAGTCACGAGTTAGCAGAGGAGTGCTTTCACGGAATGCCCCTTATCCTTTTACTTTCTCTCTTGCAAATTCAAGAGGCTCTTCACGGATTTCACGCCCTTGATTTCCCTGATCTTTGCCACAAGCCGGTCCTCGGTCTCTCTGCTATTCACAAAACCTGTAAGCACAACATCTCCTCTTGTAACCGACACATCGATCTTGAAATAATGAGCATCCGGGTCTTCAACTACTTTCGCAGTAGCTAGCGTGTGAATCGTTGAGTCGTCGATATTTTCACCTGCTGTCTCGCCCGTCATACTGGCGCAGCCCGAAAACAAGGCCAATCCGAAAACCATTAACACTGCCAGAAAAATAACCTTCCTGCTTAAGACCCTGCTGTTGATCATTTAGCTCCTCCTATCTTTAGATGTGCAATCGTACGATTGCAATGTTAACAAATATAACTACTGCAAATTAATACCCGCAAATAATCTTCCGCGGTCATCGCCTCTGAAAGAGGCCAAGTACCAGCACAATGACTGCTATGATGAGCAAAATATGGATGAATCCACCCATCGTGTAACTGGTCACTAACCCCAAGAGCCACAGGATCAATAGGACTACAAAGATTGTCCAGATCATGGGAACCTCCTTCTGTTATACGGCGCCTTGCCTCACCTCTGTACTTTGAACTTCGCAACTTATCCTTCCCCCCCAGATGTCCATTTTCTGAAAAATTCTACGGGAACCGATATACTGAAATAGTACCTTATTGTCAGGTAATGTCAAGATCATGTATAAGTTCCGGAGGAACGTCCCGCCGGTTCAAAACAGTGGCTGCAGCCAACGACATTTTGTCAGTTGTTGCTATGCGTTCTGCAAGATATGGAGAAGCAAACGTACATGTTTTTATCATCGGGGAAGAATTGGGGTTCTAATTCTCCGGTGGGCCGTTTGGTTAAACCAAAATCGAAGAGGAAATGTGGCTTGAAGTTAAAAATATTGCTCGTTAATCCCTGGATATATGATTTTGCCGCTTTTAACTTGTGGGCCGCGCCGCTGGGACTCTTCAGGGTCGCCGAATATCTCAGCTCTTTTGATACTGAGCTTTTTTTTATTGATTGCACCGGCTCTTACACGGCGGGGCGTTTCAGCACCGGGAAATACAGCGCCGAAACGGTAGATAAGCCTCCACTCCTGGAAGCCGTTCCAAGAATATTCAGGCGGTACGGCATCGGCATAGATGAGTTTGTCCGGCAGGTAAAAGACGCAATGCCTTTTGATGCCGTTCTGATGACCTCGGTTATGAGTTACTGGTATCCGGGCGTGCAAAAGGCAACGGAGATGATAAGGGAGTTGGCGGGTGATGTGCCTGTCATTCTCGGAGGTATTTATGCGACGTTATATCATGACCATGCTGTAAATGCCTCTGGCGCAGATTTTATATTCAGGGGGCCGCTCACTGAAAGCCTTAACTTTGCCCTCTATACTTTTGGCTTCAAGCTCAAAAAAAAGGGAGATAATATCCCCTATTACCGGCTTAATTTTTATACCGATTCCCCTTTTGCACTGCTCCAGACATCTACAGGCTGCCCTTTCCGGTGCGCCTATTGCGCATCTGAACTGCTGTCCGGAGCAACGTACTGCAGGCGTTCGCCAAGCGAGGTATTGACGGAGATAGCGGAGCTCCATGATAAAGGCGCCAGAAACTACGCCTTTTATGACGATGCCCTGCTTTATGATGCGGCCAATCATGCCAAGCCGATACTGAAGGGTATCGCCAATTCCGGATTGCCTGCAGGATTTCATACGCCTAACGGACTTCATGCGCGGTTTGTCGATGAAGATATCGCATCGCTGATGCGGTCGGCCGGTTTTAAAACTGTTAGATTGGGTCTTGAGACAGTTGACCTTGAAAGACAGCATAATACCGGGGCCAAAGTGAAGAACAGTGATCTGGAAAGGGCTGTGGCACTGTTCAAGCAATATGGTTTTACAAAAGATGAACTGGGCGTTTATATCATGTACGGGCTGCCTGGCCAGGAATTGCCTGAAGTCATAGAAGGAGTCAGGTTCTTGCAGAAGTTTGATGTCAAGATATACCTTTCGGAATTCTCGCCTGTCAGGGGGACGCGATCATGGAATCAACTTATACAAGACGGTATTATAGATGATACTCTGGACCCGCTGTTTACGAACAATACCGTCTTCTCCTTTCTCTATTCGGGATATGATGCAGGGGCGGTGAAATCGCTAAAGCTGGCTGTTAAAGGTTACAATCAGATGTAAAAAAGGCAGTGGGTGACCCAATAGCCAAAAAAGCTTTCGGTTATTTTATAATACTGACATTGTATAAAAGTTGAGAGGAGAAGGCGCAATTCTAAAGAGCGGGCCTGCTAAAAAGCTTACTATTTACGCCGACGAGACCGACAAGGAGTTGTGAGAAGGGCTAGTGGAGAAAATTATCAGAATATTAGGCGCTTGGGTGTTGTCGAAGCTCAGGACTATGGGGAAAATGATTCTTTTTTTGGGCGAATCGTTTTATCTCGTTTTTGTTCCACCTTTTAAATTCCGTTATCTTTTCAGGCAGATCAGGTTTTTCGGTACCAGGTCGTTAATAGTCATACTCCTCACCGGCGCATTTACCGGAATGGTACTCGCCATTCAGCTCTATTATACGCTCAGGAAATTCGGTTCCGATGCATTGCTGGGGCCTGCTGTTGCGCTTAGCCTGATACGTGAACTGGGCCCTGTGCTTTCCGCGTTAATGATCACGGGCAGGGCGGGTTCTGCGCTGACAGCAGAGATCGGCATCATGAGGATGACCGAACAGATCGATGTCTTGACGACCATGGCGCTTAACCCGCTCAGATACCTGAGCGTGCCAAACATTGTCGCAGCTATACTGGCATTTCCCCTGCTGGCGGCGATATATGATCTGATCGGCATTTATGGAGGATACCTTGTGGGGGTAAAGCTGCTAGGCATGAGTTCGGGGACATACTTCTCGCAGATGGAGCACTTCGTAGACATGTCTGACATAAGGATGGGCATATACAAATCTGTCAGTTTTGGTGTAATTGTGTCCTGGGTGTCTTGTTACAAAGGTTATTATGCCCACGAAACCGGATACGGCGCAGAGGGAGTGAGCAAGTCGACAACGGAGGCGGTGGTCATGGCTTCCGTATTGATTCTCATATGGGATTATTTCATCGGTTCTATTTTGCTGTAAAGGGAATGCAATGAAAGGCTTAACCACAGAGTACTCAGAGTTATGAATAAAAATAAATCTATAGCCCATAGCCTATTGCCTATTGCCTGTAATCTTGCGCCTGATGTTCCCTGTGGTCCAATTAGTTTTGAAAGGGTCTCCAATGATTGAAATTATCGGTATCGAGAAATCTTTTAACGGACAAAAGGTGCTGCAAGGTGTAAACTTGACAATAGCCGACAGGGAAGTTATGGCTATTATAGGTGAAAGCGGTGGCGGCAAAACCGTGCTTCTGCGGCACCTGATAGGGCTGATGAAACCCGATAAAGGCAGCATATTAGTAGACGGAGAAGATATATCAAAAATGAGCAAGGGAGAGTTGGATAGAGTGAGAGACAGATTCGGCATTGTTTTTCAGGGCAGCGCGCTCTTCGATTCCATGACCGTATTTGAGAATATAGTTTTTCCCTTGAGGGAAAAGACCGATTACGATGACAAAGAAATACTCGACAGGGGCAAACAGGCTCTTGAGGATGTCGGCCTGAGCGGGATCGGAGACAAATACACTTCTGAGATAAGCGGCGGCATGAAAAGGCGGGTGGCGCTCGCCCGCGCGCTGATTATAGGGCCGACTACCATTTTTTTTGACGAGCCTACAACGGGACTTGATCCGATAATTATGAATACTATTCACCGGCTTATTACTAAGACACATATAAAATACGGATTTACCGGAATAATTATAAGCCATGAGATACCGGAGATCTTTGATGTGGCCGATAAAGTGGCCATGCTATACCGCGGACGTATTATAGCTTCAGGCACGCAGGCTGAAATATATCGGGTTGATGACCCTATTGTCAGACAGTTTATAGGGACATGCCATTATGAGGATGTCGAAAACCCATAATTTGTATTGATGTAAGGGTTATGTCAGAAGTTTTATGAGAAAGAGAAGAAGAAAGGAAACCTCAGAGGTCACAGAAAAAAGAATGAAGCATAATAAGCAAAACAGATTGAAGACAAAATGCATATATTTCAGGATGCTTCCTCTGTGAACTCTAATTGGGTTACGGCAACAGGAAGAATAATCTGAGTGAAAAAAGACCGAGATCACAGAGCGGAGGCAGAAGTGAGTATGTTTAATTTCCTGATATTGAAGTATTTCTCTGTGCTCTCTGTGGTTAATTTTTTGACAATAAGTAATAAAGTTACCGGAGGTCTGAAATGAAAAAATTTGATGCAGAACTATCAGCGGGGTTGTTCCTGCTGCTCGGTATTTTTGTGCTTGCGTTTATTTCTATAAGGTTCGGCAACCTCGATCTGTCCGCCAGGGGTGAGTATGCGGTGTATGCTGAGTTTGAGAAGGCCGGGGGGTTAAAGACGGACGCGGCGGTCGAGATTGCAGGGGTCGAGGTGGGAAAGGTTAAAAGCATACGCCTTGACAAGAATTATGAAGCGATGGTCGAACTTATTATCAGAGACAAGGTCAAAATACAGGAAGATGCCATCGCATCAATAAAGACAAAAGGTCTCATCGGTGAAAAGTATGTGCAGATAAGTCCGGGAGGATCGGACAAGATGTTGGCCAATGGAGGGAGAATAAGGGAAACGGAAGCTCCCATCGATATTGAGGAACTTATATCAAAGTATATTTACGGCAAAGTATAAATGAGGTGAGCGTCAAGAGCCGAGGGTCAAGCTGCATTGAATAATTTTTTGACGCTTGACGCTCGACTCTACACGCACTACATTTTTTTGGAGGAGGCATTATGAAGTGGAGGAGTTTGCTGCATGTAGTTTTTTCTGTTTGTCTCATTGTCTTATCGCTTGTTTCTGTCGCTTTTGCCGGCGAGCCTACCGCACTGGTAAAGCAGACTACTGATAAGGTCGTAGATATTTTGAAGAATAAGGAAATGAAGAAGCCTGGGAAAACGGAAGAGCGGAGGGCCGCGATACGCAGGACAATAAGCGAGCGCTTTGATTTTGAGGAAATGGCTAAACGTTCTCTCGCCCGGTACTGGAACCAGAGGACCCCGGATGAAAAGAAAGAGTTCGTTGGATTATACTCCGATCTCCTCGAACGCACATATATTAGAAAGATTGAGGCCTATACCGATGAACAATTCATCTATGGAGAGGAGACGGACGAAGGAGATTACGCTGTGGTCAGGACGAAGATTATTACAAAAAAGGATGTTGATGTGCCTATTGAATACAGGATGGAAAAGAAAAACGGCGATTGGTTGGTCTACGACGTTGTTATAGAGGGAGTAAGCCTGGTCAGCAACTACAGGAACCAGTTCAATGAAATAATGCATTCCGGCTCGTATGAAACACTCGTCAAGAAGCTAAAAAACAAACAGGTAGAGGGACGCACTGAGGACAGGAAAAAATAGAAGGCGGAAGAACTCATGCTCTTCCGCCTTCCAAAGAGATTCACGGGAAACTTACACTGTCACGTTTAAAGTAGTGCTGCTGCTTTGAACTCCAATGCCGAAGAGTGCTGACAGGGAGGCAGTCGCTGAGCTTTGGGCCTGATTGGTGTTACTTGAAAGGTCACTTATTACCTTGCTTAACGCTGTCGACAAGGTCGAAGTTGAGCTTTGGGAAGAGGAAGAGGCGCCTTGATTTTGGTTCGCGGATGTCAACGCATTCTGAAGGGCTTGCAGGTCGGTTTGAAGACTCTGCGTGTTACCGTCAGAGGCGCCGTTGGCTTCCATATGGTGATGATGGTGATGATGTCCATGGCCTTGCGCTGCAGCGGACATGTCACTCTGGACTTGACTTAACGCCTGGGCCAAACTGGTTTGCGAAGAGGCGCCCTGGTTCTGGGTCACGGATGTCAGCGCACTCTGAAGGGCTTGCAGGTCAGCTTGAAAATTCTGCATATTGCCGTTTACCGGGTTCTGGGAGTTCTGAGTGTTCTGTGTCTGATTGGTGCTGCCGGCCGACTGCCCCTGCTGGGTACCGGAAAGGTCATTTAGTACCTGGCTTAACTGTTGAGTCAAGGCCCCTTCCGACAAGGTGACCTGATCTTGATTGCCCGAACTCAACGCACTCTGAAGGGCATTTACATCTGTGTTCAAATTCTTGAAATCTGACCTTACAGAATTCTGAGCCTGATAAAGACTGCTGACTGATTGTACAGTCATATTTTCGACCTCCTTCTTATGGTGGAGAATTAAAACATATAAACTATAGCAAATTATGTGCCATAGAAAGGAACGCCTGAGTGAACGGTTAACTAGACAGGAACAGGAAATATTTTCCCATTCGCAATCTGCATGAAGGAAATTTTTGCTTATGCTATTTACGGCATTAACATTGATAGCAGGCCATCGACTCACGGATAAGATCTCAAATAAAAAGGGCTTGACAATGACTTACAATTTTTGTTTATATTCGTTTTTCATCCTAAGACGTCAAAGGGAATTCTACCGCAATGAAAATAAGACTATATACCCTGTTCCCGGCCTCGGGCTTTCCGCGGCCATTTTTTGCGGATTGAATTAATGATGACCCAACTGCCTAAAGCGCTCAGATCCAATTATCCCGGATTGCTGACTATCGTTAACTGGCTTATGGGGTCCCTGGTGATATTATTTGCTCTTATACTTGTCAGGGACATAGTGACCCTGTCATTCAAAAAAGCGCAGGTACCTGCGCGGTCCAATTCATATAATGTCCGGACCCCGAAGAAAAATATTCAGGAATACGCTTCTATTGTCATAAACAACCCCTTTGGCGCACCAGGAGAACTGAAACAGCTTTCTGCTGCGGACAGAGGGTCTGCGGCAGCCGTCCAGTCGGGGCTCACCCTTGTAGGGACTGTTTCAGGTCCGAAGAAATACGGTTATGCAATTTTTGTGGACAAGAATAACGATCAGGAAGTATTTAAAATCGGCGATGCCGTTCATGCCATGGGTGTTCTGCAGAGAGTCGAAAAGGACAAGGTCGTCCTTTTCGCAGGAGGCAGGGCGATTGAGGTGCCGATTATCGATGCTGTTGCCCCGGCTGACAGCGGCGCCCCTCAGAGCGGCCCTTCAACCGCTTTTGCCAGGAATACTGGTGAAGGCAGCTATATTGTTGATCAGAAAAGGGTCCAGCAGGCGCTGGAACGGCCCGGGCAGATAATGACAGATGCCCGGCTCCTGCCGAATGTGGTTGACGGCAAACAGCAGGGATTTTCCATAAGTGAAATAAAACCGAACGGTATCTATCAGAGCCTGGGGCTTCAGAACGGCGATGTGCTTTTGCGCATTAATGATTTTAATATTTCAAGTACTGAGAGCGCGCTTCAGGCTTTCATGGCATTAAAGGGCATGGACAGGGTGAATCTTGATATTATCAGGAGCGGAAACAAGATGACCATGACTTATGTGTTGAGATAAGGGTCTCCGAATGAATAACTTGTGCATGCAGACCCTCAGATTTGGGTCAGTTTGGCTGATCTGACTGAGCAAAACCGCAGGTGTAGCATAGCTACATTCCGCACCCCCAAAAAGCCATAGACTTTTTGGGGAGCCGACGAATCTGAGATGACTCAATGTGCAAGTTATTTATTCTTAGACGATGAGGTTTGGCGGAGGTTACTGATGAAACGGAACAACTTCTTTTTGGCTTTGGCACTGGGCGTCATCATCGCGATTGCTTGTATTTTGCCTGCAGGGGCAGATGACAGCGGCTATGAGATTGCAGGAGGGGTGGGAACGGGCTTGAACGATCTCAAGTCGACTGAGTGGATACTCCTTGGGGCCTGGATAACCAGGCTTTCCCCCCTGTTTGAACTGAGAATAGAGCCAAATGTTGAATATATTGCTGCAAGAGCCGGCCAATCGATGGAGTTTTACGGTGTGGGTCCCGTTATTAGGCTTGGCTCTAATGGGCAGAGCATCAATCCCTTTTTGGATGTTGGCTGCGGAGTGAGTATCGGTTCAAAAACGATGCTTTTTAACAGGGACTTTGGAAGGGACTTTTTTTTCACCCCGACCGCGGGCGCCGGCATCAAGTTTGGCAAGACGGAAAGCGGGGTGAGCCTTTTTGCACGGTGGGTACATCACTCCAACGCCGGCTTGTTTCCTCCCAATGAAGGAATAGACTCGTTGTATCTGCTCCTGGGTTACAGGTTCTAGAGGTAGGGAGCGGCAGGGGCAGGCTGTTTATCGGAGCGCTGAACTACGTTCATGGCCATAGACAATTCGTTATGGTAGCCATGGCCGAGCCCCTTTCGAGAACTGCTTCTGATATCGCTGCTGTCGACGCCGACTCATGTCAGCGCGTCGAAAAACAAGTGCAGCCCTTCTCCTGTCTACCTTACTTATGGAGTCTTAAATTGCTTTTTAGAGGCGATAATAAATATAATTGAAATGCGCTGTTTTTTGTTTGTCCGGGGGGTCCCACTGATAACGGTTATTACTGTCAATTCAATGCAGAAGGTCTAATAGAATGAAAAAATTGAAGTCCTTACTCTCTATTGCTGTTATCCAGCTCATATTTGTCTCTTTTCTTTCAGGTCTTTCGTTTGCTGCTCCAGAAAACGATCGGAACCGGGAACAAAAGGTTGCTTTTAATTTTGTGGATGTCGACCTCGGCGCCATAACAAAATTCATCAGTGAGATCACAAAGAAGAATTTCATATTCGACGATAGGGTGAAGGGTAAAATAACTATAATCACCCCGACCAAACTCAACATAGATGATGCGTTTAATTTGTTTGTGTCTGTGCTTGAGTTAAAGGGATTTACAGTTGTGCCTTCCGGCGTGGACGCGTATAAAATTATTCCTTCTGTTGAGGCCAAGCAGAAAGGTATCAAGGTGATGGTTGACAGGCAGCCGGTCAATGACAGTTATATCGTCCGTCTTATTAAACTTAAGAATATCCCGCCTGACGATGCCATGAAGCTCCTGCAGCCCGTTGTTTCAAAAGATGGCTATATTTCCGCTTTCGGACCCGGAAACATGCTGCTGGTTATCGATTCGGGATCGAACATTGAAAAGGTCCTCTCAATTATCAATGCCGTAGACCAGCCCTATCTGCTTGAAGAGCCAGATATAGTCTTTCTCAAACACGCAAGCGCCGACGCTGTGGCCCGTATTATTACGGAAGGCTTAAGCCGCGGCGGCAGACCGCAGCAGGCTGCCGGCGCCGGTGAGGCGAAGTCAATAGCTGATGCGAGGCTTAACGCAGTTGTATTGTTCGGTGACCGGGGGATGCGGGAATCTATGAAGTCGCTTATAAATCTCCTCGACGTGCCGTCCCCTGAGGCGCAGGGTAGAATAAATGTCTTTTTCCTCGAAAATGCGGATGCGGTCGAACTGTCCAAAGTCCTTCAGGAGATGCTCAAGGGAACGCAGCTGACTCACCAGACGGCAGCCGGAACTCAAGGCGCCCCGGTTGCTCCTTTCGAGGCAGGCGGGGGCATTACCATAACTGCTGACAAAGCCACGAATTCGCTTGTTGTCGTTGCTTCATATGCTGATTATCAAAACCTCGTTTATACAATAAAGAAGCTAGACCGCAGGAGGAGACAGGTTTTTGTCGAGGCCATGATTGCAGAGGTGTCCCTTAACGGTCTGATTCAACTCGGCACGAACTTCCGCGTTTCTGCACAGCAAAACGGGAATCCCGTGTTTATAGGCGGCGCAGGTCAAATCAGCCAGACAACGCTCCAGAACATAGTAACCGGGCTGTCGGGACTTACCCTGGGTGGAATTGGCAAGTACTTTACTATTCCGCAAAGTTTTATTCCCGGAGCGACTTCTGCTGTTCAGGCGCCTGGCCTTGCGGCGATATTTCAGTTGAGTGATTTCAAGGATGTGGTCAATGTTATTTCGACCCCGCAGATCCTTACGTCCGACAACAAGGCGGCTGAAATCCTTGTTGGCCAGAATGTCCCGTTTATAGCGTCCAGAGAACAAAGTATCGCAACCAGCGGTACGGTAATTAATGACATACAGAGACAGGACGTTGGTGTAAAACTCCAGATAACCCCGCAAATTACTGAGGGAGATTACGTAAAGCTAGACATCTATCAGGAAATATCATCGCTCGAGCAGGCAGATGATACTATTCTGACAAGCGTCGGACCGACGATTGACAAGCGCTCAACAAAGACCTCAGTTGTTGTCAAAGACGGCGACACCGTGGTCATCGGGGGGTTGATGTCGGATAGTACGGAGAATTCCATAACAAAGGCCCCCGTGATCGGGGACATTCCAATTTTGGGCTGGCTTTTCAAAACAAAGAGCGTTACAAAGACAAAGACTGACCTGCTCGTGTTCATAACCCCGCACCTTCTCAAGAAAGATGAGAGTCTGGCGCAAATAACTAAAGATAAGCGGAATGAATTTATGCTCGGAGAGCGGGAACTCGGAGAACAGGAAAGTGCCACCCGGATGAACGGTGAAATCTTTGTGAAGTTTAAGGTAGGCGTACCTGCAGAAAAGGCCTTGCAGCTGCTTTCCGAAAAAGGTTTGATGGTGATCGGCTATTCAGGGAGCACAAATGTATACAGGATAAAGGTAAAAGAAGGTGTGTCTGTAAATGATGCCATAAAAGAACTTTCCGAAATGCCTGAAGTCGTGAACTCCGGGCCTGACAACGGGGACAACCGGACTCCGCAGAGATGAAAACAATTGATGTCGTACTGGACGAGGATATTGAACTCGCGTTAATAAAGGAAATACCTCTTTCTTTCGCCAAAGGCAACATGATCATGCCGCTTAGAAGGGAGAACGGCAGTCTTGTCGGGGCTGTTGCCGACGAAAGAGGAATTTTTGCCTTATGGGACATTTCCAGGATGTATAATCTGAAACCGCTGCCCTTGAGTATTTCTCCTTCTGCCCTTAATGATGCAATTAATAAATTTTATGGTCAGTCCGGTTCCGCCGAAGACGTTATGGACAACATTGCCGGTGATGACCTTTCAGCGGTTGCGACGGAATTTGAAAAACCGAGGGACATCCTTGAACTCACCGAAGACGCCCCTATTATCCGCCTTCTGAATGCCATTTTACAACAGGCGATCAAAGAGCGTGCAAGCGACATCCATATAGAGCCGTACGAACGGGAACTGGATGTGCGTATGAGGGTTGACGGGATCCTTCATAGGGTCCTCACCCCGCCCAAGATAATACAGGAAGCGTTGATAAGCAGGGTGAAAATCATGGCGAATCTCGATATAGCCGAGAAGCGGCTGCCGCAGGATGGCAGGATTAGGCTCATTGTCGGCGGGCGGGACATAGATATAAGGGTGTCGACAATCCCGACTACCTACGGCGAACGGGCAGTGCTGAGGCTTCTGGACAGAAAGCAGGGCGTTATCGGGTTGTGGGAGATGGGTCTTGATGTAAATGATGAACGGAGAATGGAGATCATGCTTCAGAGGACAAACGGTATTGTCCTTGTCACGGGACCGACAGGAAGCGGGAAGACTACAACTCTCTACGCTGCGTTGAACAGGATACATACGGAGGCAAAGAATATCATTACCGTTGAGGACCCTGTGGAGTATCAGCTTAAAGGCATTGGCCAGATACATGTAAACCCGCGCATCGGCCTTACATTTGCGTCGGGGCTGAGGTCAATTTTAAGGCAGGATCCGGATGTCATCATGCTGGGTGAGATAAGAGATTTTGAGACTGCCGAGGTCGCTGTCCAGGCGTCATTGACAGGCCACCTGGTCCTCAGCACGCTTCACACCAATGATGCCCCTTCTGCCATTGCACGTCTCATAGACATGGGCGTAGAGCCTTTTCTGGTTGCCTCATCGCTCGTGGGTGTACTGGCCCAGAGGCTTGTGCGTGTCATCTGCCCCAACTGTAAAGAACCGTATGCGCCTGCAGAAGAAGAGGCGAAATACATTACGGCATCGGTGCTTTACCGGGGCAGGGGATGTGACAGATGCAATAATAAGGGGTATATCGGGAGGACGGGTATATTCGAACTCCTTGACGTCGACAATTCCATACGGCAGATGATCACAGGGAAGACCGATTCCCAAAGCATCAAGAATGCTGCGGTATCGGGAGGCATGAGAACACTGAGGGCGGATGGTTTTGAAAAAGCTGTCAAAGGCATTACGTCTGTTGAGGAGGTCTTGAGGGTAACGCAGAAAGACTATATCGAAGGTTAAGGTCAGAAGGGTAGACAGAATCCGCTACCTAAAACAATGAACCACAGAGTCCACAGAGGTTTTTCTCTGTGTTCTCAAGGCCTTCAAGGAAACGACAAGAAAATACCAGTGAGGTCACAGAGATGAAGAATTCATTTTGTGTTTTATCCTTTACAATAGATCAGTTGCTCTGTGTTCTCTGTGGTTTGATGGTGTATTGGGGCTAGGGGTGAAGGTTGCCTATTTTTCGTTATAGAGGGTATAAGCAGGATGGCCTTAGGGTTGCCGGGACTATCGAGGCTGACGGTCTTAAGGATGCTGTTTCCGCTGTCAGACATCTTAACGTCTTTCCCAAAGAAGTCACCGAGTACGTCCATGATGAAAAGAGATTTCTGTTTCGAAAAAAACATGGCGATGCCCTCCCTACGGTGGCCAGGCAACTCTCAACACTGCTGGCATCGGGGGTTCCCCTGGTAGAGGCGCTCAAGACGCTTTCTGAGGAAAGCACCGGGTACTGGAAAGGTCTGCTTATCGATGTGAAGGAGAAAGTGTCTGCGGGCGCCAGTCTTTCACGCGCACTGGAAGGTTACACCGGGATTTTTCCCGAATCGTTCATAACAATGGTGTCTGCCGGGGAACAAAGCGGAACGCTTGACAAGGTGTTGGACCGGCTTGCCGGGTTTCTCGAAAAGCAGGCCTCAATAAAAGCTCAAGTAAAGATAGCGATGATCTATCCTATAATGATGGTCTGCGTCGGATTTATCGTGATGTCTTTCCTTTTCACTTTCGTGATACCTAAAATCGTTAAGATATTCGAGGACACAAAAAGCGCCCTCCCTTTTATTACAGTTGTCCTCATTGCAATAAGCAATTTCTTCGTGCACTATTGGTGGCTGGTCGCCTGCCTTGCGGCAGCCTTTGCTACGTGCCTCAGGAAAGTGTACAGAACACGCAGGGATTTGGTCGATATGGCAATGCTCCGGCTGCCAGGCAATGTAGTACAAAGCCTTTATTATACCCGCTTTTCAAGGACCCTCGGTTTTTTGCTCGAAGGAGGGCTGCCAATGCTTAGGGCGCTTGACCTTTCGTCAAAAGCCATAGGGAACAGTGTTTATGAAAAAAGGATCAGGGACGCGGTAAAGAGAGTTGCAGAAGGGGCGCGTCTTTCTTCGTCATTGGAAGGTTTCCCGCCGGTATTGCTGCAATTAATCGCCACAGGAGAGAAGAGTGGAAGGATAGTAGAGGTTTTGAACAAGGCTGCCGATTCCTATGAGGAGGTGTTCGGAAGGAGTGTTAAAAAGGCCCTTTCGCTGCTGGAACCGGTAATGATTTTAGCAATGGGTCTTGTTGTGAGCTTCATTGTGCTTGCGGTCCTGCTGCCGATGTTCCAGCTTAATCAGATGGTGAAATAAAAGGTAATAGTTCAGCACCCCCTCACCCTAACCCTCTCCCACCAGGGGAGAGGGGATTTTTAAGACATCCCTCCCCCTTGATGGGGGAGGGTTAGGGTGGGGGTGAACTAATACAATAAGGAGAAAGGATGAAGGAGGAGTTATGAAGGATGATAGAAAAATAATGAGTAAACCGTTTGTCTGTGACTCGGGTTTTACTCTTCTTGAGATTCTAGTTGTGGTATTTATTTTGAGCCTGCTCGTTGCGATTGTCGCACCGAAGATAATGGGTAAAACTGATGATGCAAAGATAACCGAGGCAAAGGTGCAGATAAGAAATTTTGAGACTGCTCTCAAAATGTTTAAGCTCGATAATGGATTTTATCCGTCGACCGAGCAGGGACTCGACGCGCTGATAACAAAGCCTGTGACAGGGCAAATACCAAATGGTTACAAGGATGGTGGATACCTTGAGCAGCATAAGATTCCGCTGGACCCCTGGGGCAATCCATACGTTTACCTCTCGCCGGGCGCCCATGGGGATTTTGACATTGTCAGCTTTGGCGCCGATGGGAAAGAAGGCGGCGAAGGAAAGGATGCGGACATCACAAATTACAATATGTAAGGGCTGTACTGACCCAGGCGCTCGCCTCTACCCCAAAAGTTTAGGGACTTTTGGGGACCTCCTGCGGAAAAACAACCCTGTACTGTCTGGATTGCAGAGAGGCTTTACCCTTCTCGAACTCCTGGTTGTGCTTTTTCTGGCGTCCCTGCTGATGGCGATTGTCTTTCCTTCTCTTTATGGAACGGAAGGGATGCGTTTGAAGTCCGAGTCAAAGAGGATAGCGTCGGTGTTGAGGTATCTGAACGACAGCTCTATTGCAACAAAAGATCCTTATTCTCTTACGTTCGACTTCGGGGAAAATACCATATCGTGGAACGGCCCTGATGTAGATAAGACCGAACAGTTCAAGAGTCTTTCCTCGGTGGAACTGCCTTCAAAAGGGAATGTCAGGGAAGGGCAGGTGATAGTGCCTTTCGGTCCGCTCGGAATACAGGAAAGCCTCGTGGTGCATCTAAGGCAGCCTGGAGAGGCAATGACGATAGCTTTGAATCAATTAAGCGGAAGGGTCGCAATAAAAACAGATGACCAGTGAGGGCTCGCGAATAAATAGCTTGTGCATTCAGAGCCCTGAAGGATTTACGCTTCTGGAAGTCATGATTTCCCTCGCAATCATAGGAGGCGTCCTTCTCACTCTTATCTACTCATTGAATTATCATCTGGGCATCGCAGGGAGGCACGAAGCGCTTACTGTAGCATCGATGCTTGCGAAGGAGAAAATGGCTGATGCTGAATTGTCGCCTTTGAGCACAAGCGGTGATTTTGAAGCGCCGTATGAGGCATTCCATTATAAGACCGATGTCAGCGAATCGGAGTTCCCCGGGTTTTCGGAGCTTTCCGTTACAGTCACCACTGAAAAAGAAAGCGTCACATTCACAGAATTGATACAGAACGGCGTCAATGTTTTCACTGGAAATAATGCGACTTAAGAGTTCAGTACCCCATAACCCCACCCCTACCTCTTTCCCAGTAAATTTCCGATTTCCCGGGGACCCAGTTCTCCCACCAGGGGAGAGGGAATTTTTAAGGTTTCTCTTCCTGCCAGGTGAGGAAGGGATTATTAAGACTTTCCTCCCCATTGTTGGGGGAGGGTTAGGGTGGGGGTGAACTATTACAATGCGACATAATAATCATTCCCTTAAGCCTTGCTCCTGTAACGGTTTCACACTAATAGAGATGCTTCTAGCCCTTGCTCTTTTATCTATCGTACTCGTCGTGCTCTACAGCACTTTTTTTCTCTCACAAAAGGCAATGGAGGGCGCTGACGATACTCTTGTGAGGCTTCAGGAAGGCAGGATGGCACTCGATACATTACGCCGGGAACTTGAGTCCGCGGTTTATAGCGGAAGTAATAACCTCACGCTTTTTACGATGAAAGAAAGTGACATATATGATAAAAGGGTTTCAACACTTTCATTTACGGCGTTCTCTCCGTATATGCCGGGACTCTCGAATATAGAATATTACGTGGAGGAAAGGGCGGAGAGGCTGGTCCTCCTGAAAAAAATGAATCCCTACTGGAACATTGACCTTAACATGAAGGGCACTGAGATTATTGAGGATGTCGACGGCTTTACCGTTGAAAGCCTCTATAACGGACAATGGGTAAACATCTGGGATACGGGAGAGACCGGCAAATTGCCTGAGGAACTGAGAGTCACTATTACGGTCCGCATTAAAGACAAGCTCATACCTCTTTTTGAAATCATCAGACCCGGGATAGGGCAGGCGATATGAGGGCGCTGGATAGAACTGCATGCGGTACCCCAAGGAATTGCGCGAATAATTCGGATGGCATGGCCCTTATCATAACGCTGTTTGTTCTAGCGATTATAACGACGCTTGTTATCGAATTTGCCTACGGCGTTTATGTAAGCACCAATGCATTATATAACTGGCAGTCTTCACAAAGGCTTTCTTATGTGGACAAGTCGGCTGTCAGATTCGCCTCGTGGATCATCTCTCAAAACAGTATTCAGCTTGCCTATACCTATCCGGGCGTTATCGATATTGTTCGTAAGAAGCCGGTTGAAAGCTTTAAGGGGGACCTGGCGATAAGAATCGAGAATGAAGATATTAAGTTTAACCTGAACTCACTTGTCCCTCCCAACGGGTCTGTGAATCGGGACCAATATAATGCGCTTGTAAGGATGCTTAAGGCGATAAACCTTGATCCCGCCATTGCCGACCGGATAATTGACTGGACCGGGCCGGGATCCGGACAGGGTATTTCCGGTCCTGGAAATAAATTGAAGCATGCTCCTTTTGACAGTGTTGACGAGCTTCTTTCTGTCCCGGGGATAAGCAAGGAAGCGTATGACAAGCTCTTTCCCTATGTTACAATATACGGCAGTCTCAATGGCGTCAATGGTGTTATCAATATTAATGGGGCAGAGGTCCCGGTGCTTATGTCTCTGGACGGTGTTGACAGGGACATGGCTGAGAGGGTTGTGCAATACAGGGGAAACATTCCTTTTCAAGATGTGACTGATATCGTGAAGGTGGCGGGGTTTGAAAATATGTTAGGGACCTCACTGATGGGACACATAACGGTGAAGGGGAACTTTTTTCGGGTTGTTGCAACGGCCACTGACGGCGGCATCAGGAAGAATCTTGAGAGCGTGCTTGACGTGTCCAGCGGCAATCCTGTCGTAGTCTACTGGAAGGAGCTTTAGGGATTTTTACGCAATCCCTTAACTATATATGGGCGTAACACTCTTTTTTGATTTAAAGGACCAACCCATGCTGTATATGTTCGAAAAGAGCAGGGGGACATATATAAAAAAAGAGGCGCTGCCCGTAACGGTAAGCGCTGAGTATGAGCTCGGGCTTGAGAAGGCGCCTCATGACATAGAGGCGTCATATGTGAGCGTACCCCTCAGCATGCTGAGTTTCAGGACCATTGAGCTTCCTTTTTCAGATATGAAAAGAGTAAGGGAAGTCCTCCCCTTTGAACTCGACAATCTCATCCTCGGGGGCGCCGGGGGGATTGTTTTTGACGCGCGTGTCCTGAAGGAGAGTGAGGGTACATATAAATTTCTGGTTGTCTGCATTAAGAAGGACTCTCTCGGGAAACTGCTGGAGGCTTTCAGGCGGCAGGGCCTCGACATAAAAACGGTAACCTCTATAGACCTGGTTTCTGCGCTTGATGCTTTTTCATCTGCTGACGAGATTGCCGGCCTGCTTATGCAACAGTCTACCGGGTCTTTGAGGGCTGAGGACCGGATTACCATAGCTGCCCATGAAGTGGCGGACCCTGCTATTGATCTAAGAAGGGGAGAGTTTGCTTACTCGGGAGATACCGAAAAGGCGAGGAAGTCTTTAAAATACACCCTGGTTTTCAGCGCGCTGCTGCTCGTGCTCTTTCTTTCCGATTTGTCGTTGAACAGCATAGCCATGAAAAAGGAGTCCTTGTCCATACATAACGAGATAAGGAGGAGCTATACAGACATGTTTCCCGGTGAGAGAAATATCACCAGCGAAATCTACCAGCTGAAGGCGCATCTGCGGGAAATGAAAGACAAAGAGCCCCTGTTTGCAGGAATTTCACCTCTTCAGGTCCTGCTGGATGTGACAGCCGCAGGCAAGAACGGATTTTCTTTTAATGAAATAGATATTGAAAATGCCCGCATTGTACTGAAGGGGGAATGCCGGACGTTGAGCGATGTGCAAACGCTCAGGAATTCGCTTGCCGGATTTTTCACCGATGTGGCAATTTCCGATACAAAACCGCTTGTCCAGGGAAAGACCGCTTTTACGATTTCGGCAAAGGTACGAAGGACATGAGCGTAATAAAAAAAAGGGCGGTCATTAAGGCGGCATTTGCAGCTGTTCCGGTCATAGTGTGCATTATAGCGGTGAGCGTTTTTTTCTCTTCGAAAAATGAACTCGCAGGGGCCCGTGCCAGGCAGAAAGAATTTGCATTGCTCAAAAGCGAATACCAAACTCTGAAAAGCGGTATCGATGTTATTGAAAGCAAGAAGTCCATTACCAATGTTAAAGGGATACTCCAGGCTGTCGATGAAATCTTCCTGTCACTGGGACTGAAGCAGAGGATCAGGTCGGTAAAGCCGCTGAGCACGAAAGAGGCGCCAGGAGTGTTTGAAGAAGAAGCAGAAGTGCAGTTGGAGAGGGTGAATATAAACGAGGCCGTCAATCTCTTTTACAAGATAGAGAACGCGCCGATGAGTATTTTTATAAAGAAGGCTGACATGAAGGCATCTTTTGAAAACCCGGCAAATCTTGACATCACCATGACCATCGCCCTTGTACGCCCTAAATGAAAACTTCAATTCGGGCAGTACGGGGTTGTTTTTCTGCAGTCGAGCGCATGGGTTATCCGCAGTGGGCGAGTAACGCCGAGCCCACTTGTATAACAGGAGCACAGAAGATGTTCCGTATAGACAGCAGGACTGGCACAGCGGACTATTCGCTCGCAAAGAAAAATTACCCCGTACTGCCTGAATTGCACAAATGAAAAAAGCCCTGATTGCCTGTGCAGCGGCATTGGTTGTCATTATCGGTTTATGGCTTATTGTACTGCCCGAAGACCTCTTCCTCAGCCGGATTAATGCAATGCTTAAGGAAGACAATCTCTCCATCGAAAGCCCCGGCTTCAAAAAAGGGCTGTTTTTTACATTTCATGCGCCTGTGCTGCAGCTGAAGAAAGGGGACAGCGCCCTTTTGACAATCGAGTCATTGACAGGGTCAATTAATCCCCTGTCGCTGGCTCTTATGAGACTTCCGCTCTCCTTTAGCGGGAACATTGGAGGGGGCGCTATGGAAGGACATATTGACCTGCTGCACTGGCATGAACGTTTCACTGTTGCAGTTGATAAGGCCGGAATTGAACAATCCGCCCTCTTAAGCACCCTCGGTTTGAGCGGTACCGGGGTGCTTTCCGGCAGTGTGAGCGCCAGGGAAAAGTGTTTCGAATGCAAATTTGAGATAAGAGAGGCGCATTTTACCGGAGCGTTGTACGGTTTCCCTATTCCGCCGGACTGTTTTCATACTATACGGGGGCTAATCAGGGCAAACGGGAATGATCTGGGTATAGACTCTCTCTGGATGGAGGGGCGGGGCCTGAATGCCAGGCTTAAAGGCACTGTGAAGGGCAGACAAGCCGACCTCACACTGGAATTAATGAAGGACCCGTCATTTGTGGACAGCGGCATGCTGTTGCAGCTTATAGACCGTTTCAAGGTTTCACCCGGATACTATGTTGTGCCGCTAAAAGGTGAATGGTGAATGGTGAACGGCCCAAAGCAAAACACAAAACAAAAAAACTTTGGCTTTTAACTATTCACTATATACTATTCACTATTCACTTTTTTGTCTGATATAACTCACTGCAACTGTATTCCCCTGATTGCATTACTATCAGTCACATAGAGGTTTGTTCCAGCAATGGTAATGGCAAGTGGGGCATCGAAAGACGCTGCAGTTCCGATACCGTCGGTAATAGATGCTGTTCCTGATCCTGCCAGAGTCGTTACTAATCCTGTGGCTATCACGACCTGACGAACGCGATGGTTACCAGTATCCGCCACATAGAGATTTGTTCCATCCGTGGCAATGCCGTTAGGGGAACTGAAATACGCTGCATTGGTTGCACCGTCGGCAAAACCTGGCGTTCCTGATCCTGCAATAGTGGTTACTAGCCCTGAACTTATTACTACCTGACGAATGAGATTGTTAACGGTATCCGCCACGTAGAGCTTTGTTTTATCAGGGGATATAGTGATGCCGACGGGAGAATTGAAAGACGCAGAATTACCTGCGCCGTCGGCAAAACCTGCTGTTCTTGAACCTGCCAGAGTCGACACGAGTCCTGAGGCTATCACGACCTGACGAATGGCATTGTTACCAGTATCCGCCACATAGAGGTTTGTTCCATCCGTGGTTATGCCGTTGGGGGAACTGAAAAAGGCTGAATTGCCTGCGCCGTCGGCAAAACCTGGTGTTCCAGTACCTGCTGTCAGCGTAAATACTTGTCCTGAGGATATCACGATGTAACGAATGGAATGGTTACCAGTATCAGCTACATAGAGGTTTGTTCCAAAAGTGGTGATGCCGTTGGGAGATCTGAAAGACGCTACTTTGCCCGCGCCGTTTGCAAAACCTGCTGTCGGTTGAGCAGTGGCAGTGGAAACAAGATTGTTAGCAGGGCCTGTGGCAGTCGATGGAACACTGACAACTGTCCCAGCTGTTGTATTGATCGTATTGGACGTCCCATTAACTGTTACCGTATTTCCGGTGGGGGACTTAATAGTCGTGCCGGAGGGAACAAGAACAGAGCTGTTAGCTGCCATGGTAATAGTTGTCCCCGGCGCAAGAGTTGAAGGCGTTAGTGTCGAGCCTGTTGTAGATCCTGCTAGAGTCATTACTTGACCTGAGGTTATCACGACCTGACGAATGAGATTGTTGCCGGTATCCGCCACATAGAGGTTTGTTCCATCCGTGGTAATGCCACCGGGTAAGTTGAAAGACGCTAAATTGCCGGCGCCGTCGGCAAAACCTGCCGTTCCTGAACCTGCCAGTGTTTTAACTACAGCAGTTGACCCGGAAGTTGTAAAGTTGACTCCGCTGATATTTGAGTTGCTCACTGTCTGAGAGCTGCTGGGAGGACTGAAGGTGTACCCTGAAAACGAGGGCGTGATTGTATAACTGCCATTTGCAACATGTGCAAAACTGTAATTTCCGTTTACATCGGTAGTGGCTGACGCTGATGAAGTTCCGGTGAGAGATACGGTCACGCCTGAGAGACCCGTTCCGTTTTGAGTGACCGTGCCCGATATGCTATAGGATGAGATGACTGATATGCCGCAAGCGGCAATCACCGACAAAACCACTGCACCCAATAGAAAAAGTAAATTTCTTTTTATTCTCATATGACCTCCCTGTATAATCCTGACCTATAGATATGGATGAAGACGTTATTATAATCTATAAACTTAAAAAAAGCTGTTGGAACTGTATTACATTTCTGTTAAGTTTATGGGGCACACTGACAAGGAAATTTTTATTAGAATTTATGTATGAGGATAACTGAACCCTGGCAAGGAAGACAGGAGAAAGGTAGCAGCGTTCTTACAAAAAAAGCTGGTCTTTCCGTGATGACAGTATCCTCTTTGCCTGCCTGATATCATTGTCAATATGGTCCTTGAGTTCCTGGACCGAGGCAAATTTTTTCTCTTCCCTGATTCTGTCAATAAAATGGACCCGCAGGTGTTCTCCGATAAGCTTTTTATTGAAGTCAAAGATGTGTACCTCGTAGCTCATTGCTGCTTCACCGAATGTCGGGTTATTGCCGATATTGGCCACTCCATCGTATACGCACCCCAAAAAGTCAGGCTGCTTAAAGGAGACTCTCACGGCATACACGCCCTCCCTCGGTATCAGTTCGTTGGGGGTGGTTATGTTTGCCGTGGGCGTATCCAGCAGCGGACCTCCTCTGCCTGCGCCTTTTATGACTGTGCCGCTGATGTGATAGGCCCTTCCCAACATCGAAGAAGCCTCACAGACCCTTCCCCTGAGCAGGAGGCTGCGTATCCTGCTGCTGCTGACGACATCATCATGAACTTTTGCGTATCGCACTACATGAGTCTTGAATCCATATTTTCTGCCTCTGGACCTGAGCATTGAGGTCGTGCCCCTTTTGCCTTTTCCAAAAGCGTAACTGTGCCCCACTATGACCCACTTTGCGCCGATCATATCAACAAGAATATTTTGTATGAAGGCATCAGGACCGGTGTGGGAGAAATCCCTGTTAAAACTAATGCAGATCAGCGCATTTATTCCAGCTCGCTCAATAAGTTTTTCTTTGTCAGCAGGGCTATTTATCATTTTCAGCCCCCGCTCGGGTGCAAGAAGACGCACCGGATGGGGGTGAAACGTTATTGCAACAGGTGTGCCGTCTATTTCTTCAGCTTTGGCAACCACATCTTTAAATATCTTTTGATGGCCGAGATGTACTCCATCAAAATTACCTATGGTTACCACAGGGTTTTTATACCCGAGGGGACTGGTCAAATCCCTAATTATTTCCATGCAGGTTGCCCGACACATCGCCGCCTTTAGCAAGGGCGGCCAATTCACGGTAAATGTCTGCAACCTGATCTCTGGTCGCATCAAGTCCATGATCGTTATCGATACGGTAATCGGACCGGCTTATCTTCATTTCAATGGGGAACTGGCTTTTTAAACGTATTAGCGCGTTTTCTTCGGATACGCCTTTAGTTGACAAGTTTTTCATGGCGGTCTCCAGCGATGTATATACCGTTATGGTCCTGTCGAAGCGGCTTTGGTAACTTCGCTCGTAGAGCAGGGGCGCTTCTATGACTACGACGGCCTGGCTGCATGTTACCGACAGCCCGGACAGTTTTTCGTCTATTTTATTAAACACTCGCGGGTGAAGAATGTCCTCAAGGGATATTCTGAGGGACGGAGAACCAAAGACTATATCCGCCAACATTTTTTTGTTTATCGAATTGCCCTCGACAATATCATCCCCTATGGCCTTTTTTATTTCGTTAATTACTTCAGGATCGTTAAGCAGTTCGCCCACAATAACATCGGTATCGATGGTCACGGCCCCGAGTTCTCCGAACATTTTTGACACTGTGCTTTTGCCCATCCCGTAATTTCCGGTAAGGCCGACAACGATCATATGGTCCCCTCCGCCTTCTTTTTTAGTTCGCCCAACTTTTTTAAGGCCTTTTGAGGCGTGAGCGAATCGATGTCAAGTGAAAGAAGCTCCCGGGTAATGGGGTCGCCTGTGAAGAAGAGGTCCATTTGAGCATGACGCGGGACCAGGGCCTTCGATTCCTTTTTTTCGAGCATGTCGAGCACCGCCTTAGACCGTTCGATTACCGCTGCCGGAAGCCCTGCAAGTCTCGCAACCTGTATGCCATAACTTTTGTCCGCGGAACCGGCCTCAATTTTCCTCAGGAATATTACCTCATCTCCCCATTCCCTGACGACAACGTTATAGTTCTTAATACCTTCCATGGTAAGCGCCAGTTCGGTAAGTTCGTTATAATGCGTAGCGAAGAGGGTGCGGGCTTTTATTTTATTCACAAGGTATTCGGCAACCGCCCATGCGATGCTGATACCGTCAAAGGTGCTTGTGCCTCTGCCGACTTCGTCGAGCAATACCAGGCTCCTGCCGGTAGCATTATTCAGGATGTTGGAGGCCTCCACCATTTCGACCATGAATGTGCTTTGTCCCCTGCCGATGAAGTCGGAGGCCCCGATGCGGGTGAATATTCTGTCCACTATCCCGATTTTTGCATCAGTCGCCGGAACGAATGAGCCGATTTGGGCCATAAGCACAATAAGGGCGGTCTGCCGCATATATGTTGATTTGCCGGCCATGTTCGGGCCGGTGATGACCAGCATCATGTTGTCACCACAGTCCATGTGTGTATCGTTCGGAATGAATTTCTCATCTCCTGAGGAAATGCTGCGTGTATTGATAAGCCGTTCAATAACGGGATGCCTCCCATCCGATATTTCCAGTATATCATCATCTGAAACGAGCGGTTTGCTGTAATCATATCGTTTTGCGACCACAGTGAGGGACAGAAGAAAATCAACGGCGGCAAGCTGCAAAGAGGCATGCAGCAGCCGGGTTGAATATTTTTGAATACTATCAAGAATAGAAAGGAAAAGAGTGTATTCAAGCTCTTTAAGACGGTCTTCAGCGCCTAATACCTTTGTTTCGTATTCCTTCAACTCCGGAGTTATGAACCGTTCGCCGTTAACGAGAGTCTGTTTGCGCAGGTAATCATCAGGCACAAGGTGGAGATTGGATTTCGTGACCTCAATATAGTAGCCGTATATTCTATTGAACCCCACTTTCAACGAATTTATTCCGGTACGCAGCCGTTCATCAGCTTCGAGCCGGGCAATAAAATCTTTGCCGCTGACCGAGATGTTTCTCAGTTCATCAACCTCTTTGTTAAAACCTTTTTTCAGTATACCTCCGTCCCTCGGGTTGGCCGGAGGATTGTCCATCATGCTGAAGTCAATCAAATCCACCAGTTCATGAAATTCAAGCAGTTCTTTGCCCAGTTCCTTAATATAATGGTTTTGAGAGGATGCAAGATGCTTTTTTATCTCCGGCAGCCGCTCGATAGAATCTCTCAAAGCTACAACATCCCTCGGACCTGCCGAACGCGCAATGATGCGTGAGACTATACGGTCGATATCCTGTATCTTCCTCAACACAGTCCTGAGATTCTCCGTCAGCTCATAGTCTTCGATTATTGCGCCGACAGCATCCTGACGTTTCACGATCTCCGCAGATGAGCGGAGAGGCCTGGTCAGGGCGCCTCTGAGGAACCTTCCTCCCATAGGGGTGAGCGTTTCGTCCAGCAGCCACAGGAGAGAACCTTCGGTGGCGCCATCTTTAAGATTGTGCGTGATCTCAAGGTTACGTATGGTCACGGCATCAAGGAACATATGTTCTGCCTGATTGAGGACAGAGATCTTTTTAAAGGTCAGGAGTTTCTGCGTCTCCTCAAGATAGCTGATGAGCGCCCCTGCAGATGAGATAGCGGTATCCATGCCGCTTAATCCGTAACCATCGAGAGATGAGACTTTGAAATATTTAAGCAGGACCTTATACGCTTCGCTGTAATCGAAGTACCAGTCATCATAATACGAAACAAAATATCCGGAGGACAACTCCTCATGATGAAAATTGCCTTTCAGACTTCGGGGACAGAGTATTTCCCTGGGCTCGTATCTTGAGAGTTCATCTTCCAGTGGTTTATCGGTTTCATATGCAGTGAATTCACCGGTAGAAAGGTCGGCCACTGTGACCCCCAGCTTCCCCTGGTTGGCAATGATGCTCATAATGTATGCATTTTCTTTAGGCTGCTCAGGAATGTGGGTGCCCGGCGTTATCACGCGCACCACTTCTCTCGGGATTATTCCCCTTTCAGGGCTTTTGGAAAGTTTGGGGTCTTCAACCTGTTCGCAAATGGCTACTTTATGGCCTGCTTTAATGAGTTTTGATATATATGTATCGACCGAGAAATAGGGCACTCCGCACATTGGGGTGGGGTCCTCTTTGTTCTTGTCCCTGGTGGTTAGTGCTATCTGCAATATGCCTGAAGCCAGTTTCGCATCATCTTCAAACATCTCATAGAAGTCGCCGAGCCTGAAAAGCACTATGGCATCGGGATATTTTTCTTTAACGCTGTAGTATTGCTTCATTAAAGGGGTCAATTCTGACACAGCCGAAACCTCACATTCTTTAATAATATTTTTGATTATACACCATACCGGGTGTATATATAAAAGGTTAGATAGCGCAGGGCGCCTGCATAAGATTTATGGGTCCCTAATTTTGTCATCCCGGTGCTTAAGGGCGCCTGCTTAGAGCACCTACTGTCGGTGCTGTTGGCTTGTCCTGAATCTTTCTTTATTTTCAAGCAGAATTCCAGACAGCTTTATGCAACTGAGGCAGTTATCATATACTAATAATATGGAATCCACTATGAAGGAGGAATGGTGAGATGAAAACTGTCAAAGATATCTTAAAAAAACCAGGTCGTAAAATTTGGTCGGTTTCTCCCAAGACGACGGCATACGAGGCTCTCGAAGTGATGGCTGAGAAGGATATCGGAGCTTTATTGGTCTTGGAAAATGAGCATCTTGTAGGAATTTTTTCGGAACGTGATTATGCAAGAAAAGTGATCCTGAAAGGAAAGGCTTCCAAGGATACACCTGTCAGTGAACTGATGACTCGACAGGTATTCTATGTTGACCCGGGAAATACCCTTAATGAATGTATGGCGTTGATGACAATGAAACATATCCGTCATTTGCCTGTTTTTGACAATAACGAAATCACGGGAATCGTAACGATCGGCGACGTGGTTAAGGAAATTGTTTCCGAACAGGAGCTTACAATTAAAGCCCTTCAAGATTTTATGTCCTGGGATGGATATTAGTGAGTACGTGCAGTCGGATGAACACCGCAAAAGATGTGCGCCATACGGAGCAACGGAGCAAAAGAAATGACGCCGCACTACCGCATCATCAGTTGACACTACGGGGTATATCTGTTAGTTTAAGGCGTGGGCAAGTTGACGGAAAAGGATATTATCGAAAAGATCAGATCAGGCTATTCGCTGCCATCACTATCAGCTGTTGCCCTCGGGTTTGTTGAAATAGCATCTAACGAGTACTGTTCCCTGACTTTCTTTAATAAGTGCGGATGAAGAGTGTGGGATACTGACGCATATGGAAGAAAATAACCGGAGTACAAAAGATCTGATCCTGGAAAGGCTGCAGGAGCACCACGATTTCCCGGCCTTGTCAAATACTGTTGATATTATGAATAAATTCAAGGCTACCGAAGATGTCTCAGTTTCCGAACTTGCCAATATTGTTTTGAAGGATTATGCTTTAACTTCAAAAGTTCTGAAACTTGTAAACAGCGTCAGCTATTCTCAGTTCGGTGAAGTTACGACTATTTCGCGTGCGATCATTCTCCTCGGTTTTGAAAATATCAAGAATCTTGCTCTTTCACTTATGCTCTTTGATCATTTCCAGAAAGACAGCTCAAATGCCGAGCATGTAGATACAATGGTCAAATCCTTCTACAGCGGAATCCTGGCCCAGAGGATCTCCCTTGAAATATCTTTTACCGATAAGGAAGAAGCGTTTATCTGTGCGCTTTTCCACACTTTCGGCAAGATGCTGGTGTCCTTCACATTGTCTGAGAAAATAGAGGAAATAAAATTTGTCAGCCGTGAAAAAGGCGTTCCGGAAGATGCGGCGGCACTCTCTGTCCTCGGGGGGCGTTATGAAGACATTGGAATGGCTGTGGCCAGGGACTGGCATTTTCCGAACAAAATCATTAAGAGCATGCACAAACTCCGTGGAATGGAAATTACGGCAAATGCCGGCGACCTCGATAAACTCAATGTTATTGCATTCTTTGCCAATGAAATCGCCAATATAGTATCCACGAATACTGAAAAAAAGGAGATGGATAAGAAAATCGGGAAACTCGTAGAAATGTTCAAGCCCCACTTTGGTGATCTGGACCGCAGATTGGAAATTATTATTAATGCCAGTCTTGAGGACCTGAGTGAGTTTTCGAGAATTTTTAATGTCAACCTGAATGCTGTCCCCTTTAGGAGACAGTTGCTGATCTGGGCCGATAGGTCGGAGAAGTCTGTTGCAACCTCCCAGGACTTGCTCCTCGAGGACTTTCCTGCCGGAGCGCTCGAAACTATTGATATTATCCGTGAATCGGAAAAAGAAGACACCCCCGAAAGTATTTTCACGAAAGGCATCCAGGATATTAATAGTTCGATACTGAGCAATTTCACCCTTAACGATGTCGTCAGGATTGTCTTGGAAACGATGTACAGGGGCATGCAATTGTCAGGACAGGCAAAGGCACTTTTCCTGATAAAGGACACTAAGCTTCCTCTCATGAACATCAGGTTCGGGTTTGGGAGCCGAATTGAGGAACTGAAGAAATGGTTCAAAATTTCGCTCGATGACTCCAGCGACATATTCAATACTTCGATAGTTAAGGGGCATGATCTTGTCGTCAAGAACATCGAGTCTCCGGATATTAAAAAGTTGCTGCCCGAGTGGTTTAAAAGCAAGGTCTTTGCCAGAATATTTTTTGTCCTTTTGCCTATCATAGTTAATAAAAAACCTCTGGGTATTTTCTATGTAGAGGGGGACAGGGAAGGCTTTCAGAAAGTCTCCGCCATGCATTTAAACTACCTGAAAATATTGCGTGACCAAACGGTTGTGGCGATCAGGCAAAAACATTGGTATTAAATGAAAGCCCCGGACCCTCAAATGGTTTTTATTGCGAAGGAGGAGATACTCCGGAACATTGTCAGCACCCATGCTGTTATCCTGATCGAAGGATGGAAAGGTACGGGAAAGACTCTTACCGCGCTTAAAGCCGTCAAAGGGTTGGGAGATATATATTATTATAACGGGACGGCAGGGGAAATTCCGCAGAGTACCACCCAACTGAGCGTTGTGAAAAACTGTCAGGAACTGCGCGCCATTCAGCCCGGAAAGCAGTGCATTATCTTTGATGATCTGGACCGTCTTGACAGCGAGGCTCGAAGAATTTTAACGGATATGGTGCTGGAAAGGACAAAAGACAGGAAGATACTTATTATCACACGGGTGGTGCTCGATGCGCAGGACATTCTGGAACATATGGATGTTGTCGTTCGCTTCAAGCATAACACCGCAGAGATGCTGCATACGAAATTGTATGACCTGGGCAGATAGCACCCTAATAATACAAAGAAGTTTCAGTTTTTTTATTCGGTCATTCCGGTGCTTAAGGCACCTGCTGTTGGCTTGTCCGGAATCGTTCTTAACGACTTTAATTTAAGCAGACTTTGTTTCTTCATACATTAACACCTTGCCAACCTCTTTAAGTTGGGCCTTGGTATTTGGAAGATTGACTTCAACCCCCTCAAGAAACTGCATTGTGCGTCTGTCGTAATACCGCTCTCCACACGTTTTACAAACGGGAACCTTGACAGGGATATAGACGATATCGTTACCAATGGCGAACTCTTCTTTTACATCCATGATCTGGATATTCTAGCCGTGACAGATAATGCATTTCATTATTTTTTTCTCCTTCTGAACTCAATCCATAAATCTGGATCAGGCTCATAGACAGTAATAACTATTGCCATATGATCCTCTTCGTCATACGCACAAACTATATGTGACGGCCGTGCTGCCGGTGTTTGGAAAAAGCAACCGAATTTTGACCATTTGCGATAACCGAATTTTGACCACCCTGAGCTGGTTAATATTCGGGATGACATGTGGTAATCATCCTACCCTTGGTTGTAACAATGGCAAGTGAAACCCTCCTTTCCTTTCACCTGCCTGCTC
>Ga0181533_1000038_pt1 | contig 149645 bp, 125 predicted proteins | sample PEATcosm2014_Bin_45_FD_119772 | JGI IMG/M metagenome (GOLD analysis project Ga0181533, IMG submission 119772) | Peatland microbial communities from MTU Mesocosm Facility, Houghton, MI, USA - PEATcosm2014_Bin11_60_metaG | ecosystem: Environmental > Terrestrial > Soil > Wetlands > Peat | place... | reverse complement strand
TTTCCGGTTTGACGATGACCAAAGCATCCCTCCAGTTGAACAGGCGGGAGAAGACAAGCAGGGCCGCTCGGGCCGAGTCTGTAAGCCTCCTCGGCTTGATCTCATGTTCCTGATAGAAGGCCAGCTGCTTTCGCAGGAACAGGATTTCTGCGCTCAGAGCCGCGCACGAACGGACGGCTGTTTGCGCAAAACGCACGCCATCGCGGATCCGATTGCCGAACATGGAGACAGCCTGTAGAACCTGGGAACGGGGCATGATCTTTCACAATGGTGGGTATTAACCCAGATGAAAAGAAGTTTCCTCACGAACCCAATGCCCGTTTCCCAAAGAGGAAGGTACCGCCGAGGACTCGATGGTCGACGTGGCAGCTTTTTCTTTAAGTTGGGAATGCGGGACGAAATTATTGCGTACCACAGATCGTGGTGCGGCTCTGTACCCGCCACATTCCGGTATATACCTTTCAGGGAACCGCCCTAATCGTAATAACCGGGAGCCTTCTTGAGTTTGTCGAAGGCTGCAAGATCGTGCTGGATCCACAACTGCGTACCGGTCTCCTTCAAGAACGCCTCAATTGCTACTCTGGATGCGAGTGTTTGCTCTTTATCAAAGTCCCCGGCCGGAACTCGCTTCACCTTGAGTTCTTCCGGGTAATGGTAGAGGTCACCACACAGCAGTACAGGCCCGGTCCGGGCCAGCTTAACAAGCAGCGCCTGGTGGCCCGCCGTGTGACCAGGAGTAAACTTAATGATGACCGTGCCATCGCCGAAGACGTCATAGTCATTGTCTTTGAGGAGAATAGTCTTGGTGCTCCGTAAGGCTTCGAACATGGCGGAATTCGTACGTGGAGGGGGTGGATCCGCAAACAGCGCATCGCGCTCGACCTGTCGCACCAACCACGTAGCGCTGGCGAACGCGCTGGCGTTGGCGGCGTGATCCCAATGAGCGTGCGACAGTGCAAGATAAGTGACATCAGCCGGGGTAAAACCGGCCTCAGCTAACTGAAGCTTCAAAGGCTTCGTCGCGACGGCGTATAACCTTGTGGCGGATCCCCCGCCGGGCTTGAACGCGTCGTCGGGTATCACACCGGTATCCCACACCAGGATTCCTTTCGGGTGGAACACCAGAAAACACGGCACGGAAAGGTCCAGAACCGCAAGTTCCTCTTTCTTGAAATTGAACCGAATCGGGTCCTCCACCTTCAGCCGGCCGCAGTCAAACACGTACAGCCGTACCGACTTAGGCCGTTGCGCCCGATTCTTGGCTGCCGCAGTACCTTCCGCCGCTATTTGCGCCGCAACCGGTATCACCAAAGCAACGAAGACCGTTAGCATCATGGCGCGCCGCATTGCACGTGCCAGCTTGCATCCAAAAAATAAAGTCGGATTCATAGATTCCTCCGTAAGGCAAAAGCGTTCTTTGTCCCAATAATCAACACGAAAAACCTATTGAGTGTTAAAAAAACACTTTGGGTTGTAGTTGCTTTCTCATTCCTGCCTGACCACTAACTTTAGAGAGACCGTAAGCAAAGCGCTGATCACCAGGGTACCCGCCATTGCGAGCATGCCGGCTGTATAAGACCCAGTCGCATCCTTTAGCCAGCCCACCATGGTCGGGCCCACCATCCCACCCAGTTGGCCGAATCCATTTATAAAGGCGATACCGCCCGCAGCGGCAACGCCGGACAAGAAGCGTGAGGGAATAGCATAGAAGGAGGGCCTAATTGAGCAGAGACCGACTACCGCTACTGTAATCCCGATCAAAGCGGGTATTAGAGAGGAGTAGATAACCGAGAATACGAATCCCGCCGCCGTGACCAATTGTGCCAATGCCAGATTCTTGATGTACTTTCTGCTCCTGTCAACCCGACGTGCCCAGGCAATCATAACAACACTGCCGACGATGTAAGGGATTGACGAAAGGAATCCAATCTGCAGGTTAGAAATCTGTCCGTGGCCCTTCAGAATCAGCGGCAGCCACATGCCAATTCCCAGAAGGCCAATCATCCAGAAGAATAAGTTGGCGGTCAGCAGGAGTACTCGCGGATCTTTAACTGCAGCAAGGAAAGAGCGCTTTTCTCTTTCTCGCCGTTCTTCTCCGAGCATCGCCGTTAGTGCATCACGTTCCTGCTGCGTTAGCCACTTCGCGTCCTCGGGTGTATCCGCTAGCATAAATAGCGTAAGTAAACCGCACACGCATGAGGGGATACCCTCGATGATGAATATCCAACGCCATCCGCTAAGGCCGAGGAACCCGTTCATCTGAAGGATTAGTGCAGATAATGGCCCACCCAAAACGGACGAGATCGGGATTGCGACCAGAAACCAGGCAAGCACACGCGCACGATGCTGAACAGGAAACCATATCGAGAGATAAAAGATGACCCCCGGAAAAAAACCCGCTTCAGCGGCTCCAACCATCATGCGCAGAAATGAATAACTCTTGGGGCCTACGGCAAAGACTGTCGCGGCTGCAACGAACCCCCACGAGATCATGATTCGAGCGAGCCAACGACGCGCGCCAAATCGATAGAGGGCAAGATTGCTTGGTATTTCAAAAATGCAGTATCCGATATAGAAGATACCGGCGGCCAAGCCAAACTGAGTGGCTGTCAAATGCAAATCGCGATTCATCGTCAAGGCAGCGAAACCCACATTGGTACGATCGAGATAGCTAAAGAACTGAGCCACCGCGAGGATGGGCACCAGCCGCAATGTATTTTTCCGGATCGCACTCAGGCGCAAAGCTTCTATGTCGAGCGGAGGGCGAAAAGGTTTCGCAACCCTTGTTTTCACTTCCATTTATAGCCTAGCTCCTTTCTTACACACTGGATGAGAGTGTGACGACCTCTTTCCGAGTGCGCCCCGTCCGGCGCGAAAAAATCCGCTAATGCGTAAGGACAGGTACTGAAGCTCCCTTTGAGGGGGTCTTCGACCGCACGAATACGGCGACGGAGAGAGCACCCATGGCTGAAATAACTCCTGCGAGGATGAACGCGCTCGTAAACGCGTGGGTCCACTGCACCAGGAAACCGGTAATGATTGGCGCAATAACACCAGAGCAGTTAGCCATAAAGTGCGCAAACCCGCCGACAGTTCCGACCTTGTCCGGTTCGACGAGCTCAAGGATGAGAGCCCAGTAGGTGTGCGCCGCGCCGTACATGAAGAAGATGGATACCGCCATCAGCGTCACGGCCGCGACTACGCCGGTAACCATCCCCGCCATGGCGGCACAGGTACCGGCAACAGAGAGTCCCGTGACAAGCACGATTTTTCGGGCGAGAACTACATTGCCTATCTTTTGGAAGATCCAGTCGCAGATGAAGCCTCCCGCCAGAAAGCCCAGAAATCCAAGCAGCCAGGGAATAGCGCTCACAATCCCCATCCGCTGTATGCTGAGGTGCTGCACCATGGTCAGGTAACTTGGGAACCACGACAGGAAAAAGTAGAGCAGGTATGTATAGGCGAAAAAGCCACACGTGGTGGCCAGCACGGCGGGGTTGCGGAGGTATTGCCAGAGCGACCGCTTGGTCCCGGGTGCTGCGCCCGCCTCCCGTTGACTCAAGATTTCCCTAAGCTCTTCCTTGCTTACACGCCGGTTTTGTTCTGGCGAATCCGTGGAGAATACCACCCAGGCTACCACCCAGAACAGCCCCAGCAGCATCACCACAACAAACGAAATACGCCATCCAAACGCCACCGCGATGTATCCTACGATTGGGCCCGCCAGAGCGCCTCCGAGCGGAGTACCGGAATTGCCGACGCCCAATGCGCTGGCTCGTTCGCGCTGAGGAAACCAGCGCCCGACGGTCTTATTGACGTTCGATGGAAAGGGACCCTCTGCCGCGCCGAAAAGTGCGCGGAATATCAAGAGGGTTGTAACATTGAAAGCCGCGGCGGTTAGTCCACAGAATATCGACCACGCCGTCATGGAAACGGTTAGTACGCGCCGGGGACCGAAGCGGTCGGCCGCATAGCCGCCAACGAAGCTGAAAATCGCATACCCAAAGAAGAAACTGCTAAAAACAACACCAAGCGCTCCTGGCTTCAGCCCGAGGTCTTTTGCAACCAGGGGGGCGGCCACCGAAAGTGCCGATCGGTCGATATAGTTAATCACGCCACCAAGAAAAAGCAGGAAAGCTATCAACCACCGCATGCGTGCGAACATAAGTTCACCTTATTAGTTTCTGCGGGCGCCGCGACAAATCGTTCCAGCTTGGCGGCGTTTGTTTGTTCTCAAACTCGGTCGATGCTCTCCGCCGGTTCGGTCATAGTGCTCCAACCAACTTGGCGGATTGCGCGGCCCGCACCTGAGCAAACACTTCGGACACCTCGCTCACATTGCTCCGGGGCAACCGCTCAACGAAGTTTTCCAACTTCGCGATCGCCGGTTCCGGAACGCTGTTATAGACGGCCATTTGCCGGAGCTGCTCTCCAATCTGGCCATTCGTGAGATCGTAATCACGTACGGTGGCCCGCTCTTCGTGCACGATCGTCTGTCCGGACCGGAGCCGCGCCTTTAGCGTGCACGCAGGGAACACAACCTCCCGATCGGATACAACTGCCATCTTCCGCACCAAGCCCATGATCGCGGGATTGTCAAACGCCTGCAGTTCCGACATATCCACCCGGCCACATACTAGGGCCGCGGCAGCGCAGAACGAGGTGCTCATCAGCGTTTCCGCCACCCGGGAAAATGGCCCCTGAAATTCCATGCCAGGGACTATATAGGGATCAACGTGAATGTCGACGTGCTCTATCTGATCATGCTCAACCAGATCGCGTAGCCGAAGCGCGGCTGTCACTACCGTCTGGTTGTGTGCACATACTGGGTAGGGTTTGAAACTGACGCGACGGATCGCCCATTCGGAGCCAAGCTTCTCGCAAAGCGATTCAGGCAGATCTGTCCTTGCAAATGCCTGAGCAAATCCTTGCTTGCCTTCGAATCCGTGTACGGCTCCTTTCGCTCCGGCACGGGCTAATTCCGCGGCAGTGAAGCCCGCACCTGCCGAGATTCCCACCTGATAGCGCCACTCATCCGAGCCCTCGCCGATCGACTGCAAAGTGCCTCCGGTGAAAGCGGCGGCATGAACAAGCGCGGAGCGGATGGCTTCGACAGGCAGGCCTAGCAACTTGCAGACCGAGGCAGCGGCGGCAAATGTGCCATACAAAGGCGACGCCCGGAACCCAGACGCTAAAGTCCGCTTGGCTAGTGCCGCTTCAAGATGTCCGCCAATCTCGTACCCGGCGATCATTGCGGGGAGCAAACGATCACTGGCTATACCTCGCGTCTCCAGCAGCGCCAGCAGGAGCGGAACGACGACGACACCGAGATGCGCGGTTCCGCAGGTATCTTCCTGACAACGGCCATGCAGCAGTGCGGCATTGGCGATCACCGCTGCATGAATCGAACTCTTGCGCCCGCTGAACCAGATCGTTGTGCCGCTGTTGCAGTCTGGATGGATCCTTTCCGCCGCTTGGGCTGCGACCGGAGCGAACGGCGTTGGAAACGAACAGAGGCCAATTCCAAGGCCGTAAAGTAGACAACGATGTGCCTTCTTAACCACGTCGAGTGGGAGGTCCTTCAGTTCGAGGTTAGCCACGAATGACGCCAACCTAGTTGCAACCGAGATATCTTTTCCACTATCCACGTTTTCTCTCCTACAGCAGTTCCGCTGAAAAGCTATTCCGGAAAGTCGTGACCTGACCCGGCGCCTTGGCTGCGAGGCTCTCGAAGGCGGACCAGGAAAAGAGCGATTCATGCTCAGCAATGAAGGTCGACATTATGTGTGGCCTGCCAAGTACTCACTTGAGCTGGTCTGATGAGGTATTGCCATCCGGAGGCGTTTCGAATGCTTTCATGATATTGCTTCGTGCACTCCGAATGTGGCGGCGCATCATCATTTCCGCGAGATTAGGGTCACGCTCCTTCATGGCCGAGATGATATCGCGATGTTCCTGCTGAGCTTGCTGGGCCCGCCCCGGCACTGACTTAGAGCGGTGCCTGTAAATCTTCAGCAGATAGTAAAGCTCATCGTTAAGGATTGTTGCTAATCGTTTATTGCCGGCGGAAGCAACGATACGCAGATGAAAGTCCAAATCCTGGTCAAAGCTTCGTTCCAGGCCCGGAGTGTTAGGATCATCAACGCGATAAGTTTCAGTCAGCTTTTCCAGAGAACAAAGATCAGCGTCTGAAATTCTCTCCGTGGCAATCCGGCAGGATATTCCCTCCAGTGCCTCGCGCATCACGAATATGTCCAGCAGATCGCTCTTACCGAGCGAAATCACCCGAGGGCCGAGATTCGGTATCCGTTCGACCAACTTACGGCCCTCGAGGCATCGGATCGCTTCGCGAAGAGGTCCTCGACTGACACCGAGATCGCGCGCAATTACCTGCTCGTTAATCTTGCTGCCGAGAGGCAAATCCCCAGCTAGAATAGCTTGCTCCAAGCGCACCGTGATTGATTCCACCAATGATTGGACCGCAACAGGATCTTGAAGAAGCATGGCCATTGTGAATGCAACCGCCTTCATTGGTTCGAGATTTATGTCTTCAGTAACCCCCGAAATGTGTCATCTGTTGACATTAATGCAAGAATCTACCAGCTTTCGCCAAAAACAAGAAGTTTATTATACGTTTCTTCTTGACAGACTCCCCGACAGTGTAAACAGTTAAACATTGAAAAATGCGGACAGTCTAGTGAGCGGCGACCCAATCCTGGGCGGAGCCGTTTGGATTGTGGTGTGGCTGTGGCTGAAGCAACGAAAGGACTGCGAAGATGCTCAGATTTGGCATTGGCAGGTTCGCCTACTTGGTGCTTGCAGTATGGTCCATCAACGGATTGACCGCTTGTAACCGCGGCGCGCAAGGAACCGGCAGCAGTGGTGATCGAATTAAGATTGGCGTCATCGCGCCACTTACGGGCGAGACTGCCTGGGGTGGGCAACCGAGCAAGTGGGCCGCCCAGATGGCAGCCGATGAGATCAACGCGGCAGGTGGCGTAAACGGTAAGAAAATTGAGATGATCTTCGCCGACGGCAGATGTACACCACAGGCGTCGGCAAGCGCGGCCGAACAACTGATCACTCAGGATAAAGTCCAATTCCTGATGGGCGAATGGTGCAGCTCGGCTACCATCGCGGCAGTGGAAGCGGCGAAGAAGTACGAGATCCCTTTCCTCGTGCAGATATCGACAGCCGATAACATTGGCAAGAATGGCGGCAAGTACACCTTCCAGAGCGCAATGCAGAACGTCGACACTGTCAAGTGGATGGCGTCGATGATGTTGAAAAACCTGCACTTCAACAGCATCGCCATCATGGCCGAGAACAATGATTTCGGCAATTCGTTCTTATCCAACATGGATCAGGCGATGACGGGCGTCGGCAAAAAAGTCGTCCTGAAGTTAACGCCAGATCGGGCCTCGACCAACTACCTCGGTGAATTGACTCGATTGAAAGACGCCAATCCCGACGTGATCGCGTTCACCATGACTCAGGCAGCAGCAGCTAACTTTATTCGCACTGCCAAAGAGAAGGGGATCACAGCTCAACTGATCGGCCACTACCCGCCTCCTCCGGTGCTGTTCGAGCGCGCCGTTGGAAATGCCGCCATAGGGCTTACCCGCGTTACGTTCTTTGCCGAGTCAGAAAAGAACACACCGAAGCAGAAGGAGTGGGTGCGAAAGTTCAAGGCTTATTACAAAGAAAAAGCGAATCAAGACGTTCCCGTACTGCACTGGTACGTTGTCTCCTATGACGGCATTTATCTGATTACCGACGCGATCAAGCGTGGTGGGACGGACAAAGCGCAATGGGCGGCCGCGATGGAAAAGAGCGATTTCGATGGTGTGCTTGGACGATACCAATTCGACGCCAACCGGCAAGCCAAGCCTGCTGGCTTGCCAATGGTTGCGATCAAGGATGTGCCTGGAGAAGGGGACATTCCCAAACTCGAAGTTCTTGACTGGAAGTAGCTGTTTTAATACTTAGGCGCGAGTCTGGGCTCGCGGCGGCATCGCTTTGCCGCCTGGGAGGTGTGTGCTCTTCGAAGCTATCGTGAACGGCTTGATTATTGGAGCAGCCTACGGATTACTTGCCTTGGGCTTCACTATGGTCTACGGCTTGCTTGGCCTGATCAACTTCGCCCATGGAGACACATATACGGTCGGCGCCGTTGTAGGTCTGATTTCTGTTTCCAGACTACACCTTAACTATTGGCTGTCATTGCTCGTAGCAGCTTGTGCGTGTGCGCTCGTTGCCGTCATTCTAGAGCGAGTGGGCTTCCGGCCTTTGCGCAAGCATCCCGTCGGCGCGATGATCACCTCAATCGGCTTGTCCATCGTCATTTCGAACTCAATTGCTCTTTTCTGGGGCACAGAGCCTCGCTTTTTTGATACCCCATACGTCGGCGCAACCATCGTTGTAGGCTCGATGGGGTTCAGCGTTCAGAGACTGATTGTGTTCGGCGTAAGCATTGTTGTGATCGGTGCTCTATACGCCTTCATTCGAATGACGTATATGGGCAAGGTGATTAGGGCGGTCTCGCAGGACTACGAGGTCGCCGGACTGATGGGGATTAACTTTAACAACATAATCATTGTGGTCTTCGCCATCGCTGGAGCATTGGCAGGGATGGCCGGTGTTCTGGTCAGTCCCCTTGCGATTGTGGCCCCCTATATTGGTTCATCGGTGGGTCTGAAGTCGTTTGCGATTGTTGTGTTGGGCGGTCTCGGCAACATTGAAGGGACGATCTTTGCGGCCTTTGTTGTCGGCTTGACGGAAAGCCTGGCGAGTACGTTCGTCTCAAGCTCGTATGCCGATACGTTTGTTTTCATGCTGTTGATCATCGTCCTGCTGGTAAGGCCCACTGGGATCGTGGGCGAGGGGGCGGGAAATGTCTAGGCGGCATGCACTGCGGTTACTCATTCCGGTATTGGTCGTTAGTCTTCCGTTCCTTTTGCCAAACAACTTCTGGGTCAACGTTCTTAATACTTCGATCATCTACATGATTCTCGCCGTCGGCCTGAACATCGCGGCCGGTTCCACCGGGTTGTTTTCCTTGGCGCAGGGGGCATTCTTTGGCATCGCCGCTTATGCCGCCGCTCTCTTTACCATGCGGTTAGGTCTGCCGATTCCTGTCGGCATGGCGCTCGGAGTCATCACGGCGACCTTGGTCGGAGTCCTGCTGGCAATCCCGTCCGTGCGACTTCGCGGCAGCTATCTTTGCATTGCAACGCTCGGGTTCAGCACGATCGTTTTTCAACTGCTGTTGAACTTGGATGGTTTGACTCGCGGCCCGATGGGTCTGGTCGGCATACCACAACTGCCCGCCATCAGCATTGCCGGCTTGCGCTTCAGCTTCATCAACAAAATTCCCTGGTACTACATCCTAGTCATCGTGCTTGGCCTGCTGATCTACCTCGAACGAGTGTTGGCCAACTCGCGGTTCGGGCTCACTCTGCGGATGATTCGGGAAGATGAACTGGCGGCGGCTTGCTGCGGTGTCAACACCTTCCAATTCAAGGTTCTTGCGTTCGCTTTAAGCGCCTTTTATGCAGGAGTTGCGGGCGCACTGTACGGCTTCTACTTATCTTTTCTGACGCCCGAACTATTTGAGGTGCCTGAGTCGATCAAGGTAATGACCATCATCATTGTGGGTGGGCGAGGCAACATTCTCGCAGTCCTGATCGCGGCACTGCTGCTTACGGTTATTCCCGAGTCCCTGCGAGTCATTGGCGGTGGATCGACTGTGAGTTTGTTGCTCTACGGAGCGGTGCTCGTCGCCGTGATGGTGTTTGCGCCAGAGGGACTGGCTGGTGCGTGGGAGAGAATGCGGACTCGTCGCGGAGCATCGCAGGAGTTGGCTGCCAGTGCCAACGCTGGCGATTAGTCGGGGTGGACGGAATAGAATACCAGGTGCACACAAACATGGGGAATGAGTTACTAGCGACAACTGGACTCACGAAAAAGTATGGCGGGCTGACGGCTGTGGACTCAGTTGATTTCCAGGTCTGGGATGGTGAGGTTATTGCCGTCATAGGCCCAAACGGGGCCGGTAAATCAACCCTGTTCAACCTCATCACTGGAGTAATACCGCCTACCTCGGGACAGATCACTTTCCTGGGCAAGTCTCTTGTGGGCGTGGCCGCGCACACGGTCGCTCACCGTGGCATTGCGCGAACCTTCCAAAACCTGCGGCTGTTTCGCAACCTCTCGGTTCTGGAAAACGTGATGGCGGGATTCCACGCCAAGAGTAAACCATCTTTGTCCGAAGTGATTGGACCTAGCCATGCGCGGCACGAACAGGCTTGGAAAAACAAGGGCCGCGAACTACTTGCTTTCGTTGAGCTGGATACCTCACAACCCGAAAAGACTCCAGCGCGCAATCTCCCATACGGACAGCAACGCCTGCTGGAAATCGCGCGCGCCCTAGCGACCGGTCCCAGGCTGCTTCTTTTGGACGAGCCCGCGGCGGGACTGAATCCGGAAGAAAACGGCAAGTTGATGGACCTCATCGGGCGTATCCGCGCACAGGGAATCACGGTAATGCTCGTAGAGCACAATGTCGAGTTGGTGATGGAAGTGTCGGAGCGCGTGATGGTGCTCGACTTGGGACGCAAGCTGTATATAGGCACACCCGATGAAGTCCGAACCAATCCTGAAGTAATCCGGGCCTATCTCGGCACGGAGGTGGCATGACATGCTGCACGTGAATCAGGTCACCGCAAGTTATGATGGACGAACCACCGTACTAAAAGATATCAGCTTGAAGCTTGACCGCGGGCAGATTGTCGCGCTCATCGGCGCGAATGGCGCGGGTAAGACAACAACAATGCGAGTCATTACGGGCTCGCTCAAGCCAATGTCGGGTCAGGTCTCTTACGACGGTAAGGCACTGACAGGCCTGGCCGCGCACCAAGTGGTCTCTTATGGAATCGCCTTGGTGCCGGAAGGGCGGCGAGTTTTCCCAAAGCTCACCATCCAGGAAAACCTGGAAGTGGGCGGCTATCCGTTGCGTCGCAAGCGTGGTGCGATCAAGGACAACCTCGAGCAGGTGTACCAACTGTTCTCCATCCTTTCGGAGCGCCGTGGGCAGCGGGCTGAAACACTCAGCGGCGGCGAGCAGCAAATGCTCGCCTTGGGTCGTGCCTTGATGTCCAATCCATCGATACTTCTGCTGGATGAGCCTTCGCTGGGAGTTGCTCCGCAACTTGTCCGAAGAATTTACGACTACATCGCACAGATCAACGAGCAGGGAGTGTCGATTCTACTGGTCGAGCAGAATGCGAAACTTGCCCTGAAAGTCTCCAACTACACATACGTGATTCAATTGGGAAAAATCGTTCTGGAAGGCCCGTCCGAGATGTTGCGCAAAGATCCGAGGGTGGAGGCGGCCTATTTGGGCACGCTGAAGCGCCGGCTCACGCCCGACGCAGGCCAAGTTGTGGCAAAAGACATAGAGTAGTCCAGCGAGGGAGGGAACATGGAAGCAACGACCGCGTCATTAGTAGGCACCATCCTTGCAAGCTCGAATCGGATTCCGCGCGAAGCCTTCAACAGCGCGCAAACTTTGATGCTCGACACGCTTGGTGTCGCTATTGCGGGCACGCGAACGACTGAAGGTGTCTTGATCGCCCGCGTTGCTCAGAAGCTAGGCAAAGGAGGGCCCTGCGTACTGTTAGGAAGCCCCATCAAAGCCGACCCCGCCACGGCTGCCCTAGTGAATGGAACGATGGCGTACAGCATCGGCCTTACCGACACTCATTCAGAATCGATTACGCATCCCGGTCCGGGAGTTATTCCGGCCGCGCTTGCGGTCGGCCACGCGGTCGGGGCTTCGGGACTGGATGTGCTGCGGGCTATGGTATTGGGCTATGAAGTGGTGATCCGCATTGGAGCCGTGGTGAATCCTTCCCACCGCTCGCGAGGATTTCACCCGACAGCGACCTGTAATCCATTTGGCGCGGCGATAGCAGCCGCGATCTTGCTGGGGTGCAACGAAGAGCAGACCTTGTGGGCCATGGGGTTGGCCGGTAGCATGGCCGGCGGCCTCTATGAATTCCGCCAGGACGGGGCTATGGTAATGGCCCTGCACGGCGGATGGCCTGCGCAAAGTGGAGTTATGGCCGCGTACCTGGCGCGCGAAGGCTTCACCGGGCCAACAACGATCCTGGAAGGCCAGGATGGGTTCTTCAAAGGATTCGCCGACAAGACCTTCCCGGAGAAACTAGTTGAAGGGCTGGGACAAAGATTCAGCATACAGGAAGTCGCTTTGCGGCCATATTGTGCCTGCCGGTATGCCCACTCGGGGATTGATGCTCTTGCACGGATCTCGGCCGAGCACGGTGAGATTCCGATCTCGAAAATCAAGCGCATCAAGGTCTTTACTCACCATACCGCGGTTTCGCAAGAGGCACAGCCGACCACGCTGGTATCGGCGCGGCTAAGCACGGCGTTCAACATAGCCATGGCAGTGGTGCACGGACCGCGTCTGGCGGAGGTGTCGCTGGCTGATCTAACGGATCCGGCAGTAAAAGAAATCTGTGATCGCGTGGAGATTCTGGAAGACGAGGAGCTGACTGCATTGTTCCCAAAGAAGTGGGCGTGCAGAGTGCAAGTGGAGCTTGTTACCGGCAAAACCTACGAATGGCGGGTTGATGTTCCCAAGGGTGAGCCGGACAATCCGTTGTCTGGAGTGGAAATCCATCAGAAGTTTCATCAGCTAGCTGACCCCGTGATCGGCGTGGATCGCGCGGTGAAGGTTATCAGGGCAGTGGAGTGTTTGCCTGCTGCCGGTAGCGTGGCGGAGCTTATGGAAGCGCTAAGCACCAGCAAGGAATTTCAGTACCAATAGAATATTTTAGGACACAAGGAGAGAAAAATGACGCTGACGAGCGACCTGGGGAATTACTTTAGCGAACTGCAGTTTGCGCAGATTCCCGCGGAAAAGAAGACGGATATCAAGCGGTTGTTGCTGGATTACCTCGGCGTGGCACTGGCTGGCAGCCGCACCGATACGGGACGGATCGCGGCTGAATTCGCGATCGAACTGGGCGGATCGGCCCAGGCTACCTTGATTGGACGAGGCGACAAAGTCCCGGCGGTGCATGCTGCCTTTGCGAACGCGATTTCTTCGCACAGCATCGAGCTGGATGATGTGGATGATGAAGCTCTCTTCCACTATAGCCCGCCTGTATATTCTGCCGGTTTGGCGGCTGCGGAACTGGCCGGCGCGAGCGGTGCAGAGTTTTTAACCGCTGTTTATGCCGGTTGCGAGATGATGAACAGGCTCAGTCGCGCCACCAATCCGTCTTTGCGTAATCGCGGCTTCCACACCACACCGACCTGCGGAGTATTCGGCGGAACCGTGGCGGCTGGCAAACTGCTCAAACTCTCTGCTCCGCAGATGACCGATGCCCTCGGGTTGGCAGGCGCTCAAGCTTCGGGATTGATGGAAATGTACGGAATATCCATGCAGAAGAGAATCAATCCGGGGCCGGCGGCGCGGAATGCAATAACCGCGGCGAGCCTAGCGAAGAAAGGGTTTACCGGCGCGGACACGATTATCGAGGGGAAGCGCGGGTTCGCAGCGGCCTTTAGCAACCAATTCGATCCCAGCAAGCTGACAGAGGGGCTGGGACGCGAATTTCCTGTCACCATCGAATTCAAACCTTATTCTTGCGCCCGGCCGATTCACAATGCAATCGATTGCGCGCTCAACATCCGCGGTCAAAATTCGTTTAAGCTGGATCAGATCTCGGAAATCACGTTCTATCGTCACCCGGCGTGGGCGGAGTTCCACGTGATCAATCGTCCGCGCACCTACCATGAGGCCCAGGTCAGCCTTCCCTATTCGACGGCAGTCGCGTTGGTCGAAGGAGCTGCCTTGCTGCCTCAGTATTCCGAGGAGAAGCTGAAGGATGTGCGGATCATGTCTCTCGCGGAGAAGGTGACGGTGGTGAAAGATCCATCGCTACCGCGCGGAGTTTCTTGCCGAATGGTGGTAAAGACGCTCGACGGCCAGACCTACACGGCCCAGGTCGATTACCCGAAGGGCTCGGTGCAGAACCCCATGAGCGATGCGGAATTGGCCGCCAAGTTCTGCACTCTTGCCTCTACTCGTCTCAAGCGCGAGCAAATCGACCAGGCAATCCAGATGGCGAATGAGATTGAGAAGTTCGAAAGCATCGCGCCGTTGATGAAGTTGGTGAGCTAGACCGGATTCGCGGAAGGTATATCCCGAAAAAAGGCCTGACGCTAACGTCCGGCGGTGATATGGGATATACCAACTCCGGAATTGTTCCAGTGCGCCGTTCGTAGGCTGCAGACCAAATTGGGCAATTGTCATTCTGAGCGGCCGAGGAATGTGTATTCGCAAGCAAGTGCATAGATCCTTCGCGGCGTTCAGGATGACATTTTTCAACTACTTAGGGAATGGTGGGGCAGATCCACTGGCAAGGGCGGGGACAGCAATGCAAAGAGAAGATCGACTGCTCGAAGGCGCCATCGACATACATGCTCACGGGTATCCGGAATTTACGCTCAACATGCCTCCACGCGTGGATAACGTCGAGTGGGCGAAGTTGGCAAGCGCCGCGCGAATGCGGGGCTTCGTAATTAAGTCTCACCTTTGGCCGACTGCGGGTGCGGCACACCTATTGCGCGGCCTGTATCCGGATCTGGAGATTTTCGGCAGCATCACTCTCAATCCTCCAGCCGGCGGGTTGAGTCCGTTTGCGGTGGAAGTCGCGGCACAAACGGGAGCGAAGGTGGTGTGGATGCCAACCTGGTCGGCGCGCCACGATCCGCCCAAACACAGCATTTATTTGACGCGCATGCAAGGTTGGCTGAAGACCTTGGACGCGAGCTTGACTGAATTCGGCGGTGGCGTTCGGCTCCTCGGCGAGGACGGAAAGCTGCTACCCGTAGTGCTGCAAATTCTGGATGTATGCAAAACCTATGATTTGGTGGTTGCCAGCGGCCACGTTCCAGTGCAAGCGAGCTTGCTACTTAGTCAGGAAACCAAGAAGCGTGGCGTCAAGTTTGTGTTTACACACCCGCTGAGCGGTTCGGTTGGAGCCTCGCTGGAAGACCAGGCGGCCGTGGTAGCGAACGGGGGCGTCATCGAGCACGTTTTCATCGGCTGCATGCCGATGCACCAAAGAGCCGATCCGAAGAAAATCGTCGAGTCAATTCGAGCCGTCGGACCGGAAAACTGCGTGATGGCCAGCGACGCCATAGAAGCCTGGAATCCGCCTGCGCCCGAGGTTTTGAGAATGTTTATCGCGTCGATGTTGGCATTGGGGTTGAAGGAAGATGAGATTTTCCAGATGACGCATGACACTCCCGCGCGATTACTTGGGTTGGCGGTGAAGAGACAAGCTGTCGCCGGTGTACCGGGAGAATGATCATGCAATATCCACATCTGTTCGAAAAGGGCAGCATTGGGCGCGTACAGATCAAGAACCGGATTGTAATGCCCCCCATGGGGACAAACTTCACCGGCAATGACGGCGTGGTCTGCGATCGAAACATCCAGTATTACCGGGAGCGGGCACGAGGTGGAGTTGGACTGATCATCGTTGAAGCAGCCTATATCCATCAGAGCGCGAAACACCGAACTAATGGCATCGGCTCCGCGGAGGACCGATTCATTCCTGGGCTGCGACGCCTTGCCCAAGCCATTCGCGAGGAAGGATCGGTGCCCGCCATCCAGATTGTCCACAACGGCAGACTGATGTCGTCCAAAGCCAGTGGGCTTCCATTGTTTGCGCCGTCCGCAATTCCACACCGGATGACCGGTGAGACGCCGCGAGAGATGACCATCGAGGATATTCAGTTCATTGTCGAGTGCTTTGCCGCCGCAGCCGCAAGAGTCGCTGAGGCGGGTTTTGAGATTTTGGAATTACACGGTGCGCACGGATATCTGCTTCAGCAGTTTCTCTCGCCATACTCGAACCGCCGCAAAGATGAGTACGGCGGATCATGTGAAAACCGCGCACGATTCCCCTTGGAAGTGGTCCGGGCCGTGTGCGAACGGCTGGGACGCGGTTTCCCGGTCATCTACCGCCTGAGTGCAACTGAATTTATGGAGGGTGCACTCACAACGGACGACATGAGCAAATTCGCCCCTTTGCTCCAGGCCGAAGGGATCGCCGCGCTGCACGTAAGCGCTGGCCTGAACGAAACTCCCTTCACAATGGGTCAGGCAATCCAGCCCATTTATTACGAGCCCGGAAACTTGGCCAAGTATGCGCGCGCCATCAAGGAGCAAGTGGCGATTCCAGTGATAGCCGTGGGGCGGATCAATAGCCCGGATGTAGCGGAGGCAATTCTTGCCCGTGGCGACGCGGACTTCGTCGCGACCGGACGCGCCCTGACCGCCGATCCCCACTGGCCTCGCAAGGCCATGGAGGGCCGACCCGAGGATATACGACAGTGCGTGGCCTGCAACATGGGCTGCATCGGGCGTCTCACGCAGCAGTTCGACGTTTCGTGCACGCAAAACCCCTGGGTGGGGACCGAATTCGAAGGTGGTGTCCCGACTGCTTCAGTCAAAAAACGTGTTTTGGTGCTAGGTGGCGGACCTGCGGGACTGGAAGCCGCGCGGGTTGCAGCGATGCGCGGGCATCAAGTAACCCTGCTGGAGAGGCAGCCACATTTAGGTGGCCAGGTACAACTTGCCTGCGTTCCGCCGGGCAAGGCTGGTTTGCAGGAAGTGGTTCGGGCGCGTGTGCGTGACTTGGAGAAACTAGGGGTCGAGGTGAAGTGCGGCGTCGAGGTCAGCCCGGCGGCGATCAGTTCGGCAAACCCGGATGTGGTGATCGAAGCTACCGGCGCGGAGGCTGTCAGCATTAGCATTCCTACCGAGTTTCCGGAAAAGGTGATGTCGTCCTGGTCGGTGCTGGCTGGCCAGCAGGTTCCGGGGCGCCGCGTTCTGGTGATTGGGGGAGGAATGGTGGGCCTGGAGACAGCCGACTTTCTCGCCGCAAGGGGGAAGGATGTCGTCGTGATAGAACTGCTCGATCAATTGGGGCAGACGATCACGCCTACGGCGCGAGCCACCCTGCTGTTCCGACTGGAACACGAGTTCGTCGAGATCATTACCGGGGTAGTTCTGGAGTACTGGGGAGTCGATGGCGTGGTGCTCCGCAGGAGGGATGGACTGATCCGCCGCCTTGAAGGTATTGAGAACGTTGTTGTTGCTGTGGGCTCCCGTTCGAATCGGGTAAAACCGCCGGAGAACGCCAGCTTTATTTGGAAGAGGGTGGGAGATTGCGAAAAGCCGCGCGACATCCTTGCGGATATTCGCGAAGCGGCGGAAGTCGCGATGGCCTTGTAACCGCGGTATGAAACCACTTTATGCTTGTTACGAAGCGAGTTGAGCAAATGACTGCGAATCGATCGGATCATTACACGAAGAAATTGGCGAGCTTTGCAGCGTCGCTGCGATTTGAGGACATACCGGGTTCAGTCATTGAGCACGCGAAGGTATGCTTGCTTGACACAGTCGGGTGCGGCCTCTTCGGCTCGACGCTGCCCTGGTCAAGAATTCTCGTTGACTCACTGATGGAGTTTGAGCGCGATGGCATGTGCACGGTCTGGGGCCGCCCGCTGAAAATGTCTCCTGCGGCGGCGACGTTGGCTAATGGAACTATGGTCCACGCCTTCGAACTGGACGATTTGCATAAGCGTTCCATCGTGCATCCCGGTTCGGTTGTGGCTACGCCGGCTCTCGCGATAGCCCAGTATTTATCAGCAGTTTCAGGAAAGCGTTTCCTGGCCGCAATGATCGCCGGATACGAAGTTGCGGCCAGGGTCGGCATGTCGGTTGGGGCGGCGCACTTGGTTCAGGGCTGGCATCCGACGGGCACCCACGGCACCCTTGGGGCGGCCGCGGCGGCGGGTTCGCTGCTGGGGCTGGACGAAAACCAAATGCAACATGCGCTCGGGATTGCCGGATCGCAATCGGCAGGTCTGATGGCGTCGCAGTTCTCCTCGATGGTGAAGCGCTTCCATGCTGGGCGCGCGGCGCAGAGCGGTGTTTACGCTGCCTTGCTGGCGCGCCGTGGATTCACCGGGATCACCGAACTCTTCGAAAGTGAATATGGAGGGTATTGCACTACGTTCTCGCCGCGCCATGACCTGGAAAAGCTAACGGCGGGGCTTGGCGAAAAGTGGGAGACTGCCGAGGTTGGCTTCAAACCGTATTCGACCAACGGAAGCTGCCATACGACGATCGACGCACTCCTCAGTCTGAGAGCGAAATGTGGGTTGACCGCCGAACAAGTCGAAGCCATCACGGTGTTCACTTCGACGGCCACCAAGGAGCATGTCGGCTGGCATTATGAGCCCGACAGCGTGACAACCGCCCAGATGAACCTCTCCTATATTGCCGCCGTGACCCTGACGGATGGCGATGCTTTCGTCGATCAATTCACCGAGGAGCGCATTCGCGATCCAAAGTTGGTGGCGTTGGCGGAACGGGTGAGGGTCATTGCCGATCCCGAGAACGATGCGAAAGGTGATGCGCATCGTCATTCCATCCGCATTGAAGTGAAGCTCAGAGATGGACGTATTCTGACGGATTCGCGGCAGAGCGCAAAGGGAAGTTCCGCGTATCCCCTCACTCGGGAAGAGATCGAGACCAAGTTCGCGAGGTTGTCGGCCAAGGTCCTGCCTGACAAACGTGTGCGTGAGCTTCGGCAGATCGTGTATGGCGTGGATGCTTTGGGCAACGTTGGCGATCTCGCAAAGGCGCTTGTGTAGCTGAGATTCTACGCCCGCTTCCAATCAATGCGCGGCGACCGCAGTTGAACATACGATCAAGGGAGGATTCATCATGCGAAACTCAAGCGCTCTAAAGCAGTTGATGGCTCGCCGTGCTGCTGTTATCGTTCCCGGGGCAGCCAACGCTCTGTTTGCCCGGGTGATCGAGGATCTTGGTTTCGAGTGCGTGTACGTCAGTGGAGCCGGCGTCGCCAATATGCGCCTTGGAGCTCCCGATGTCGGCCTGACCACCTTGACCGAACTCGCAGACACAGTAGCGGCTATCGCCGACGCAGTCAGGCTGCCGTTGATCGTCGACGCAGATACAGGGTTCGGCAATGCTGTCAATATGGTGCGCACCGTACGCGTCCTTGAGAGGATGGGAGCAGCCGGCATCCAAATCGAAGACCAGGTCTTTCCTAAAAAGTGCGGCCACTTCGCCGGCAAACAGGTCATTCCAGTGCAGGAAATGTTGCAGAAGGTGAGGGCCGCGGTTGATGCGCGGCTTGACCCGGACCTGCAGATTATTGTACGTACAGACGCTCGTGCCATTGAAGGCCTGGACCGCGCAATCGAGCGGGCATGCGCATTCGTGGAGGCCGGTGCTGACGTAATATTCGTCGAAGCTCCAGTCAGTCTCGATGAACTGGCGCGCATCCCTCGGGAGGTACAGGCACCACAGATTGCTAACATCGTCTTCGGCGGAAAAACGCCCGATCCAGGTCGCGAAAAGCTCGAGGAAATGGGGTTCTCCGCCGTGCTGTACGCTAATGCGACCCTGCAGGCAGCATTAAGGGCTGCTCATGACGTGCTTAAGGCATTAAAGTCCGATGGTTCCCTCGCGTCCGTTGCCGACCGCCTGGCTTCATTTGAGGAGCGGCAGGATGCAGTGGCAAAGGGCACGTGGGATGCGCTGGAGACCCGATACATGCAGGTGTGTAAGTAGACCAAACTGAGGTAGTGACACAAACGCGAGGAGCCAGAGCTAGTCATAGCCCCCTTGCTTCATGAGCGGCGGAACGTACGGAGTACAAATGGAAACGGCGATCAGCACCCTGGCTGTGCAAAAGCAATTCCCAAAAAACGATGGATACGGATCATCTGTGGTGCGCAAAAATTCCGTCCGGATACGTGGGCTGAACCCCCAAAGTGAGACAGGCTGTAGACGAAAACGTAGCTGTCAAAGCACCCAGAAACCACAAAATTCCATAGTTTTCAATAACTTGCTGAATCTGGTTCGGGACCAGGGGGTCGGAGATTCAAATCCTCTCTCCCCGACCAATGTTTTCAACAGCTTACCGCGAATTGGCTGTGCCAAACATAGGCCACCTGGTTTTAGCCCAGGTGCTCTAGCCTGCGGAAGCGCGTCAACATTGGCTTTCTCGCTGAATCCAGAGTGCCGCATCATCTTCAAATATACCTACGTAGCTCCGCATGATTCGCACTACCCTGCAAGTCATGCATTGCTAACCTCTTTTTTACCAGTTGTTCTTGCTGGGCTGACCACGAGCGTTTCCACTAGGTGCCCTGTTCACTAATGCCGACAGCTTCCAAAGGCCCGTTTCGGACCGCGACAGCGTCGTGACGCGAGAGGGTGATTTGCTCCGAGGAAGGCACTGACCTCGCCGCTTCGCCCCCAGCCCGGAGATACAAAACCTTTTCATTTCGGCTCTGAACTCATGTACTCTCATTCCGTTTAGCGCTTATAAGAAATTTTGATTGGACGCCGCAATCCGCCGAATCGTACTCTGCCTTCCAACTGGCGCTTTCCGGTCCGCAGTGGTGTGTCTTGGGCCTAAATATCGGCGCGAAGTGCTGTGTTCTTAATCTTAAAGCCCGTTTTCCGGACTAGGAATATTCTCAAGCCGCGTCGCGAGCTATGCTACTGATCTGGTTGTTTTTCAGTGTTGTGCACGCGCATCGGCGGAGAACGTGCAACTATGCGGTCGCTTATTCTTTCTGACTGGCTCCTGCAGTACCTGGAGAAGGGGTCGGGCGAACCAATTAATCGCCAGATATACCGGTTAGTGCAGAGGGCGATCCTAGCGGGGCGGCTTGCCACAGGCGCCAAACTACCGTCCTCACGGGCACTGGCGAAGGAACTCGGAGTCGCCCGCAACACCATTGTGGAAGTCTACGATCAATTACTGGCCGAGGGCTACGTAGAGTCATCCGCAGGCAGCGGCACCTACATCGCCGATACCACGCCAGACCGCATCGAAGTACGCTAAACGTGAAGGTCGGGACCCTGAAGAAATCCATCGCAGCTATGACTTCGCGATGGTTCCGCAGGAAAGCCCGCCAACGTTGTGCGGGTTCCGGTTTTCTGGGGGCGCGTCGTACCCAACGCGAAACGGTTCGCTCCGAAATCTCGAAGCCGAGCATTTGTAATTCTCCGTGGATACGCGGAGCGCCCCAGGTGAGATTCTCGGCGACCATTTGGAAGATCAGCTCGCGCACTTCCTTGCTGATCCGTTTTCTCCCGAGCCGAGCCTTGTGGCGTGATAGCCAAGTCCAATACAAGCGAAAACCGACGCGGTGCCAGCGAACGACGGTTTCCGGCGTGACCACCACGAGGGCTTTTCTCCATCCGGTCCAAAATCGTCGGGCCAAGACCCAGAACAGTTTGTCAGGCGCTGAGAGGCCCGGTCTCGGATTGCGCGCCTTGAAGACCACGAGCTGTTGACGCAGGGCCAGATTCTCCAGCATCAGGTCACGACGTGAGTACAGCAGGAGAATCAGTGACCCGAGCAACAGCCGAAGAAGGTGGGAACATGGGTGAGTTTTAGCAGAAACCGGTGTTTTTCAAAACCCTTTGTAAGCTGCTGTTTCAAAAGAAGATCAAGATTATGGCGAGACACAAGTCCTAGAACCGGTCTCATAAATGCCTTAACAAGAGTTTGAGGCAGGCGAGGTGGACCATGCCGAGAAAGTTCTCGATTTGGTACTCGTAGCGGCTGACGAGTCTGCGGAACCAGTGCAACCAGGCAAAAAGCCGTTCTACCTTCCAGCACCTTTTGTATCTCCGTAGCTTTCGTCCGTCCTGCGTCTTTTTTCGTTGTCGGCGATTCGATGCGATTAGCTCGATGCCGCACTCGGCTTCGAGCCTTTCGTCGAGCCTGTCCGAGTCATTGGCTTTGTCCCCGATAAGCCGGGCTGGGAGTTCGTCGAGGAAGCTGCCGGCAAGGACTTCTTCAGCGAGTTGGCACTCGTTCGAGGACTTCCCCAATTTTGTTCTGGCCTCTTGAAAACAGGCCGCAACGATCAAATGAGTAGACAACTATTCACGGGAAGATTGCATGGTTGCGCCCAGCCTTTACGCGCAAACAAAAAAACGCCCCCAAAAAGTTTGGAGCAGGCCTTCAGTGGCCTGCCCCCAAAGTATACGCGATCGGTTTTGGTCAGCTTTAGTAGCCGATGTAGTCCCCTGGTTCCGGACTCCAGAACGGATTCTTACTGTTGTCATTCGGATGGTTTGATTGCCCCATTGTGCCCGAAAGGTTCTTATCGGAATTCGTGTCGGTGGACATGTTCGTGCTCGATGCAGTGCTCTGGCTCTGCTGAGTAGACATGTTGCCGTTATCCGACGCGGCGGTTGCAGCCGAACCTGCTGTATTGCATGCGCTCAAGGTGAAGCCAAGTGCCAGAATTGTAACCATTGCGAGAATTCTAAAACTCTTCATTAGATGTAACGTTCCTTTCACATTCGCCGAAATCATCGTCGGCTCTTTAAAAGTCAACCACATGACGCCGCCTCGAAGGACTTGTTTCCTTGTCCCAAGTTCGACCGTCATACGTATTAGATGTGCTAGCCGACGCGGCGATGCGGGTTAATGAAATGCTGCATCGATGAAAAGTTTGTTTAGACGCAATTACTCGTTGTTTGTTGCGGTTGTGCTTCCTGCCTTTTTCGCCTTTGTAAACAATTTATAAAAATGCAAAGCTCCGTTAGCAGTAGCCGCGACAGCGAAATGGCACCTCGACAAAAGCAAACGTACCCATGAAAGAAAACACGCGCCTTATGAAATTCCGCCAATGTTGCGACCAGAATGCAGCTTGGCTCATCTACTAAAGCGTAGTTGATCGTTCCGCAAGGAGGGAATGACAATGGCAATGAATCTGATCAGTGCAACTCGATCCAAGTCGGTCTGGGAACGGGTCAAGGATTGGGGACTCACGATTCTCGACCACCTGTACTTTGGCGAAGTGAACTTTTAATACATATTATCTGTGCGGAGCCTCCTTGGTTTGATCTGAATTAGCACCTTCGCTGAGTTCAGCTTTTGTACACCAAGCGCTCCTCGCATGACTTAGCAACGGCGCTATTCGCATGCGGTGGACAAGAGCACGGGCGTACTCCCGTACCAGACCGTCGCTCGATCGTAGATCGAGTCCGCCTCGACGGATCCGGACCCGCCGCGGTGCGTGAGTTACTTCGACGCGGAGACCCGCCCGTCATCACTTCGGTCGGCTTGTTGGAAGAGATGACGATCAGGCAAACATCAACTCCGCGCATTAATGAACTTTCTATGCACCTTTTACATAAGACTTAGGAACGCCGCTGTTTAATTAATTCGGCCGGAGAAGTTCTAACCGGATCAGAGTATCGGAAATACGAGGGGTAGAAATATGTGGTTCCTCCCAAGTTCGTTGATCGTGTTTAGCGTTGTTCTAATGTGCATCGTTTGTCCGCTAATTCTATGGGCCATCGAACAGACTGTATTCTCATTCCGATCGAAGCCTTCCAAGAATGCTTCCGTGGTCTCCGCCGGGCAGGCCATCACAAGGATGTCTTCCAACTGCGGAAGATCGATGGCAAGATAGTACGCCGTGCATTCCACACCAGCCACAATCGCCTGTGCCTGCCCGAAGTCGGCCTTGCGCTGTGCCTGGCGCGTGCGCCAGCGGCACGAACATCTCCTGGCGGTACCGAATGGCGCAGCATCTTGCGCACCGTCACCCGCGCCAGTCCAAACTCCTGCGAAGAACGCAAGAAACTGACCAATCAGACTGGCCGCCCCGTGGGTAACACAGAATTCCCTTACGGTGGGCCCACGCGGGCCGATCATCTTCGAAGACTTTCAGCTCTTTGAGAAGATGGCCCAATTTAACCGCGAGAGAATCCCGAAACGCGTGGTGCACGCGAAGGGTTCTGGCACCCACGGCTATTTCGTCTGTATCAATCCCGACATGCCGAAGTACACCACGGCTAAGCTGTATTCCGAAGTTGGCAAACGTACGCCCCTGTTTGTGCGGTTCTCGACCATTGGGTGCAGAGGCCCGATCGCTCCCGGGCGCGCATCAAATGTCGCCGCATCCTTCTCTCTACCCAGCCTTTAACGAACGAAAAGCATTAACCAGACTAGGCGGAACATGGATGATGTAACAAAAACCGCGAATTCTTCGTGACGTTTGTAAGCTGCTGCTTCAAAAGCAGATCGGAGTTTTGGCGAAAGACAACGCAAATGAAGCTCTACATGGCACCCCCATGGCGTCAGAAGAGTCCGAAGACGGAAAGGTTTTTTAGAGAACCCACTTAGACCTTGCCGTTGGGGGTTGAGGTTTGCCAAACCGTGTAGCAGTGTGTATAAAGATCAGATTTGCGACTCTAATGCAAGTTATTATTTTCAATAGCTTAGGTCGGTCGATCTGTCAGCCGACCACCTGGGTTTGCATCAGGTGCTCTAATCGTCATCCGCAGGGGCTAGTCACCACAGCCAGTCAAACATGCCGTCAATTGCACTGGGACGAAAAGCAGCTAAGTTATTATTGATACGACTTATGCCGAGAAACCACGGTGCGGCTACATGGCCGCTATCCTCTCACCCCCTGAATGATCGTAAAAACTAAGCCGGCAAAACCTTTTCGTCACCGCGGAAGCGGAGGCCGCAGAGGAAGAATTTTGATTTATGAATTTTGAGTTTGATCCGAAGGGCGCCGACAGCATTGCCAACCGCGACACTTCTATCAAATTCAAAATTCCTCTGTGCCTTCCGCGTCCTCTGCGATGAAGAGGTGTTTAGGAATCGAAAATCGAAACATCAAATTTCCGGCAAGGGTCTACTTCACAAATATCCTGTCGTTCCCGTTGGCCTGGGGCGGAGTGAACACGGCAAAAATTTTGAAATCGTCGCTCACCGGCCGGATGCCATGGATGAAACCGCGCGGACAAAAATGAATTTCTCCAGCTTTGACCGTTACCCATTCCCCTTTGAGAAGCATCTCGCCCACGCCTTTGTAGACATAAATCATTTCATCGGCGGAGCCATGATAATGAGGATCCAGTTTCGGCTTTTGGGCGATCATCATTTGGTTGCGCAGGGTCCCCCAGGGCGGATCGACCCGCATGCTCTGGCCTGCCGGAACGGGGTGGGCAGCGTACCATTCGTCGAGGGTAACCAGATAATTGGTCTTGTACTGGGTGTCCACTAAAGGCCAGTCACCGACGATGTCTCCCGCTTTAGCCTGGGTCTTTCCGCTGTCCAGAAACACGCGGTCGGTCTCTCCCGGAACCGGAGTAAAGAAGTGAAGCTCCTGGGCCTCGTCCTCGCACTGGGTGCCATGGATTACGCCGCGCGGGTTGTAATGGATTTGTCCCGGCAGCATCGGGATCCATTTGCCGTCGACATACTCCTTACAGTGGCCTTTCAGCAAGAAAACGATTTCGTCGGCCATGGTGTGATAGTGCAAGCCGAAGAGCTGGCCCTTATTGGTGATGGTCGCTACCATCACGCGTGGGGTCTGGAACACCGTGTCAAAACGGATCTTTTGGGTTTCCGCCGGCCGGTGATCGGCGAACCATTGATCTAGAACGACGTTAAAGGGAGCTTCGTACTTGGTGTCGAGCTCATGGACGTCGCCGACAAAGTTCTTACTGTCCACCTTCGGTGTATCGGCGGCACCGGGCGAAGCGGCCATCAGGGTCACAACACCCGCGGTCAACAGGCCTACAAAGGCTACGATAGCGATGCGTTTCATTCGTACTCTCCTCTCCTCAAGGGATAATCAGGAACCCACAGGTATAGCGCGTTATGCCGATAAGCACTTCGCGTCCCGGCTACCACTCGGAATGACACATTAGCCATGAGCCGCTTACTGAATGACGCACTACCCCACAAACCCTCGTGTGGCAACACTCCTAATATTTCTTAGTCACCAGATAGTATGCGCATGCGGTACCCACGAACCCGAACACCACCGGATACATCAGGCCCGCCGTATAGGTGCCGGTCGCACGAATTAAGAAACCGACAAGCATCGGCGAGAGCGCTCCCACAAGCTGCGACGATCCATTCTGGAGCCCGGCCGCCTGACCCATCTTGTGGGCAGGGATGAAGGCTTGCAGAACGGTCCAAGCCATGGGCAGAGAAACGCCCTTGAAATAGAGGGCGACACAGAGAAGAGCGGCACACAGATAGTTATTAGGAACGATGGCTGCGAGAAACAAAAAGGCAGCGCATCCGGCCAGGCCCACGCAGTTGATGACCGCCGCTCGCTTCAGCTTGTCGGCAATCACACCGGCGCTAATCAGTCCGATAAGGCCGAAGATAAATGGCAACGTGGAGAAAACCCCCATCTTGGCCCAGGAAAACCCGCGGGCCACCCGCAGGTACTGGGGCATCCAGGACATGATGGCCCACCACATGCTGACCGAAGCCCAGAACGAAATCGCGGAACAGCAAAAATCAGGGCTCTTGATCAACTCCAGATAGTTCTGCAAGGCCGACCCGGTCTGAACTCCCTTTTCTTTCGGTGTGGCATCCGCCGTCAGTCCTTTCTTGATGTAGTCCAGTTCGGCTTTGTTGACCCAAGGGTGCTGGTCCGGGCGATCGCGGATCACAAACCAGATCAGGGGAACGGCGGCCATACTCAGGATGGCACATAGCCAGTAGATAGCGCGCCAACCATATCCCGCTAAAACCATGCTGAAGCAGGACATGCCGAGAGCCGGCCCGATCATTTGTCCGAGTAGCCAGGTCGAATTCGCTTTTCCTCTTTCTTGCCGCGGGAACCAGTTCTTCACTAACGCGATTTGCATCGGGTAGTGCAGAGCCTCCCCAGCTCCCAGGACGAACATGGAAGCATAGAGAACAGTTATCGTCTTCGCATTGGCGGCGACCATAAGCGGTGCCGCCCACGTAACCAGAGCTATGGACATTGCCTTGCGCGGCCCCAGCCGGTCGCCAACCGGGCCGAGAAGAACATTCCCCAAGCCGTAGGAGATCAAGAAAAAGGTCATCAATAAACCCTGTCCGACAGGGTTGCCCTTAAGTCCCATCTCCTCCAGGAAACGGGGGAATGCGATTAGAAGCGAGACATTCACCCGATCCAGATATGCCACCAGGACCACGAAAGCTAGAACGAGTGCCAACCAAACACGGATCTTGCTGGCGGCTTCGATTGGGAAGGCCACGCTGGGCGCTGCGGCTCCGGTATCGATTTGAGGTGTCTTAGTGCTCATTTCGATTCCCTCCTGTCCCCACTTCAAAACATCAGTCCTGACCTTCAAACTCCGCGAGACACGTAGAATTTCCGCACCTTGCCCCTTCGCGCGTTGGTCAGAAAATGGTCGCGCGAGCTTAACCTGCCAGCGACTTAAAGCTTATTAGGCACGACCCGCCATCAGCACTGCCTTGGTAGGCCCGGATTGTGGCATGGTAAGGATTCGCGCTCCAGACCTTATCCAGAGGCCTCCAGCCGGAATTTCCGTTTTAGCTCCCAACAGCCCCAGACTATATACCCCGCGATGGAGTCGAGCGCATTATTTTTTCTTTGGCTGGGTCCAGGGCTCGGCACAGGGTCCCCGTGTGCCCCAACCCAAGTCCCGCAACTGCTGACCACGGCCTTCCCATCCGGTTTTGGCAGACACCCCTCCGTTCCCTTTTGGCTCTGGATCGATTTTCCGGCTCCCACAGCCTCGGCTATCCCGCCGGAAGCAACAGCCCGGCGATCCGCCCGAGCATCCCGCCAAACAGCCGTTTCGTCAGATGGCTCTCCGCTAACAATAGCCAATAATAGCGGGCATGTTTCACCAGCCGTCCGCCCGTCTTCACCAGCCCTTGACAACTGGTCGAACTTGTCTGCGTAGATTCAGCGTGGGCCACATTGTTCGCACGCCAATCTAGAGCTTCAAGCACAAGGCTACAACTTTGCCGTGACCATTCTTGGATTGCCAATCTATGGCCCGATCTGTCACAATTTCCGCGCCAATTTGTGGCAAATCAAGACAATCAGGAAGCGAATATGGCGATGAACGGCAATAAGATCGCACTGGTGACCGGAGCCGGCAGTGGCATCGGACGCGGGGTTAGCGTTGCGTTGCAGGCGGCGGGATATTCCGTAGTGTTGGCCGGGCGACGCAAAGCGGAACTGGAGAAGACGGCTGCGATGGCGAAGCCTTCGGGAGGTCGTATGCTCGTGGTGCCGACGGATGTCACCCGTCCCGATGAGGCCAGGGCGCTGTTCGCCAAAACGAAAGAGACTTTCGGACGCCTAGACGTGCTCTTCAATAACGCCGGCAAGAACTCGCGTACGGCATTCGAAGATCTCAGCTATGAGGAGTGGGACGCGGTTGTCTCCGTCAATCTTACGGGGGCATTCCTCTGTGCCCAGGAAGCATATAGGCTGATGAAATCGCAGGACCCGCAGGGCGGGCGGATCATCAACAATGGATCGACGGCGGCGTACTCACCGCGTCCCAACGGCGCGCCCTATGGCGCGAGTAAAACCGCGATTACCGGACTGACGAAGAGCATCGCGATCGATGGACGCAAGTACAACATTGCTTGCAGCCAGATCGACTTGGGGAACGTCGCTACCGAATTGTCCCAGCAGTTGGTCACCGGCGTCCTCCAAGCCGACGGTACGATTAGGCCCGAGCCCCGAATGGACGTGCAGTACGTGGCCGACGCCGTGGTCTGGATGGCCAGTTTGCCATTGGAGGCGAATGTTCAGTTCATCACCTTGATGCCGACCAACATGCCGTTGTTCGGACGCGGCTAGAGCGGAAATACCGTGGGAGGAATGGCAGGCGACCCGCACATCTTTAAAACACCACGCCGATGACCGACGCACAACTGAGTATACTTACCGGCCAGAGGCCAATACGATGCCACCACTGGCCTCGAAACCCCGCGTTGGCGTGGCCGGAACAGGAAGACGTGGCGGTCGTCCCGCGCACCGGCGAAATCCTGTTTCGGCCGAGGTCCGCCGGCGCGGCCACTGCCCGTAAAAGGCCAGGCTAAGGTACTGTTTCGGCGCAATTGACAACCAGGTGCAATCGTGAGAATGTGTGCACCAATTAACGTTTACCGATGACCTTTCAGAGAGCGTGGCATAGCCCGCGCAGACCCGGAAACCGAGTCGAGCTGTTGCCATGGGTGCGGAAGGCATTGGCCAGAGAGGAATGCTATGGCGCAGACAGTGTTCGATAAACCAGCCGCAGCGGCAGGAGCCGCCATCGGCTTCGCTCCGGACGAAGGCCCGGTAGGCCGCCGGCGTTATGTGATCGCCGTCCTGTTACTACTCATGATCACGGTGGCCTACGTTGACCGCATGATCATGTCGATGGCGGGCCCGGTAATCGCGAAAGAGTTTGGCTTGAGCCCGTTGAGTCTGGGCACGTTGTATTCTGCTTTCTTGTGGGGGTACGCGGCCACCATGCTCCTGGCTGGTTGGTCGCTGGATCGCTTCGGCGTGCGTGTCGTCATACCGGTGGCGCTGGTCTTCTGGTCGCTTGCTTCCATGGCCACGGGAGTGATGACTACCCTCTTTGGTCTGTTCGTGGTGCGCATTTTTCTCGGCATCGGTGAGACACCATGCCTGCCCGGATCGAACGTAGTGATTCGCGAATGGTCGCCGCTCAAAGAGCGGGGTGCTTTCACCGCCATCATGATGGCGGGGGTTTTGTTTGGGCCCGGCGTGACCACCGCTCCGGCGGCGTGGGTCGTAGCGCACTATGGCTGGCGGCCCTCGTTTATCATCCTGAGCTCAGTCGGCTTTGTCTGGTTGGCCGTCTGGTTGCTGTTCTATCGGCGTCCGGAAGTTGCCCGTTGGATTAGCGAAGCGGAGCGGCGCTACATCCTGGCTTCCCGAGCCGCTGCGCCGAAGCAGGCTGACGTACCCAAGCAGGAGTATGTCCGTATGTCCATCGGCACTCTGTTGCGGCACCGTTCGATGATCGGCATTATGCTGACCAACGGCCCGCAAACTTATGCGCTGTACTTTCTGCTGACGTGGCTGCCCGGGTATCTGATCATCTCCCGCAAGTTCAACCTGCTCAAGAGCGGGGTGCTCACGTCCGCCATGTTCCTGTCCGCCATAGTCGTCGTGCTCCTGTTGGGCCGAATTACCGACCGTTTCTTGTCGCTCTCGCAGGAGCAAGCGGCCCGCGGTAAGAGGCGGTTTGTCGTCGCTGTGATCATGCTGGTTGCGCTCGCGAGCTTGGCGGTCACGCCGTGGGTGGCGAACCAACTCGCACTGGTGGCGGTGGTTGCAGTTTCTTTGGCCATGGTGACCACAGCCATCACTCTTACCTGGGCGTTAGTGAGCGACCTGATCGTCGATGAAGGCTCGGCTGGCCGGAGCTTTTCGTTGTTGGCCTTTGCCGGGCAGGTCATGGGCCTGATGGCACCTATCATCACCGGATGGATCGTTGGGCTTGCCGGCTTCACTCCTGTGTTTATCGTGACTGCCGGTTTGGTGCTGTGCGGCACAATTGCAGTATTAACGCTTCCCACGCGCCAGCTTCAGCCGCTCAAGAAGGGCGCGAACTAAATCTACGATTCAGGCGGCGCTGGCGTCACCGGTGCCGCTTGGCTGATTCGGACGAAGTCGTGGGTGCCTTAAGCTCGCGAAAGCACGTTCGTGAATAACGGGCAGACATCTTCCAACGACAGATCCTGGCGCATAGTTATTCGTGGGGGAGTCGACCTCCGGCCTCTATATCGTGCCGCCGTGCAAGCCACCTGCTGCGGCGCGGGGAGATTCGACCCATCGATTGGCGGCTGCGATAAAGAGGCTGGGTTTCTGATTGGTTCTTGTGCAAATCGACCGGTGCAAGCCGGCTTCAGTCGACTTCATCGAGAGGAGGAGGCGTGTTCTACAAGAGACTGGGCCGTTTGGACGTATTCATTTCCATCGTCGCGCTGGGAGGCCACGAATACCTGCCCAGCGGACTCTCACGCGGCTTCAATGAGAATTTCGAACTGGCTATACAACCCGGGTACATCTTCAAAGGGTTTGGACAGGACGCGAGAAAACAGGTTCTACGCACCGCCTTTGATCATGGAATTAATTTCTTCGACGTAACCATGGACTCGGAGAAGGAAGCGTTTGGCAGAAATCTCAAGGAGATAAAACCGCCATATGAGATCTATGTTCAAACCCGGCCGGAATCCTTTGGCTTCAACTATGACAAGAACAACGTATTCTCGAAGTTAGACCAATATGAACCGCTGAAAGCGGAGGTGCAAAGAATACTGAAATTGATCCAACGGGAACGGGTCGACTTTCTGAACATGCCTTTCATGAAAGTGGCTTTGGACAACGATCCCAATTATATGGACAAGATCCGCCGCAATATTCAAGCGCTGAAAAAAGAAGGGCTGATTCGGTTTGCCGTGGCTGATACCTTTTCGGGCGAATCCACGTATCTGAAGCAGATCGAAGCTGGCGGTTTCGATGCAATTTTTATTAACTTTAACTTTGGTGATCACTGCGGCGAGGAGAAAGTTCTGCCGCGAGCCCGCGAAAAAGGCATGGGAGTCTTCGCTCGCGAAACGTTCATGAAGGGCAAACTGTTCAGTATGACGGAAGAGATAGGTTTCCAAGACAGCAATCGACTTGCTCAGGCGGCGTTGAGGTGGAGTTTGGCCCACGACGAGGTTACCACTGTAGTTTATGGCACCCACAAGGCCAATGAGCTTCTCAACGCACTCCGGGTTTTGAAAGGCTTGGAATTCAACGACGAGGATCGCACCATTCTCGAACAGATCAAACGGTCAAACATATTTAAGGAATTCGAAGCTCAAAAAACGAAAGAGTTCTTAGCATCGTGATCGGTGAATCTTCATTCGAAGGACACTGGCAACTCGCCGCCTCGAACCGGGTCGCCCTGCGGTACGCAAAAATTCCGTCCGAATACGTCTGCTGGATCTGGACCAGGTCAACGGCGCAGAATGGACACCAAAAACGGTGGCGGGTGTAGCAACGCAAACTGTCTCAACGGAGGGGTTCACCCCATCCTGGTGTAGACGAAAACGTAGCTGTCAAAGCACCCAGAAACCATAAAGTTCAATAGCGTTCAACAAGCAGGCCGCAACAGGTTCAACAGCAATCACTTAGAAACCACAGAATTCCATAGTTTTCAATAAGCTTTGGAATCTGGTTCGGGACCAGGGGGTCGGAGGTTCAAATCCTCTCTCCCCGACCAATATTTTCAATAGCTTACAAGGGAAATAATATACTTGACGAGTCAGTATCGTCTGGAGTAATGTCCCTTGCAAGAGAGATTTAACGCGATTGTGTCGAGAAGCGATCTCGAACGCAGGGGGTGTACTCTGTCTGAACTGCTCCGCTTCTATGCTGAGTCGTATGTCAGGTTAGCCAGGTTGCTCCATGATCTTTATCTTGCTCTCTATACGGACGAGTTATCGAAGGGACAAACAACGCAAGAGGATCGTCGGGCGGCCATTTGGGGGCTGATGGCGGCCAAAAATATGTGTGAAGAAATCGGGCTTCAGGTGTGCTGTAAGCATGTAGACGAATTGTCGGCCAAAGAAGACAGTCTCCTCGCGGCTGATATAAAAGCTCTTCAGGAGAACATTGAGCGAGAGCTTAGTTGCCATTTCTTTGTAGGCGTACCAGCCGGGCGAATAGAAGCATTCACAAAGGGCCTGAAGGGATGGGAAAATATTGCGAAAGAGTTTCCCGCCGCGACTGAAGATATTGAAGAAATGAGCAAGTGCTTTGCGCTTTGCCGGTATTCGGCTGCTGTATTTCACTCGCTTCTAGTGGCAGAGCACGGGCTGGTTAGGCTTGGTCAAAAGATCGGCGTTACGGACCCTAAGGAGGGCTGGGACGCAAGCACCCGTAAGTTAGCTCAGATTGTGACTGCTGGGCACGATAAGAACGCAACCGCACTGGACTTTGCGTTCCTAGAACAACTAAGCGCTGCCGTGCAAGCAATGAAGTTTGCCTGGCGCAACAAGGTGAACCATGCAACCGGCAAACCTCTTGTCATGGGTGGTGGGTTTCCTGAATACGTGGCAGAGGATATCATTTCTGCAACACGCAATTTCATGAGGCAGATTGCCGAGGGGCTACATGAAGAAGAAACCCGAATACGTTGAAGGCAACCGAGCCTTAGAGAACTTTGAGCGAGCGTTGGATGCGGTCGTGAAGGTTCCACACAGCGAGATTAAGGCCAAGCTGGATGCAGAAAAAGCTGAGAAAAGTAAGAATCCGAAAACTCGCACAAAGAGGCACGGAGACATCAAATGACGAAAGAAAATAGAACCGTGATAGAGCTATCGGATATTGTTGCGGTGGAATTCGAGTGCTTGAAGTGCCATTCCACTTATGCGGTTCCAATATCCACGTATACCGAAAACCTTCCATACTGTCCGCAGTGTAAAAATAAATTGCTTCCGGCTGTGCCCGGCAATGCTGATGCTTCTATTCGCCATCTGCTTACAAAGCTGAAAGACGTTATGGAAATAGAGAAGAACTCCGATCTCCAACTGGGAGTAAAAATTCGCTTTCGTATTGCGGATGAATAACGCGGCTCTACTTCCGTTTCGGGCCGCGCTTCTTGCGATAAGGATTAGGCTTGCGTCGGAGTTCCGGTCTTGCCGGTGACTTCGGCAAGGGTAAGACGCTTGCCAACTACGCCAGATAATGCAAGATCGAAACGGTCGGCATCGGTAATGCGATCTTCGCGTTTCTTTCCGCCGCGATTGTTGTAGCGGAATACTTGCTCGTCGACATAGCGGAACAGATGAAAGGGCTCTACCGAAACATAGGTTCCATTGAGCCCGCGCTTCAGAAGACTCCAGAAGTTTTCGATTCCGTTGGTATGAACTTGGCCTCTGACATACGCTTCCATGTGGTTGATTACTTCATGCGGAAAATAGTTCTTGAGTTGGTCATAGCCCACATGCGCATCAGTCATCATGGTGGTTCCGGGCTCAACGTGGTTCCGTACCATCGCTTCCATAGTAGAGCGGCGAGCCGCGGGAAGAACGGTAGCGCGAACTTGGCGAGCATCACGATCCAGCACGCCCATCACAATAGTCTTATTGCGGTTGTATGCGCCTTCGCGAGCCAGTCCCATTTCCCGGCGACGGCGACCGTGCATGTTCTTGAGCTTGCCGCCGATCACGGTTTCGTCAGCCTCTACGGTAGAACCGGGACCGCCAACTTTCATCAGGGAACCACTCTGCATCGCAAGCCGGATGCGGTGAAGCATGAACCATGCGCTCTTTTGAGTCACGCCGACAGTGCGTGCAATCTCATAGCTACTGATTCCGTTCTTGCAGTTGCAGACCATCCAGAGAGCGAGCAACCACTTTTCAAGAGCGATTGGCGAGTCCTCAAATATAGTTCCAACCCTTGCGGAAAACTGGCGCGATTTGTGCGCGCTCTTGCATTGCCACTTCTGCGAACGGGGAAGATAGGTCGCATCGCCGCGTCCGCAAGTAGGGCACATAGGAACGCCATCGGGCCAGCGTTTCGCAACCAGCCACTTCATACAATTTTCAGGATCGGCGAAGTATTTAACGGCGTCTTGCAGGGTCTTTGGTTTCATGATCTTGCCTCGAACACACAACGAGCATAGCTCATGAATTATGACTTGTCAAGTATATTATTGCCCTTACAAGCCCACTAGTAGAGCATCTGGTTTTCGCCCAGATGCTCTAGCACGCAGAAGCGCATGAATATTGGCTTTTTCGCCGAATCCAGAATGCTGCAACATCTTCAAAAATATCTGGCTGCAAAGTCGCCGATTGGTTCCTCAAGAGGTTGAGGACACGACAGGAACACCCAAGTGCCAGCTTTTTCTTTACGTTGGGAACACCGGACGAAATTATTGCGTAGCACACAGTCGCGGCCTCCCAGCCCGGCATTTCCAACGCCAGAACAGCCGGAATCCCTGGCGGTGCCAGCGGATCAACGTTTCCGGCTTGACAATGACCAAAGCGTCCCTCCAGTTGAACATGCGGGAGAGGACAAGCAGGGCCGCTCTGGCCGAGTCTGTAAGCCGTCGCGGCTTGATCTCATGTTCCTGATAAAAGGCCACCTGCTTTCGCAGGAACAAGATTTCAGCGCTCAGAGCCGCGCGCGGGCGAACGACTGTTTGCAGAAAACGCCCAACGTCGAGGAGCAGACTGCCGGATAGGGAGACAACCTGTAGAAAATGGCACCAAGAGTCGGGCATGACCCTTCACAGTCGCACGGGATAGCCTTCCTGAAAAGAGGTTTTTCCAAGAGACACAATGCTCGGTCTTCCCGATGAGGAAGACAACGCTGAGAACTCGGTGGGCAACGACTCAACTAGCAGCGTTTTCTTTACGTTGCGAATGCGGGACGAAATTATTGCGTACCACAGAGCCACCGACGCGGCTTTAGCGGCTGCTGTAAGCCAAGCCAGGCGCGAAGGCTCGGTCGAGAAGGTTCCGGAAGCTGGGATCGGAGCGCATCGCCGCGAAGTTTATATCTTCGCGCAGGAAGACGATCCAACTGCAGCGATCCTTGGCTGCAAGATCCAGCCATTGCAGCACCGATGCAGGCTCATTCAGCGCGACATAAATCGTCGCAATCCAGTAGGCGCTGAAGAAATGTCTCTTTCGAACTTTGATGAGCCCGTCCAGAATCTCGCTTGCGCCTGCCCGGTCGCTGGATTGTGCCAGCCCATAGGCGAGGTGTGCCCTAGCCAGAGAGCTCTGGTTGGATTGCTTAACGGCTAGGCGAAATTCCGCGACCGCCTCTTCTGTTCTTTGCAGTCGTTCCAGAACCATGCCCATCGTGGTATGGCCAATCCACAAGGACGAATCCATCTCCATGACATGTCTCAATTGCGACAGAGCCGCTTCATAGTTTCGAGCGTAGTAAAGAGCCCAGCCCAGCATCATCCCGGTGTAGCTGGAAAACGGATTCGCCTCACAGGCTCGCCGCATCAAGCCGACGGCGTCTTCATGCCTTCCCAATGCTGCCAGCAGTTGGGCGTACCCACCCAAAGCGAGCGGGCATCCCGGATCCACGGCCAGCGCCCGTACCAGATTGGCCTCGGCCGCGTTGCAGTCGTGTTCATAAAAAAGATGATAAGCAGCCAACGCGGTTCGCGCTTCCGGCAGATCCTCGATTTCGAGCGCCCTTTCCGCCGCAGCTTTGACGCGCGGAAAGACTTTGCACGATGGCGCAATCCCCAGCCTGGCGTGCACGCAATGCGCGCTGGCGAGCGACGCCCACGCCTGCGGAAACCGCGGATACTCCTGAACCGCCTCTTCAAACAATGGAATGCAGCGGTCGATCGCCGCCTCGGTCAGCTGGGCAAGAAGAACACACCCTCGCAAATACTTCTCGTGTGCACTTTGTGGCACAAGCTGAAGAGGAGAAGGATGTTGCAGATTCGGTATCGTCTGAAGAATACCAACGGCGATGCTCCGGCTTATTTCTTCCTCGATGGCGAACGAGTCCTTTTCCCGACGCGTGTAGCTTTCCGCCCACAAACAGCATTGCGCCTGACAGCTGAGTAGCCTTACTGTGACCCGCACTTGGCCACTCGCCCGCGATACGGCTCCCACCAGGACATAGTCCGCGGATACGTCACGGCACAGCGATATTGTGCTCTTTCCTTTGTGTGTGCGTTCCGTGGTGAATTCAGGAGTAATGACGAAGAGAGGAGAATTCGGACGGCGAAGCTGGATAATTAGCAGCTCCGTCAGGGAAGACGCGAACGATTCGGACTGCGTGCCCCGTGTTGGCTTGAGCGAGAAAACCGCCAGGCGTGGCCCATCGCGAGCATGCGACGCAACTTTTGGCAGGGAAGAACCGTGAATATTGGCAATGAAGCGATATCCGTGACTTCCCACGGTTTCGATGAAGCGGGCATTCACGGCGTCATCGGCCAGAGCAGCGCGCAATCTTCGCACTGCAACGTTGAGACACAAGTTGCCTTCAATAAACGTGTCCGGCCATACGCTCCGGATGATCTCGTGCCGCGAGACGAGTTGTTTGGGCCGCGTGAGTAGGAGGGCAAGGATCTGATACGGCTTGTTCTGTAAAGGGACCTTTGCGCCGTGTATGGAAAGCTCACCGCTCGTAAGGTCCGCTACAAACTCTCCGAAGCGGAGATGGTTCGACTTTCTAGTGCCCAACATGGGCGTTCCCGCCTGCGTAAAATATATCACCATTAGGCGTCGTCGATTACGGAAATTACGCCTGACGGTAACCCCCATTCGCAGAATTAGGTGCCACCGCCTCAAGGTAATCAGCTGGTAATCCAGATGTAAGCCTCACATAAGTTGCAGGTTGACCAAGTCGCGGGATACTGCGGGTGCTCTTCCATTTTAAGGATTGGACCATCGCGGGAGGTGACGCGGGATGCAATTCGCGCAGCTTTGCCATTCATGCGGTTTCGGTTCACAGGGGCTGGAGTGCTTCAAATGCGGAGGCGAGATTTTACGCGGAGGGGTTATAGCTGAACTGTGTGCATCCTGTTCAAGTATCGCCAAAGACAAGTGCATTAAGTGCAGCAAGCCGATTTCGGTTGCGAGCGTGACGGCCCTACTCTGCGGCAAGTGCGGTGTTCAGCCTGCCGGCAAAGTGTGCATTAAGTGCGGGAGATACGTGAACAAAGAAGCCGCAAGAGCCGCAAGCGCTTGATCAACAGTATTGCCAGAGCATCTCCGCCTCGGCTAACCGGATCCACGCCTAAAGAAAAGGTCGAGTTTGGGGGGTGAACGATGTCGCGGCGGAGAATTCCAGAACGAGATCATGCTCTGTCGTGGCTGGTAAGGTTCGCGAGCAACGGCAACGGCCCCCCAAAACTCATTATGTAGTTGCGGAGGTGATACATGTTTCGGGAAGCACGTGCAGTTTGGAAAGGTGGACTATACGCCGGGGAAGGGGTGGTAACCACACCAAGCGGCGTGCTGAACAACTCTACTTATGCCTTTGGCTCATTGGCCGATACCTCGCGCTTCACTTCGCCAAGCGAGATGCTAGCCGCTGCCATCGCCTCCTGCGTGTCAACGATGGTGGCGGTCGAGATGGCCAAGGTGGGGATTAGACCGATCGTAGTGGAGACATACGTGGTGCTTACTCTGTACAGCCCTACTGAAGGCAAATACCAAATCAGCAAGGTTCATCTCGAGATCACCGCGCGCACCACCGATCCGGAATCGTCAAAGTTCGACGAGGCGGTGGCGACCGCCCGCCGCGAGTGTCCCATCTGCAGTGCGCTGAAGGTGGAAATGATTTGCAAGGCGAAGCTGGTTTCAGTGGCCACTCCGGCGCTGGTTTGAAGACAGCCCGAAGTTGGCAGGAGCATTAACCAATTTTCAGAGGATGGTTATGGAACTGAAACGGATAATCAAGTTTGAGGCGGAGCGTGATCCCGAGTTCTCCCGCTGGATCAGCCATACGGTGGGTGGGGAGAACATTCGCCATTGCCTGCAATGTGGCCTGTGCAGTGGCAATTGCCCGCTCTCGCTTTACATGGACTACACTCCACGCCGCTTGATGCACCTTTCGCGCGAGGGCTTCAAAGAAGAGGTGTTGCGCAGCAGCTCAATCTGGTTGTGTACCACCTGCTACAACTGCATGGTGCAGTGTCCAAAGGGCATCAACATTACGCACCTGATGTACGCGCTCAAGCAGCGGGCCATCGAGGAAAAACTCTATCCCAAGCACTTTGCGATTCCGGTGATGGCGCGGCAGTTTTCCCGTATGGTCCGCAAGTCAGGTCGCATCACGGAGAGCTGGTTAATTGTGCGGGTCTTCATGCGCACTGCTTTTTGGCGTCTGCTCGGTATGAGTCACCTAGGCCTGAAGCTCTTCCGCGCCGGCCGCTTGGGTCTAAAGCCGGAAAAAATCGAACGCCGTGCGGAAATTGCTACGCTGCTCGATTCGGTGACCGCGGTTAAAAAGGAGCTGGCGTTATGACCTACGCCTACTATCCAGGCTGCTCGCTGAAAGGGACCGGACGGGCCTACGAGGAATCGCTCCTGGCGGTCTTTCGCGCCCTGAACGTCGATGTCAGAGAACTCGAGGACTGGAACTGCTGTGGGGCGACTACCTACATGTCGGTTGACGAGCTTGCTTCTTACGCGCTTGCGGGCCGTAACCTCGCCTTGGCCGCCCGGGAAAACAAAGATATCGTGGCGCCGTGCGCAGCCTGTTACCTGGTTCTCAACAAGACGCAGCATTACGTCCACGACTACCCAGATATCAAGACGGTTGTCGAGCGCTCACTGGCGTCGATCGGCCTCACCTACAGCGACAAGGTGCACGTGCGGCATCCGCTGGAAATCCTGCTGAACGAAGTCGGACTGCAGGCGATCTCGGCCAGGGTTAAGTCTCCGCTGAAGGGTTTGAAGGTCGCGCCTTACTACGGATGCCAGATTGTTCGTCCCTACGCCACCTTTGACGATCAACTCAATCCGACTTCGATGGATCGGCTTCTGGAGGCTTGCGGCGCCAAGATTGTTCAGTATCCACTCAAGACGCGTTGTTGCGGCGGCAGCCAAAAGGGAACTTTACCAGAGGTCGGGCTCGACCTCATTGGCTATTTGCTTGCCGAGGCGCAGAAAAGGGGGGCCGAAGTGGTAGCGACTGTTTGCCCGCTGTGCCAGTTCAATCTAGATGTTTTTCAGAAAGAAGCGCGGACCGACCAGAAATCGGTTTCGATCCCCGTCCTGTACTTCAGCCAGTTGATGGCCTTGGCTCTCGGCGCTCCAGCCAATGCAATCGGTCTCCAGCGCAGCTTGGTGCCGGTTACGCCCATACTCGCAAAAAAGGAGATCGCCTATGCCTGAGATACAAACCCCCTCAGGTTCCGACGCTGTGCGTATCGGTGTCTATGTCTGCCACTGCGGCACTAATATCGCGGGCACCGTAGACGTGAAGGCTCTCACCGAGTATGCGGCCGGGTTGCGGGATGTGGTAGTCGCACGTGAGTACAAGTACATGTGCTCGGACCCAGGCCAGGGACTGGTTGAGAAAGATATTGCCGGGCACCAGCTGAATCGGGTGGTGGTAGCGTCTTGTTCGCCGCTGCTTCATGAGCCCACCTTTCGGCGCGCCATCACTCGCGCGGGGATCAACGCCTTCTTCCTGCAAATGGTGAACATTCGTGAACACGTCTCTTGGGTTCACTTGGACAAGCAGAAAGCCACTGAAAAAACCAAAGACCTGGTGCGTGCTGCCGTGCGGCGGGTGGCACTCCACAAGCCACTGCAGAAGAGGAAGGTTCCCATTAATCCCAATGCCCTGGTCGTGGGTGGGGGGATTTCCGGAATCCATGCGGCCTTGACGCTTGCCGAAGCCGGCAAGCAGGTTTACCTGATCGAACGTGAGCCGACGATCGGCGGCCACATGGCGATGTTCGACAAAACATTTCCCACACTGGACTGTGCCGCCTGCATTCTCACACCGAAAATGACGACGGTGGTCTCGCACCCCAATATCAAGCTGTGGACTTATTCGGAAGTCGTCCAGGTAGACGGCTACGTCGGCAATTACAAGGTCAAAGTCAAACACAAACCGCGCTACATCAATGAAGAATTGTGCATTGGCTGTCAAGAGTGCATCACGGCCTGTCTGTACAAAGAAGGGAAGTTTCCAGATGAATTCAATCTCGGGTTGAGCAAGCGCAAGCCGGTTTACCTGCCATTCCCGCAAGCCGTGCCGCAAAAGGTGGTTATCGACCCGGAGACCTGTATCGAATTCAAGACAGGCAAGTGCAAAAAAACCTGCATAGAAGCCTGCGGTGAACGCCTTGCTATCGACCTCAAACAGAAGGAAAGCTTCGAAGAGATTGAGGTTGGAACCATTATTCTAGCTACGGGGTTCAAGACCTTCGATCCCGCCCGCAATCCGCATTATGGCTATGGGCGTTACCCAAACGTATACACCTCGCTGGAAATGGAGCGCCTGGTCAATGCCGCTGGTCCGACCGCAGGGGAGATCGTCCTTCGTGACGGCAAGCGGCCCAAGTCGGTGGGCATCATCCATTGCGTCGGATCGCGCGATGTCAACACCAATCGCTGGTGTTCCAAAGTCTGCTGCATGTACTCCCTCAAGCTGGCGCACTTGATCAAAGAACGCACTGGGGCCGAAGTTTTCAATTTTTACATTGACATGCGAACGCCCGGCAAAGGCTACGAAGAGTTCTACGACCGCCTGCTGGACGAGGGGGTGCATTTTATTCGCGGCCGGGTCGCCGAGATCAGCGACTGGGCAGTCCATCCGTCCGAAGAGGGCAAACTAGTGATCCGCGCCGAAGACACCCTGGCTGCCTTCGTCCGCCGCATTCCCGTGGACATGGTAGTCCTCTCGGTTGGATTGGAGCCCCAAGCTGATGCCCAGGAAGTCCGTCGGATGTTCAACATCAGTTGCTCAACCGAGGGCTGGTTCCTCGAGCGCCATCCCAAGTTGGCGCCGGTCAGCACCTTCACCGAGGGCGTCTACATTGCGGGCGCTTGTCAAGGTCCGAAGGACATTCCGGAGTCGGTCGCCCAGGCGGGAGCTGCCGCTGCTGAAGCCATGGTACTGATTGACTCCCAGTTTGTGGAACTTGAACCTTACACCGCGTTTGTGATGGAAGAAGAGTGCTCCGGCTGTAAGAGCTGTATTCCACTTTGTCCTTATCACGCGATCTCGTATCTCGCGGACAAGAAGAAGGCAAGCATTAACGAGGTGCTCTGCAAAGGTTGCGGCACCTGTGTAGCTGGCTGTCCGTCGGGAACCATTCAGCAGAATTTCTTCGAGGACCAGGAGATTTTCGAAGAGATCGAGGGGGTGCTGGCCTATGCTTAACCGCCCAACCACCGAGAAGCTTCCCGGGCAGGATTTCGAGCCGCGTATCGTCGCGTTCTTCTGCAACTGGTGCACGTATCTTGCCGCCGATTTGGCAGGCACTTCGCGCATGAAGTATGCGCCCAACGCGCGTGTAGTGCGCGTAATGTGCTCGGGCAGAGTTGATCCTCAATTCGTGCTGGATGCTTTTGCCCGCGGCGCGGACGGAGTGCTGATCGGCGGCTGCCACCCCGGCGACTGTCACTACCAAGAAGGCAACTACAAGATGCTCCGCCGCTTTCGCCTGTTGAAACGCATGCTGCATGAGATGGGCATCGAGGACGAGCGATTCCGGCTGGAGTGGATCTCCGCCGCGGAGGGCGATCGCGTCCGTACCGTGATCAACGACATGGTGGAGAGAATCCGCGCGCTCGGGCCGCTGGATCTCAGTCCCCAGCAAGAGGTCTTCGCCGAGGAGGTGCCGGTCTAATGCCGGAAAAACATAAAGTTGCGTTCTACTGGTGCGCATCCTGCGGTGGTTGTGAGGAGGCGGTCCTTGATCTTGCGGAAGCCGTTCTCGACGTGGTCGCAGCGGTGGACATCGTTTTCTGGCCTGTGGCCATGGACTTCAAGCGCAAGGATGTCGAAGCCATGCCCGACGCGTCCATCTGGGCCACATTCTTGAATGGCGCCATTCGCAGCACTGAGCAGGAAGAGATGGCCCATCTCCTCCGAAAAAAGTCTCAGGTAATGATTGCGATGGGATCCTGCTCGCACCTGGGAGGAGTCCCCGGTCTCGCGAATCTATTTGAGCGTGAAAGCATTCTGGATGCGGTTTATTTCGCATCACCGAGCACTGTGAACGAGCAGAAAACTCAGCCGCAGATCCGCTACAAAGAGAATTCCCATACCGTCGAACTGCCGGGGCTTTACTCGACGGTGCGGGCACTGGATCAGGTGGTCGACGTGGACTATTACATTCCCGGGTGCCCACCAACAGCCGGAATGTTTCAAAGCGCACTGCAGACTCTGCTGGGCGAGCAATTGCCCGCGAAGGGAACGGTACTCGCTCCAGACTGCGCGCTTTGCGACGAATGTCCGCGAAAGGATACGAAACCGGAGACCTTGGCTATCACAGAATTCAAGCGCCCGCCATACGTGCTGATCGACGAAGAGAAATGCCTGCTGGCACAGGGTGTGATCTGCATGGGCCCCGCGACTCGTGGCGGCTGTGAAGCCGTCTGTGTCCGCGGCAACATGCCGTGTTCCGGTTGCTGCGGGCCCACCAGCCGAGTCCGGGACCAAGGCGCCAAAGCTCTGTGTTCGCTGGCGTCGTTGATCGACAGCAAGGATGAGGCTGAAATCGACCGTGTAGTGCAGACCATTCCCGACCCGGTCGGGACCTTCTACCGCTATGGTCTGCCTTCGTCTCTGCTAAGGCGGAAACATTTCGGCAGTGCGGCAGTGCCGGAAACCCCGGCTTCCAAAATGAGGTAGCACATGCCTAGCGAACAACAAGTAACGATTGAGGACACAGCGAAGGGAAACAGTCAACCGTCCCGGCGGCACATCACCATCGATCCCATCACCCGCTTAGAAGGTCACGGCAGAATCGAAATCTTTCTGGACGAAGCCGGTCAAGTGGAACGCGCTTTCTTCCAAGTGCCCGAATTGCGCGGCTTCGAGAAATTCGTGCAGGGACGGCCGGTGGAGGAAATGCCGCAGATCACTTCCCGCATCTGCGGCGTTTGCCCGACTGCGCACCACATGGCGGCGACCAAGGCTCTCGATCATCTTTATAAGGTCGAACCTCCTCCCGCCGCAAAGAAGATTCGCGAGCTTATCTACAGCACCTTCGTCACCGAAGATCACGCGCTTCACTTCTATTTTCTGGGTGGGCCGGACTTCATCGTCGGACCAGAAGCGCCGGTGGCAGAGCGCAACGTTCTGGGCGTGATCGCAAAGGTAGGCGTCGAGACCGGCAAGAAAGTCATTGCCATGCGTCGCCGTCTCCGCGACCTGATCGCGCTTGCAGGTGGAAAAGCTGCACACCCCGTGTTCGGTTTGCCCGGCGGTGTCGCCAAGCATTTCACGCCTGATATGCAGAAGCAGTTTCAAGAGGTCGCTGCCGATGCCGTGGAGTTTGGTAAATTCACTTTGCAGATCTTTGAGGACGTTGTTCTCAAGAATAGCGACTACGTTCGCCTGGTACTTTCCGATGCCTATACCCACCGCACGTACTACATGGGGATGGTCGATGATAAGAACCGGGTGAACTTCTATGATGGTTTGATCCGTGTAGTCTCGCCTGAGGGTAAAGAGTGGAAGAAATTTTCCGCGGACCAGTACCTGGAAAATGTTGCTGAGCATGTCGAACCGTGGAGCTACATGAAATTCTGCTACCTAAAGCCCGTTGGCTGGAAGGGCTTTAAGGAAGGCGCAGACAGCGGAATCTACAGCGTCGCCCCGCTCGCACGTCTGAATGCCAGCGAAGGCATGGCAACTCCGTTCGCTCAGCAAGCCTACGAGAAGTTCTTCACAACTCTTGGCGGCAAGCCAGTTCACCAGACACTGGCCAATCATTGGGCGAGGGTCATCGAACTGCTCTATGCCGCCGAGCGCATGAAGGAACTCGCCTCTGATCCTGAGTTGATTGATCCCCACGTGCGCACGCTCCCCACTGAGAAGCCACACGAGGGTATTGGCGTAGTAGAAGCCCCGCGCGGGACGCTCATCCATCATTACCAGACCGACGAGAATGGGATTGTTGAGAAAGCCAACCTCATCGTGGCGACGCAAAACAATGCCGCCCGCATTGCGATGAGCGTTGAAAAGGCCGCCAAATCGCTTATTTCCGGTAGCAACATTCCCGAAGGTGTGCTCAATAAGGTCGAGATGGCATTTCGCGCCTACGATCCATGTAACGGGTGCGCCACGCACTCATTGCCTGGCAGCATGCCCCTCGTGCTTCGGGTTCGTGATCGCAACGGCAACCCGCTGGCCACGTTGCGCCGTGAGTTCGACGGGAGCGTGCATCGTGACTAGCAGCATCAACGCGCCGCTCGGAAACTCGGCCACGCGCGCACCTACCACGCGAATCCTCTGCCTGGGCAATGACATATTGGCCGACGACGCGCTGGGATTTTTAGTCGCCGATTATCTTCGAGAATTCGCCTTCCCTGAGATCGACATTGTCAGCAGCGCCGAGAGCGGTTTTCATCTCCTCGACTACGTTCTCGAAGTCCACACTCTAGTGGTAATCGACACGGTGAAAACCGGTCTCGCTCCGCCTGGCACTATTTATCAACTTCGTCCTGACGAAATGCAGGTCGTGACCGGCGGATCACCTCACTATATTGGCCTATCAGAGACTCTTGCACTCGCCCGGCGTTTGAACCTCCCTGTGGCAAACAACGTGCTCATATTTGCCGTGGAGTGTTCTGACTGCCTGACCGTCGGGGGAGAAATGTCTCCCGCCGTCCGAGCCGCCATACCGCCGCTGTTGGGCGAGTTGCGCCGTCTATTGGCCACTAACTGTGTCCGCCGGCCACCCAGCCCAGCTGAGTGAAGGATTTCAGAGTCCCACCAAACGAGCCCGGAATCTCGTTCTGCGAGGTCAGAGGACAAAGCCTCTTGCCAATCGCGTGGCACACAACTGAAGCGAAACCGTATAGCAGTGGCCAGATTGTCTCAAGTGAAGGGTTCGACTATAGAAACAACGGCAGGTGTAGCAACGCACATTGTCTCACTGACGGGGTTCACCCCATGGACTTGTGGTCGATTTTGTGGCGGTCAAAGCACCCAGAAGCAATAAGGTTCAATAGCGTTCAACAAGCAGGCCGCAACAGGTTCAACAGCAATCACTTAGAAACCACAAAATTCCATAGTTTTCAATAGCTTGCGGAATCTGGTTCGGGACCAGGGGGTCGGAGGTTCAAATCCTCTCTCCCCGACCAATATTTTCAATAACTGTAAGCTACTGTTGGTAAAGCAGATCGCAATTTTGGCGAATGACAGCATCGTGCCCAACGCGAAACGGTTCGCTCGGATATCTCAAAGCCAAGCATTTGTAATTCTCCGTGGATACGCGGAGCGCCCCAAGTGGGATTCTCAGCGACCATGTGGAAGATCAGGTCACGAACTTCCTTGCTCATCCGTTTCCTCCCGAGCCGAACCTGGTGGCGTGACAGCCAAGTCCAATACAGCCGAAAACCGGCGCGGTGCCAGCGAACGACGGTTTCCAGTGTGACCACCAGGAGGGCCTTGTTCCACCCGGCCCAGAACCGCCGTACCCAAACCCAGAAGAGCTTGTCGGGAGTGGTCAGCCTCGGCTTGCGGTTCTTCGATTTGAACACTGCCAATTGCCGGCGCAGGGCCAGATTCTCCAGTATCAGGTCACGACGCGAGTACAGCAGGCGAATCAGTGATCCGAGCAACAGCCGAAGAAGGTGGAACATGGGTGAGTTCTAGCAGAAACCGGTGTTTTTCAAAACCTTTTGTAATCTGCTGTTTCAAAAGCAGATCAGGATTATGGCGAGACACAGGCGGCTTTGCCGGTATTTGGTCTGCGGGCTATCGGAGCAAGTCGCCGAACTTGGAGACGTTGGACACTTCATCCAGCTTCATCACTGTCTCGACCACTTTCTCCCTCCGGGCTTGATCAAAGTACTTTTCGGTGAGGTAATTGAACTTCTCGACAATTTCATTCATGCTGACGGGGTTTTCTGGATCCCCCTTGGGATACTCGATATGAGCGGTGACCTGTCGTCCGTCTTTCAGCGTGGCGACCAACGTAGCCGGGTATTTCTCCGGGTACACTGCCTCCGCTGCCGGATCGACCTCTGAGGTAACTTTGCTGGCGAGTTCCAGCACCTCGCGGTCGCCTAGCGATCGTTCCGTGAATTCCTCCGGGCCGGTACGGTTCTTGCAAATCGCAACCGCAACCGCCCACGGGATGCTGAACTGTGCGTCCACGTGCGTCACGGGCCGGTACTTTGGTCCAGGAGGTGTACATAGCGTGCGTATCGAAAAGTCGCACACTTTGGCCGCGATGCTTTTTACATCTTTGGCGCGCACACCTTGCCGATATAAGTCAAGGCCGCAGTCCGCTACTGGTCCAGAAAAGCGGCAACAGGCATGCACCTTTATGCTGGTGTCCATCATCTCCCATTTTTTGCCGAGTCCCTTGGTGATACGGCTATAGTCGAAGATATCTTTGAAGGAGTGCGCCCGAATGAATCCATTCGGTCCTTCGAAAACCGTACGTGCGCCAATGAACTCTTTTTGGGCCAACAAAGCCGAGAGCACGCCGAACATAGCGGGGTGACCCGCCTGTAGCGGTTTCTGCCATGAGCCTTCGGTGCTCCATTCCTGGGTGCCGGCGGTGAAACTTCCGGCCAGTCCAAGAGCATAAGTAGTTCGCTTCGCATCGAGGCCCAGCAAGGCTGCGCATGCGGCCGCGGCCCCAAACACGCCGCAGGTACCGGTCGGATGAAATCCCTGGTAGTAGGACTTGCCGAGGAATGTCTCTCCTACGCGGATCATAACTTCGAGCCCCAGCACCAGTGCCCGAATCAGCTCCTTGCCACTCTTTCCCAGCTTCTCCGCAACGGCGAAAACGGCGGGAAAAACAACCACGGTCGGATGCATGGTCCCTTCCCGATGATCGTCATCGAAGTCGAACAAGTGGCCCATCGTTCCGTTGATGAGTGCAGCATTCATGGTCGATGTTTTGAAGCCATGCGCAAGCACGGAACTTTCAGGAGTGCCTCCCATCTCATGCATTACCTCGAGCAGCACGCGCGCTTGCTCTTCGCGCGAACCACCTACCATGCAACCTACGACATCGATAATGTATTCTTTGACCTTTGCAATAGTTTCCTTGGGTAAATCCTCATATCGGTAATTTACGATAAACTCTGCCAGTACCTCTGCAAGTTGTTTCTCCGAAAGTAGGGTTGCTATCGCCATAAACCAAAGCCTCCTGATCCAAAAGTTTCTTTTGTCGCGTTACTAGAGTTTCCCTGTCTCGATCTGCTTGCGAAGCTTATACGAGAAAAGGCTTTCGTCAATTGAGACATCGGCGTAGGTCAAGATCGTGTCTTTTTTGACAGGGCGGATGACCTTAACCTTTTCGCTGAACCCTGTGGGCAGATACTGCCGTTGTAGGCTTTCTTTAGCCGGAACGAGTTGGCCGTACGTGGTGTACGCGCCCGGACCATCCAGGCTTTCGCCAGGCTGCAGATCCTTCTTGGCGACGGCCACCATGTCCGCAGTAAATCCCTCGGGGCAGCCGGTCGGAAGCCCGAACAGGCCGACGGAGGCAACGCTTTTGTTCAACTCGAGCCCGAGAATGTGGGTCGGCCTGTACATGAGCCCGTAATGGCCCGTGTCGTCCACCATTACCCGCTTCTCATTGCGGAAATCGGTCAAGAAGCCGGCGGCATAGTCCGAGCGCGCCTTGAAGGTGATGAATACGCCCCAGCGCAGATGCTTGGTGACGGGTCTTCCGTCGGGATAGAAGTTGGAAGGAACTTCGACAGTATCGCAGGAGTCGAGAATACCGCCCTCCGATTTGGGACGGAGCATGTTTGGCATCTGGTCATACTCAAGCGGCGGGAACTTCATGCCGCCCCACGGCGGGACCAGCCCGGATGCGTTGGCCGCGCAACACGCCTCCGTCAGTGTCTTGGTTCCATCGACGAACGAGCTGAACAGCTTGGCATTGAGCTGGCTGCTCAGCTCCTTAGGATAGCCCTTGAAGTCCCACACATTGCTCGGATTACAATGCCGCTTCTCCGGGGTGTACTCGATGTACTTGCCGACACATGCGACTTGGAACCCCGAGCTCCTGGCCCAGTCAATCATTTCGCACAGCTCTGCCGGCTCGTCTCCGTACCCAAACGAATATACAACCCCTTTCTCTTCGGCCTTCTTCTGCAAGGCACAGCCGACGAGAGCATCGGCCTCGGTGCTCACCATCACCACATGCTTGCCGCTGTCTAGCGCGCACCAGGCGTGCTTCGTCGCTGCTTCAACGGTCCCCGTGATCTCAATGACAATATCAAGTTCTGACTGGATCAGTTTGTCGGAATCAGTGGTCAGCGATACCTTCCCCTGCTTCGCTGCATCATTAATTTCACTAGCGGACTTCACAAATACGATGGAGCCTGCATCGTACCCGGAATCAAGAAGAGACTTCCGTGCCTTCTCCACGTCAAGATCTGCAATGGCTACGATTTGAATGCCTGGGATGAACCGGGACTGCGCCAAGTACATGGCACCGTACCTTCCTGCCCCGATCATGCCTACACGAATTGGCTTTCCTTCTTCTGCCCTTTTACATAAAAGATGGTGCACGCTCATTTTGCCCTCCTGACCTATATGCTTGTTAGTGTGTTTACAGCGACTGGCACCTTTAGAAGAGGCTTTCCGGAACATAGACGAATCCGTCCATGATCCGGCGCGACGTTCTTCCCAGTGCTGCTTTATTAAGCGCCACCCCGTCCGGTTTGCAGTCGACCTCGACCTCTATCGGAATGACTCCACTTGGATGACCAAGGCGAACGATGCCTGTTTCGTGCGCTCTGGCCGACGTGGCCTGATGTACCACGGTACCCGGTATCATGGCCGCGGTTCCCGTACAGACCGTTGCAGTCACCGAGTATGTCTTGTGCATTTCTTGCATATAAAATACTCGGGCGACGAAGTCGATCTCTTCCGCGCCAATGCGGCGCCCGTCGGAGAAGCTAACGTAACCCGCCGGCGGGCTGACGATTGATAGTAGCGGGATGGCAGGCGACTCCATCCGGGCTCTAGCTTCGTCCTGCACCAGTCCGATCATTTTGGCGGCAGTTCCCCTGATGAGCTCGATGGTGCTCAGCAGACTTGTGACACGCTCGTCCCGAGGTCCTTCCGCCCCAACAAGACCCAGCGCTCCCGGCTTTATGAAGCAGACGGGATTGCCGGCATCAACGATGGACATCTCAATAGTTCCTAGCGATCCTATGGAAACGCAGTCTATAGGACGTCCGGTCGGAAGAACCTTTCCCGTTGCTGAACCGGCGGTTCCGGCATAGTCAAGCAAGATCCTTGCTCCCTTGCCGGGCACTCCAGCGATAGCATAGTCACCTAAATACTGAGTTCTACCCTCACTGGTCGGTACATAGGCCTTAAGAACCTTGTTGGTATTGGTATTCAGAATCCGGACGACAGTTTCACGCCCAGAGGCACAAACCAGCCCCTCATCAATAGCGAATGGACCGACTCCTGCCGAAATGTTTCCGCAGTTTCCCCTGTAATCGATGATCGGCTCAGTGAGATCAACTGCGCCAAACGTATAATCAACATCACAGTCGGGCCGCGTGGACGGCGAAATGATGGCTACTTTACTGGTTAGCGGATCAGCTCCACCAAGGCCATCAATTTGCCTCCTGTCGGGACTGCCAAAGATGGACAAGATCACCTTGGTTCTTTGCTCAGAGTCTTGGGGCAAATCGCGTTCGTGCAAATATATGCCCTTACTAGTCCCCCCACGCTGGATTACGCAGGGGATCTTCCGAAACTCGCTCATACCGGTTGCCTCCTCGCAAAGTGATAATTGCTGCTTCGCCCATGTGGTCCTGTTTAGGATACCGCCTCAAGAAGGAGTAGGTGTGCGGATCCTTAGGTCCTGGTCGCCGCTTCCGCTCGTGCGCCTGAGGTTTTGAAGCTGCACCGAATGATCTCTGCAAGTGCACTGACTTTACCGACAGTCTCAATATCCTGGACCATCTCGATAAGCTGGGCGGCCGCTGTCTCGCCGAGCGCATCACCAACATACAAGCGACACTTGGCTAGTACTTCATCGGGAGTAAGAAAGTGCGGATTATTGCTGACGCTCTCGCGGGCAGTCCCGTCTTTGAGAGTCATTTTAATCTTTACAAGCTGTTCGCCCGGCCACCGCGAAGCTGCCTCTTCATCCACCAAAAGTCGCACTTTCGCAGCCAGCATCTGCACGATGGGGTCATTTAGAACCGTGAAGTCCTCGAACCTTATATGACCCTTAGCAAGAATCGACGCGATCGTAAACGGATTACTCATCTGCGCCTGCATCACCCCATGAAATGGCCCATGATAATCAAGTCCGGGGTAATGCTTGCCCTGCGGGAAAACTCTTACCTCGATCTCTGTAATGTCCTCTACGTTGAAGTCCTTCTTGCTGGCAATCTGCAGTGTCGCCCTTGCGGCGGACTGCACGAAGGCGCAGGCCGCAACCGGCTTGAAGTAGACTTCTTCGATCTTGTACCTGGAGTCAGCATTCGCGATGATCGCCTGGCTGGCTTGTTCGTTCCCGGCATAAACCTTCGCGAATCCGTCCTTGATTTCGAAAACATGACGTGGAGCAACTGCTCCACTCTTGGCCAGCATCGCGGAAAGCATCCCATTTCTTGAAGCGAGCGCCGTATGATACATCGAATCGTCGGTTCCATCGTTGGCCCAGGCCATCAGTCCCACGCCGAAGTTTGCCGCCAGTCCAAAGGCATTCACCATCTGTTCGCGGCTTAACCTGAGTAGTCTGCCGGTGGTTGCCGCGCTTCCAATTGCACCAAACGTTCCGCTCGGCCGAAACCCTGAGTTTGCAAAGAATGGCGACGTTATCGCCGAGCCGACTCGAATGCCCGCTTCGTAGCCGGCGACGATAGAAGTAATTAGATCCCGGCCGCCGCAGCCCAGATATTCACCCAGCGCAAGAGCTGCGGGAATCATCATAGACCCATAGTGCGAGGCGCTCTTCGCGTGCATATCGTCAAAGACTGTTACGTGCGCTATGGCACTGTTCGCGAAAGCCGCCTCGGTACAAGAAGTGCGTTCTCCGGTACTCCAAACAGTTGACTGCGCTTCCCCCTTGATATAGGAGATGTATCCTCTAACGGCATCACAGGGAGCGATGCGATAGCCCGCATAGTGAGCGCCAAGTAGGTCCAAGATACAGAGTTTTGCTTTCGTTATAGTCGACTCGGGAAGCTGATCATACGAAATGCGGTCAATTTGTGCAGCCAGTTTTTCTGATATGCTTGTGTCATTCACGGAGGACTCCTTCAAAAATCTCACGTTGGGTCGTTAGCTGGGAGGCACGCCATTTCCCAAGCATGTCTTTGCCTGGCGAGGCGTGGCCATTATCGAACTTGTCGCGAAATAACGCGAGCCCGGTTCGGGTTATGCGCGATCAGATGGCGCCGAGGTAAGCTCTTTGCACGACCGAGTTGCCCATCAACTGTTCACGGTCGCCACTGGTAGTGATTCGACCGGACTCTAAAATATAGCCGCGATTACACAACTCCAGGGCCTCAAGCGCCCGCTGCTCGACCAGCAGAATGCTGAACTTTAAGTTCTCTTGCAACTTCCTCACCGCTTCGAAAATCACTTCAGTAAGCCTTGGGGAAAGGCCCAATGACGGCTCATCAAGAATAAGGACATGTGGCATGGACATCAATCCTCGGCTTATAGCGAGCATCTGCTGTTCACCGCCGCTCAGATTGCTTCCCCTCTGCTCACGTCTTTCCTTCAGGATAGGAAAGTATTCGAAGACCATCTCGAGCGTCTTGGCTGCGGAGCCGCGAGCCTCGGGACGGTAGGCGCCGATTTCGAGATTCTCCATCACAGTAAGAGAGGGAAATATGCGCCGGCCTTCTGGGACATGGATGATCCCAAGTTCCGTGCGCTTATGTGCCGGCATTCCGGTAATTTCGTTGTTACGGTAGTAGATATGTCCCGACTTGCATCTTACCGTGCCGGAAATCGCTTTTAGGATTGTGCTCTTGCCGGCGCCGTTTGGTCCGACGATGGACACAAATTCGCCTTCCGCAAGCTTGATTGAGACCTTGCGGAGGGCCGTCATTCCCCCGTACTCGACAACAACGTCTTCAACGACCAGCATAGCGCTTTCTCCACTTAGCCCCGAGATAAGCTTCGATGACTTCAGGATGCTCGATGACTTCTTGCGGAGTCCCTTCGGCCACCTTCTGCCCGTGATCGAGAGCCACCATGACGTCGGCAATTTTCACCAGGCTTTGCACGACGTGCTCGATCACAATGATGGTGATACCCCTGTCTGCAATGGCGCGTATGATGGCGCCGATGCGGTCCGTCTCTTCCAGATTCAAGCCAGACATGGGCTCGTCAAGCAGCAGCAATTGAGGTTTGGTTGCGAGCGCCCGGGAGATCTCGACCATCTTTATCTCCCACATCGTCAGGCCGGCGGCCAAATGTGTCGATCGTTTACTGAGCCCCATTTGCCTAGCGACATTCTCGGCGATGGCAAAAGCTTCGTCCGCATCTCTGGTCTTTGCAAAGGCGCCGACCATGATGTTCTCAACAACGCTCATGTGGCGGAAGATTTGTGGAACCTGGAAGGTACGGCCGACGCCGAGTTTGCATAGCCGGTTAGGCTTCATCGATGTCGTGTCGACATCATCAAACAGCAGCTTTCCTTTCTCGGGTTCCATGTAACCATTGATGACATTGAACAGGGTGGTTTTGCCGGCGCCATTTGGACCGATAATGCCGACAAGTTTCCCAAATGGTACATTGACACTCAGACCATCTATCGCCTTTACGCCGCCAAAATACTTCGAAACATTTTTGATTCGTAGGAGAGGATCATTTTCTTTGTTATTGACCACCTCCGGGCTGGCGTGGCGCAGCGAGAGGCTGGCAGTTGCCTCTGCCCTAAGCGCCGCGACAACTGCGCTTGCCGGGTCCCCCGGAGTGCCGGCCAGAGCCGGTGCGGGAATCGATTGATTTTCGTCGGCCGGCCCATGCTTGTGCAGCGCCTTGAGCATTCTTCCCCATATGCCATCGGGCAGATACAACATACAGAGGACAAGGGCTATGCCGTAGACCACGTCTTGGATTCCGGGCGCTCGGGCGCCGAACTGCGCTGTCAGAAACTCACCAACCGGTACCAAAATAGCCGCCGCAATCACTGGTCCCCAGAGCGTGCCAAATCCGCCCACGATGGTGATGCTGAGAATCCTGACGATGATAAAGAGCCCGAACACTGCGTGGGTGGTCAATACATAAAGAAGACTGAACGCATAAATCACTCCGCCGATGGCACCGATCGCCGCGCTGACCATGAAGGCAATCATCTTCGCTCTGAAGGTGTCAATGCCCATACCCTCGGCGGCGGTTTCATTCTGTTTGAGAGCGTTCAGCGCAAAGCCAAGTCGTGCTCCCTCAATCTTCTTGATAAGCACCAGCACAATGCCCAACAGAACGACTGCAATTAGAACGTAATAACGAAGATCCCTAAACTGAAAAGAACTCAGGCCCTCACCGGTAAAGGGGATTGTGACCTCCTCGAATCCCAAGTGGTTCAGGACCGGGAAGGCCATCAATGGAAAGGCAATGGTCGCCACGGCGAAGTAGTGACCTCGGAGGCGGAGTGTAGGCAGACCGATAATGAAGGCGATGAGAATCGCGAGGACCGCACCGACCCACATACCAATCCACGGAGAGAGCTTGAAAGCTTTGAATAGCAGGACCGTCGTGTAAGAACCTGTCCCCACGAACACCATGTAGCCAAATACGACCTGGCCGCCATAGCCGGAGATCAGGTTAAATCCCGAACTCATGCTCGCCCAAAGTACAACCAGCAGAATGAGGCGCTGAACATAGCGATCCGGGCCGACCAGCCAGGATAGAACCAGAGTGAGGAAGCAGACGGCGAGGATCGCAATGTAGTCGACGCGACTGCGCTTGCCAGGGGCGCTCATATTGCACGCTCCTTTTTGCCGAAGATGCCCTGCGGACGGAAAAAGAGGCAGAGCAGAAAAATCGCGAAGACCGCCACATTCTGGAGCGATACAGCAATCACCAGAGTCGACATTTGCTGAATCACGCCGATGATCAGACCTCCGACAACAGCTCCGGTTATGCTGCCTAATCCGCCTAGCACTACAATGACAAAGAGAATCACCACGATACCGTTTCCATAAAAAGGATCAAAGGGACGATAAGTTGCCATGAAGCAGCCGCCCGCTGCCGTCACCGCGATTCCCAGGCCGAAAGCCACGCCATACACAAGCCTCAGGTTCACGCCCATGTACGCGCAACCCTCTGGGTCATCAGATGCGGCTTTGATTCCCTTACCAAACATTGTCTTATTCAAAAACAAATACAAAGCAGCGATCAGCACGACGGAACCAATCATGCTGTAGACCTGGGCGTGGTTGATAAGCACTTCGCCAAATTCCCAGGTTTCTAGCGTGTAACTTTGATTGATGATGCGGGGAGCTCCGGTCCATCCAATAAGGATCAGGTTTTCGATCAGTAGTGACAGGCCCATTGTGATGATCAGCGTCGACGTCTCGCTTGTGTCTCTACCGAGAATCTTGCTGATCAACAGTCTCTCGATCAAAAAACCAAAGACGAAGAACAGCGGCAGCGATATGGCTGCGGACAGAAATGGATCAATACCCCACCACTGGAGAAACCAGAATGTTGGAAAATACATTGCCAGAACGGCGAACGAGGCGTGGGCGAAGTTGATAATCTTCATCACTCCAAAAATCAACGTCAATCCGGCGGCTAGAACGGCATAGGACATTCCGACCAGCAGACCTTGCACTAGTAGCTGAATTGCATTTTCCATTGCATTTTCCCCAGCAGTGTACAATCGGCCGTGCAGAGAAAGGATTAGGTGCGGGCCTATTTCGACGGACCTGGTCCTAATTGCACTAAGCCTTACGTGCAGGCGAGTCTCACTCCAAGGCGCAGTGCCAGCGCTTGTCGGAAACCACAAACAGAGAGTGCCTGGAGAGATGTGGTTGGGCTACTATGTTTCCCAGACGGGCTTAGCCAACGCGAGTTCCGGAGGATAGACGGTGACGGGAATTCCCTTCTGCCACTGAACGACGATGAGGTTCTGGTACTTCTTCGCAATGCGTCCATTCTGGTCGAAGGCTATTCCTTGCTTCGGAAGAGCTCTGGTAGCTGGCACATTCTGAATGTCCAGTTCGCGGCCTGCTTTCAGAATAGTCTGACGATTCCGAGAGCCGGCTCGTTCCAGGATTTGTGCCATGATGGGAATCATCGTCCAGGGGAATCCTAGTTCTTGCCCCATCCAGGGCTCGTCGGAGTACTCCTTCTTGCATTGGGCGAGAGACCGGTCAATCCACTCTTTCGGCGTTAACTTGTGCGGGAAGAAAGCCGCGTAGCAGATTGTGCCCTCAAGAAAGCCGGCTCCGATTTGCCGGAGGGATGGGTCGGCTCCGTACCCGCCGCTGTACATGAACGGCGCCTTGATTCCCAGTTCCTTCCTTTTCATCATGCACATCTGTGTCTCACTGATGGCCAACGAACTAAAAGGAACAACATCCGGATTCAGGTGCTTTATCTTCTGCATGACCGGCGTAGCATCGGTGAGGCTTCCTGTCGGCCACGTCTCTTCACCCAACACCTTGATACCTGCGGTCAAGAAGTACTTCTTGGCCGACTCGTAAAACATTCGCGACGATGCACCGTTATCGCCGACGACCATGGCGGTTTTGGGCGGCTTGCCCGCCTCTCTTGCCAATCTGATTACGTTCGCCAACCCGAGATCTCCGTATACAGACATCGGAGGAGACACGTAGAAGCCCCACTTGAACCCGCGTTCGTGCAGGGCGTCGGCAGAACTAATGCTGAAATGAGGGATGCCGGCCCGTTCCGTCACCTCAGTTGCAGCCAGGGTCAGCGAACTGGCCCAGCATCCGCATGCCATAAGGATGTCGGAATCGCCGCAGACACGAGCCATGGCGTTTGCGGCACCCTCGACTGCACTTCCGCTGTCAGCTATCACCGGCACTAACTTGGCGCCACCAAGCGATTTGATTCCGCCGTTGTCATTTACCCAGCCCATGGCGGCCTTCACTCCCTGCAACGTAAGATTGCCATTGCGGGAAAAGGCTCCCGAGAGAGGATAAACGACTGCAATCTTGACATCCGGAACTGCCGCGCGGGCCTTAACAACGGTTGTTCCCCCCACGCCGGCAACGAGCGCGCTCGCGCCCGCGGTCTTCAAGAAATCCCTCCGGGTTAGTGCCTTGGCAGGGGAGTTTTGCTTTTGCGTGTTTTTCATGGCATCCATCATCCTTTCGACGACAACTCTGAGCTGCTCCTCCCGATAGATTGCCTCGTTGTCAGCTCTATCTCCATAAAGCCTTTGCCTGAGCAAGTTGCGGTGGAAAAACCACAACAGGCTTTCCACCCTGCCACTGGATGATTATGGCGCCCCTGTATTTCGGAGCTATCCGGCCAGTCCCATCGAAAGCCATGCCTTGTCCAATAACTTGTCGAGTCGCCATAACGTTGTGGATATCCATGTTCGCTGCCACATCTCTTATCTTGTTGCGGTCTCGCGTCCCAGCTCTCTCCAAAACTTCCGCCATGATCGGAACCAAAGGCCATGCAAAGCTAAGCTCTTGACCTACCCATGCCTCATTCGAGTATTCCTTGCGGCATTGCGCGAGAGAGCGTTCAATCCATTCGGGTGGTGTCAGCTTATGAGGGAAACACGGCGTCAGAGCGATCCAACTCTCAAGGTATTCCCCGGCGAATTTCAGCGATGGATCCCCTAACCAACCGCCTCCACAGAAAAATGGTACCCGGACACCGAACTCCTTCTTCTTCATCATCACCATCTGGATCTCGGTAAGGGCATCGCCCATGTAAACGACAAGGTCAGGATTTAGTCTCTTGACCTTCTGCATCACTGGGGTGGCGTCGGTCAGGGTGCCAATAGCCCAGGTTTCTTCAGCGATAAACTTGATCCCAAGTGGATTAAAGTTCTCCTTACATGCAGCATAAAAGGATGTGCTGGCGGCCTGGTTATTCCCGACGATCATGACAGTCTTGATCGTCTTCCCCGCGTTTTTAGCCAACTCAATCACTTGAGGACAGACGATCTGCGTTAGCGTCGAGTAGGGAGCATTCGGGTAGAACCCCCACTTAAAGCCGCGATTTGTAAGGGAGTCGGCAAATGACACAGAGAACTGGGGAATGCCGAGCCTTTCCGTAACCTCGGTGGACGACATCGTGAACGAGCTTGCCCAAGCACCCATTGCCATGACGATTTCAGGGTCTCTGCACAGGCGGTCCATTGCGCTTGCCGCACCCTCGACGGTACTGGCGCAGTCACCAACCACGGGAACCAATTTGGCGCCGCCCAACGACTTTATGCCTCCGTTATCGTTAACCCACCCCATGGCGGCTTTCGCACCTTGCAAAGTAAGATTCCCATTGCGCGAAAAAGCGCCCGAAAGCGGGTACACACATGCGATCTTTATGTCGGGAGGTGCTGCTCGCAGTATCGTCGGAAATCCAACAACACTTGTTGCACCAGCCGCCAGTACTCCTGTACCGGCGACTTTCAGAAAGTCTCTCCGTGTTACGTCCGAGCTCTCGATCTTTTTGGTTTTCTTATTCTTCATAGCGTTTCCTTTCACCAGTGGGTGGCAGTCCAGCCAGCCATTTTTATTGTTTATCTCTTGAACCGATAAGACTGTGGACAAACATGTAGCTGAAGTGATGGTGGTGCTTACGTTTCGCTAGAGCACGTATTCGGGCTGATCAAATACCTTCCGATCATGGCCTGGCAATACCAGATCGGTCTCGAGTCTGCTGATCTTATCGAAAGTTGAGTAGTACTTTTCCAGGTTGTTGAACACACCGCTTGGAAGCGGAGGGTCTTGACACCAGTTCTCGAAGAGCGGGATCGTATCACTGGCGATCAGAATCCTCTTGTTCGGGCTCTCGACCAACACGCTCTGGAACCCTGGTGTATGGCCGGGGGTGCATACGACTGATATGCCATTGCCGAGCTTCTTGTCACCATCGATGACTTTGTACTTTGTACCGACAATCGGCGGCAAGTCATAGGCATGCGCGTGAAGCGGCAAAGGAGCAATCGCGTACCGCAGTTCTTCCCTTTGGACAAGAAACTCAGCGTTGGGGAATAGATGGTTGTTGTAGCAATGGTCCCAGTGAAGGTGCGTGAGTATTACGAGGTCGATATCGGCAACATTTACCCCGAGAGAGTCCATCAGGAAAGCCGGTTCCTGCTCCCTGGTTCTGGTTAGCGGCTTGTGGTGCTCGGCGGTTTCATGCGGAGCATTCGTCCCTGTATCGACTATAACCTTTGCTTCGTTAGTCTCGATCAACCAGCAAATGACTGGCAGCTCTACCTTGAGTCCCTGGTTGCGCAAACACGTAAAGGACGACTTGTCGCGAAGAATATCGCCGACGTGCAGAGGCACAATTTTCATATGGTGAACCTCACCTGTTGTCGCTTGGAATCTATAAGCTCAGCTTCGGGCGGCACAACGGGCGGAGCAATGTCGGCCAACTGGACTGGAGCATAGAGCCGGCTCGACGATTCAGACAACCGCAGGGACCTCAGTCACTTCTTCCGCTTTATCGCCATTGTGGGGAACGCCGCTGGCCAGTCCATGCCGCCAGAGCCGGTAGTAAAAGTCGGTAAGCTCATCGCGGGAGATCGCGATGTCTTCGCCAATCCTGAACACATCGAAATAGAGATAATGATAGATACCGAACCCGGTAAGCGCTACCGCAGCAAGCAACGAGGGAACGTCTTCGGCTATAGCCCCCTGCTCTTTTTGTTGCTCGATGATGGCGCCCAGGCGGCCGTAGTAGTCGCGCCTCCAGGTGTGCAGTACTTTCTTGAACTCGGGAAATGCCTCGAGTACGCCGAACAGAATCAGCCGCATTACGTATGGATCTTGCTCCCGTGCCTCAATGACGTGTTTCACCAGATCATGAGGAGTTGACGGCTGCGCCGGAAGGGAGCGATCCGCCAGTTCCCCCAGTTTCCATTCGAGGGTTTCCCGGTATAGCCGACGCTTGCTGCCAAAAACTTTGAAGATTGTGCCCTCATTGACCGCGGCCTTCTTGGCGATAGCGCGTGTCGTTGTCCCATGAAAACCACGTGTCGCGAACAACGCGGCAGCCGCTTTCAGAATTTTGGGTCTAGCTTCGGCCATAAATAACCCACCTCACAGAGTTAGCCTATAACAGCCACAAATTAAGATGTCCTGGCGAAGCGCCGGAAGTCCCACTAGCAGTTTCTTCTTGTGAATTGGTATTCTCGCGCGCACGAGTCGTCAGAAGCCCTAGGCAAACATGCCACTAGGCAATCGACGCAGAGCTAACAAACTCCAACTCATTGCTTTCGACTTCAACCACCACGCTGCGCATGACCTGTTCTACCGTCACGACCACGTGGCAACGGTTGCTGTTCCGTAGCAGTACGCCGAACATACCGGCCAAGGGTCCGGTTCTAATCCGGACCTTTTCTCCGGTCACCAGATATGGATGGGGCTCAAACTTCCTGAGCTGAACGCCGGCGCGCAACGACTCGATCTCGATTTCCGGCAGCGCCGCCGGGTGGCGACCGCCCACAATCGACAGCACGCCCGAAACCTCCAACACGTGCCCGCGCCTGCAACGATCGATGCGGACGAAAATGTAGTTGGGGAATAAAGGCAGCTCAACACTGACGGTCACTCCATTTTTCCATTTTCGCTGCGTCTGATAGAGCGGGAGAAAATATGCGATGCCCCTTAGATCGAAGTGGCGGGCGATGTGCTTTTCGTGCCGCGGCGTAGTGTAGACCGCAAACCATTGCGGCAGGCCGTCCGGGACAAGCGACGGGCTCACGGCATGTTCCGCCAGAATGCTTTTGGACGCTGGGGATTCCATTTGAAACATAGCTTCGCCGTCCTCACTTAGGAGGTGTCTCTCTTAATGCCTTCCGGAGCCTTATGATCAACTTGGAATCAGTACGCGCGAGAAGGCGGATTACATCTTGCCAAGCCTTCCTGCTCCTTGCCCACAATTGCGAAGCGAAACAAGCACGTACTTGCCTTTACTCCGGTGGCGAGCATTTACTTGCTTGCTTCCTTTTCAGGTGGACGCTATTAAATCTCTGGGGAGAGCCGCTGTCAACAGGAAATTTCAAAAAAATTTATACCTATTAGCAATCGCAAATAACCCGGCGAACCTAGCGCAAATTCTGTGGCCAACCACTGCCTCCGATGTTATGCACCAGGTTGTAGATCTCGGTCGCATTACCAATTTCCTCTTTGCGCAGTTTGCACATAGTTATGGCGGTGAGAGGAACAAAGATGAAACCGGTAGCGAAGCCATTGATTGAGTTCGGCAGGACGACCGGCAGTAATCTGTGCAGCAGAGGAAGACAACGAAGTTGCGGAAGCCTCCGGCGTAGGGGGTCGCTATAGCGACGCGGCGAGCGTGCGGCCATAACGTGAGTGAACGCTAAACGGGCCTCGAAAAGGGCAATGCAGGGTTTGCTCCACTTCGTTTCAGCAGAACACCACTCACGACAGGAGGATTCGCGGTTGGTGCAAACCGCCGGACCGGCGGCTGAAGGCGTCTTTGCAATCTCCGTATTGGATCCAACGCGAATGGACCCGAAGTGGCGAATATTTCAGCAGAATTATCGGAGAAGATTTGATGAAGTCGCGAGTCCAAACGCCGCCTATGCTTACGATGGTATGACGCTACTAATTGCAGCTATTGAGGAAGCGGGGCTGAATCGGGGGCGCATTATGGACCTGCTGCGGAAATACCAATTCAAAGAATACCAGGGGGGCGCTGGCCCTATGCAATTTGGTTCTGACCTGAGCAATATATCTCCGCTCATCGTGTCACGTGTCGAGGGGGGAGATTTGTCTACCGGACACTTAGGAACTCTTGGACTGCACCCATAAAATGAGACACGCTGTAGATGAAAATGTAGCTGTCAAAGCATCCAAGAACCACAAAGTTCAATAGCTTTCAACTAGCGGGCCGCAACAGGTTCAACAGCAATCACTTAGAAACATCAAACTTCCATAGTTTTCAATAACTTGCTGAATCTGGTTCGGGACCAGGGGGTCGGAGGTTCAAATCCTCTCTCCCCGACCAATCAAATCAACAACATACCTCGAATTCTGGTCAGGTTTAACGCCCTGGGGTTACCAAAAGGGTTCCCATTCAACGCCATTTCCGCCGTTGGGGAGGTCCTTCAACGGAGTGGCGATCACCATCTTCTCCTTTCCTTCAGGTTCGGCGAACACGGCTTCGACAACCCTCGTCACCGCATCCACGCCTTCATCCCACCAAGTCTTCGAGTACACGTCCAGGGTGATGCTGCCCGTGCTGCCGGCGTGACCCATGTTGTCGCGGGCGACTTCCAGACGTGCCCCAAGGTGGCGCATCAAGCTGGCGTGCATCGTACGGAAGCTGCGAAAGTCGACCTCCTTCGGCAGCCCCAGTTTCGCCGCCGTCTTCTTGATGTGGCGGTTCAGCAGGTTGTGACGATCAAGCGCATTCCCCTGACGGTTAGCAAAGACGAGGTCGTCAGGTTTGCGGAACTTCGTGTTCCTTTTCCACATCCGCTGCAAGGCGGCAAGAATGACGCCGTGCCGATTGAAGGGCACTTCGCGCTTGCCGGCAGCCGTCTTCACCTTGTCGAACTCATCGTCATAGACCCGCTCGTCCACAACAATGCGATCGCGCAGGGTTCCCTTCCAGCGCACGGCCAGAGCTTCACCAACGCGCATGGAAGCGAAGATGATCAGAATGATGATCGACTTCGTAGGTTCCTGGAGGTCATCAATCATCCGGCGAATGTCCGCCAACGGGAGAAGCACGGTAGGCTTCCGCGCCTTCTTCCGTGGCAAATCGCCGGGTTGCGCTTCAGCATTCCCCAGGCAATGCCTTGGTTCAAGGCAGCACGGAGCGTGCCATGCATGAGCTGAATTGACTTCGGCGACAACCGCGGGTGGAAGGAATTGAAGAACGTCTGCAACTCCATCGTATTCATCTTCTGGAGTTTCATCGTGCCATACGCCGGCAGCAAGTACGTACTGAAGTAGAACTCGTACTGCTTACGCGTGGAGTTCTTCAAGTGAGGCCACGTTAGTTCCCGGCATCGTTTGTAAACGGCGTTCAACGTTTCCCCATCACTTGCGAAAAGGTCAGGTTCATTATTTCGGTCGTTGACCTTCTCCATCAACTGGTCGGCAAGCCGTTGTGCTTCGCGCTGGCCCGGCACAATGCTCTTCGCCCAGGACTTCGTCCGTCTGCGACGCGGGGTTCAGGTGTAATCCCAGTAATACAGCTTCCATTTGGTCTCAAGATCTTGCACTTGAGGCCGCTGATAACGTTCTCGCACCACGGCCCTCCTTCCGTGGTGCTTCAATCGCGGTCTGTTTTTATCATCGAAGCGGATCATTGGCGAGCCTCCGATCCGCCGAGGAACTGTTTAACCAGCCTGAAGCGCCATGAGCGCCGTTCGCCTTGGCGAAGTATATGAGCGGGGATCATTCCCTGACGCGCCCAGTGCGCAACCGTGCTTCTGGCAACCTTCAAGAACTTCGCCGCGTCGCCGGAATCGACATAGCACTCGTGGACTGTCAACCCGGTCCGGATTGGGGCCGGTAGCGTTACGTCAGGGAAATGCTGCTGTGAATTCATTTCCAGCGTCCTTTATGGAGTCGTGTTCATCCGCATCGTACGGGTGCGGCTGACATGTACGGGAGAGCGCGTAGGTACAATGTCCGCGACCGGATGCTATTTGTGTTCGCCGCCAATCGTGACTTCGGCATGAGTCCCGCGCCGTACCAAAGCGGAAGAGGATACAATCTCGCTCGCCATCGGTGGGTAGTATGGCGCTGTACGTGCCTCTGCCTGTGGAAAACTCCTACTCATGCGTGCACTTGCAGCATGGCACGACGTCAATTGCGTACCAAAGGCTAGCCACGGATTTTTTTGTCGGGGATTGGAAAGAACTGAGGATAGTCGAGTGTTTAGCGCCTATCGGCCGCGGGAAGGAGTTGAGACAAGTAGCTGATTAGATTTAGGTTATCTTTTGTATTTCTTATTTGTTATCTGTTCAGCTGCCTGGTTCAATGCCTCCGACTGGGCATCGAGACGGGCCGCCTCGCAAAACGTCCGCAACCACCGAAACGCCTCGCCGGAGACTTCGTCGCCAAGGGCACCCTGCAGTTGATTCGCTTCGGCTCTACGGGTCGCGGCAATATCCCTGAGCGAAGAGCTCGCCTTTTCGACAAACTTGGCCACCGCATCCCGGCGGCCAAGCGCCCATACCAAGTATGTGATTCGGAGTATCGCCTCGAAATCGGTGGGCCGGGTATCAAGGAGCGCTTGCCAGTTCGTTTCAAGCTGCTTCTCCCCCGCCTTTGTTATTGAAAATCGTCGGCTCTTGCGGGGGCCAGTCTCTGTGCACTTGATGAAGCCGGCCTTTTCCAAACGCGCAAGTACCGGCGCGCTGCTTCCCACCGACAGCCCAGCCCGAGATTTGAAATCGTACGGCGTCGCAAGTCCGCGCTGCACGAGAGCAAGTATGAAAACATCAATATCAGAAGTGAAAGTTTCGTCCGTCATACCGGGGGTATGTTCTCATATCAAAAGAGTTAGTGTATAGATAAAAATGGAGATGCTGAATTACGTCGAGAGCAGCACCTTACCCTTCGAAAGTCGCGATTCGATTAGACGGTGGGCGGCTGCAACGTCCCTTAGTGGGAAGATCTCGGAGATCGGCGGCTTAATTGCCCCTGCGCCATACAGCGCCAGCAGGCGCTCGACGATGCCGCGCAGATAGGGCACCTGGTCCCAAAACAACAGGATCTGTACGCCCGAGAGGCCGCGGTTTCGCTCCATGAAGTAGAACGGGTGAAAAACACCGCCGCGCAGCAGGTCGCCAATAATCCTTGCCCATTCGCCAAGGCGAAACTGCGCCGGAGGTACGATTTGAGCTGCGCCGATTGTGACAGCATGGCCGCCGGGTTGCAGGCAACGTAAGCCCTTCCGAAGTCCATATCCGCCCAGCGAGTCAAGCACGAACTTCACTCCTTTACCACTGGTGAGCCGCTGAACTGCAGCTTCAAAGTCCTCGCGGAGGTAGTTGATGCCGTGGTCGAGGCCGAACGACTTCGCATAGTCCAGTTTGGCATCGCTGCTGGATGTACCGTACACCGTCAGTCCGTAGTGCTTTGCAACCTGCAATGCCGCAATTCCGACGCCTCCCGCGACTGCCTGGATCAGGATGTCATCACCCCTGCGGATGCGCATAATCTCGACGAGCGAGTGATACGCAGTGATGTACACGGCGGGGAAGGCGGCTGCTTCCTGGAGCGTCATGCCCACGGGCAACTGGAAAACGTGCTCCTTCGGAACAATGAGCGCCTCGGTGTAACCACCGAACTTCGTCACAGCCATAACGGGGGTGCCGATACCGACCTGTACGTCGGGGCCGACGTCGATTACCTCGCCCGAAACCTCAAATCCGGGGCAGATCGGAAGCCGCCCGGCCCACTTGTAATATCCTCGGCGGGCAATAATGTCGGCATAGTTGACGCCTATAAAGCGGATCCGAACGAGCACCTCGCCGGGAGCGAGTGCGCGAGGTCGGATGGCATCCCACTCAAACACGTCAGGAGGGCCGAAGCGGCGGAAGAGCATGCGGCGGTATTGTGGGCGATCGTTCACGGCGAGAGATTACGCCCCACGCGGCTTACCTGGCAACTGTCATCGGTCGATGACCTGTTTTCGTTCCTGCAGACCAAGCCCCATGCGCTAGCGAATTCTAACCAAGGCATATCAGAGCGTGCGCCAGCAGATCGGCCGCGTTCGCGGCGCCATGCAGTTATTCCAGATCGAATGGCTGCTGGAAACCCAGCAGGAGCAGTCCAACTCGGCGCGCCTCCGTTTCCTGCACGATGCCATCGACGCCATGCGCGATGAACTCAGCGAACTGGAGCAACTCTAATGAAGAGGGCCGTGCTTTACATGCGGGTCTCGACTCTCGACTAGAACCCCGCCTCCCAGCTTCACGACCTTCAGCAAATAGCCCAGCAGCGCGGGCTTGAGATCGTTGAGCAGTACGTCGATCATGGCGTCAGTGGCACCCGGGCCCGGCGGCCCGGGTTAGACCGGATGCTGGCTGATGCCCGCCGCGGCCACTTCGATGTCGTGCTGGTCTGGGCCTGCGATCGACTGGCCCGGAGCGTGCGTCACTTCCTGGAAGTGTTGGATGAACTGAACCGGCTGAACGTCGAGTTCGTCAGCTTCCGGGAGCAGCTTGATACCGGCGGCCCGCTGAGCCGCGCCGTCGTCGTAATCATCTCTGCCATCGCGGAGTTGGAACGCTCGCTGATCGTCGAGAGGGTCAGGGCTGGAATGCGTCGCGCTCGCCTCGAAGGCCGGCACATCGGCCGCCGGCCACTCGATATCGATCACAACGCGGTGCTACGGCAGCGCATCCACGGCCAGAGCATCAGCCAAATCGCCAAAACCTTCTCGATCTCCTGGGCAAGTGTCTCGCGCATCCTGAAACAGGCCCAACCGGCCTGTCCAAAAGGGTCGCTGCAAACCCACCCCCAAGTACAAGAAAACAGTCAGCCGGAAATCGCTGCCTAAGCTGTTCCAAAAGGTGTGGGTTGTGGAAGGAGGGCAAATGCGTGGAACATTAGTTCGACTGGATATTCGCTGCAAGGAACATCGGGACTTTACACCCGATTGTGCCACTTGTGGTTTCGTCCGAAGCTTCGAGTCCTCCTTTCGAATGCTTCAAGAACGAAGGAGAGAGCTGATTCGACAGCTCTGCAAGAAGCTGTGATCGCGACGCCGCTTTCGAGGAGTAACCGACTGGTTCCGCTGCATCAGCACTGGATCTCACCACCACCACCACAGACCATGCGATGTGCTGTTCGCGTCTTCGCCGGTGGTCGAGGTTGACATCGATGCTAGGCTTGAAAGAGAAGTGAATTATCCAGGGGAACTGTGGTTGGTCCGCCGATGATGGCGGTCTTCCGGTCTTTAGCTTGGCCTGAGTTGTCTTTATTTATATGGGCGGGTAGGGAGTAGAAGTAAGAACTGGATTCTCTTGCCGCCCCCGCCGCCGTTCCTGTTCCAGGAACGGACGGCATTTTTACTTCTTTATACACCTGATGAATGGGGTCGCCAACGCCGCGGTGGTCGTGAGGCCGTTTGAGCGCTGAAAGGCTGCGCGTAATGAGGCTTAGTCGACTCTGGCCTGACACTTTTTCGTCATCCGACCAGCCTGCCGTGTTCTCTGCGTGGGGCGGTGACAAGCACGTCCTGAGTTGATCCCGATGCTGTACGTTGGTATCAATGCGCAAGCATCCGAATCGTCGCTCGCTCTGTCACGAGTGATGGTCCGTGCGGCAGCGGTTCGAGGCCTGGAATTCAGTGTCGCCCGACCACCACTCGTATGCTATTTTGGAATCCTAAGCGGTTGCAGGACAGCTACCGGGTTGATGTGCGCGAAATCACTGTGCAGGCTCGACGAAACATAGAACCGGCCACGATCTTTCCGATTTTGGCGGCTATCAGTTTCTGTCATCTTCTAAATGATATGGTGCAATCGCTGATTACAGCGATTTATCCAATCCTGAAGAGCTCCTTCCACCTGGACTTTGCACAGGTTGGGCTGATAACCCTCACCTATCAGATGACCGCATCCCTTCTGCAGCCTGTAGTGGGTTTCTACACTGATCTCCGGCCCAAGCCATTTTCCTTGCCAATCGGAATGAGCTTCACCCTGGTTGGCTTGGTGCTTCTCTCGCGAGCCCCCAATTTCCCTTTGCTTCTAGTGGCATCGGCGCTGGTGGGCGTTGGGTCTTCGGTGTTTCACCCCGAATCGTCGCGAGTAGCTCGCATGGCCTCGGGCGGACAGCATGGCCTTGCGCAATCGATTTTTCAGGTCGGCGGAAACGTAGGCGCTACACTGGGACCTTTGCTGGCGGCGTTTATTGTCCTGCCACGTGGCCAACATAGCCTGGGCTGGTTTTCGATCGCTTCTCTGCTGTCGCTTCTCGTGCTGACAGTTGTCAGTGGGTGGTACAAAACCAACATATCAACAAACAAGGCGGAGTCGCGCGCAACCAAGGTCGAGAGCCACCTGCCAGTTTCTTCTAGAAAGGTCGCACTATCGATTGCGATCCTGATTTGTCTTTTGTTTTCGAAGGCCTTCTATCAAGCGAGCCTGACCAGCTATTACACCTTCTACCTGATCAGCAAATTTCACATGTCGGTACAGAACGCCCAAATCCATCTGTTTGTTTTTTGGGGTTCGATCGCGGCAGGTGCGTTGATTGGTGGACCCGTCGGCGACCGAATCGGGCGCAAGTATGTCATCTGGGGTTCGATTCTGGGTGTTCTGCCCTTCACCTTGATGCTGCCATACGCCAATCTGTTCTGGACCGTCATTCTCATTATCGCAATTGGCTTTATTCTGTCGTCATCGTTTTCGGCCATCGTGGTCTATGCCCAGGAATTGGTTCCCGGGAGAGTGGGAACGATGTCCGGCATATCGTTCGGATTTTCCTTCGGATTGGGTGGACTTGGCGCCGCACTGCTAGGTCAGTTGGCTGATATGACAAGCATCTATTTCGTCTATCGCGTCTGCTCATTTCTGCCGGCGATTGGACTGCTGACCGTGTTCTTGCCGAATCTGGAAAAAGCCAAGCCCGGCAAACAGAAGGCATCTGCCGTCTGAAGACTTCGTTCGGATCTCTCGACTGATTTTGGGACCGCCGCTCCTGCCCAATGGGATTTAGAGTCCCCCATTCGGCACGGTGGCGTGCTCCGCTGCGTCGGAGCAGCTCTCTTGCAAATCCTGGCTATTTACCAACTACAACAAGCTCCGAGGTCTGCTTGATCAGCGGAGGCAGATTCTTGCAGACCCGACTTATGGCTTGCTCATACGCATATGCTAGCTGGAGCACGGCGAAATCCGCGTGTTTCTTCCCAATGATATGCATGCCTGGTTCTCGAGCATTCCCCCGGAGGATGCGCGCGTCAGGTGGTCTTCCCAGAAGCGATAGCGAACTCGCACACAGCCAAAGGCAGCGCTCGCACAGGGTTTGAGTTATGGTATAGTTCGCACCATTGCATGCCTGAGCCGGCACCCGTGCCTGCGAATATAGTTCATCACGCAAAAGGGGATGAAACACATTTATGGAAACAGGGAACAAGCACGCTCTCGGCTGGGTCGGAACCGGTCGAATGGGATATGCCATGGCGGAACGTCTGGCCAAAGCCGGCTGCAACATCTCCGTCTACAACCGTACCCGATCGAAGGCCGAGCCACTGGCGGCAGCCGGCGCGAAAATCGTGAACTCTCCGGCGGAACTGGCGGGATGCGATGTTGTTTTCAGCATGCTTGCGGCCTCCGAAGATCTCAAACAGATAATCATCGGCCCCGGTGGAATGATCGCCACGGCTGGAAAGGCGCCGAAGATCCTGGTCGACTGCACTTCGGTCTCTATCGAGGCGTCGGCGGAAGTTCGCCAAAAGCTGGCGGGGATGGGGGGCAAGTTTCTAGCCGCCCCGGTCAGCGGTAATGCGAAAGTTGTCAAGGCCGGCAAGCTCAGCGTCGTCGTCTCCGGCCCTAAGGACGCTTTTGACGAAGCAATGCCTTACATCAACCTGTTCGCACCGGCCGGGGTCAGTTACGTGGGAGAAGGCGAACTGGCGCGAATTGCCAAGATATGTCACAACGTAATGTTGGGTGTCGTGGCGCAGAACCTGGCTGAGATCACGGTTCTGGCGGAGAAAGCCGGCTTGTCGCGGGCCGCGTTTCTGGCCTTTATGAACATCAGCGTGATGGGGTCCGTCTTCACTCGCTACAAGAGTCCGGCCTTCGTCAATCTCGACTGGACGACGACGTTCACTCCAAACCTGTTGCGCAAGGATCTGGATCTGGGATTGGCTTTGGGGAAAAAGCTCGACGTGCCTATGCCGGTGGCCGCTACCGCCAGAGACGTATTGCAATCGCACATGGGCCACGGTGCACTCCTCGGTGGGGGGTATCTGGAAAAGGATTTCGCAACGCTGCTGGAATACCAGGCACACTGCTCAGGAATCGAACTCAAGCCGGAAAACGTGGAGGTCTGGGACGGGCTGTCTCCGAAAAAATAGAAGACGTTTGGCGGAGGGCCTAATTGTGGCAAGGGCTGCCTTGTGGGTCAGTTGCAACGCGCCCGCTTTCGCGTTTTGGCCGCTGCCGGAGAAAGAATTCAAGAATAATTCCGATTTATGATCCCTGTAATGTGGGAGTTGGGCGCAACTGCCGCTGGTCTTTCAAAGGGTGGGCGGGCTACATCGTATTTTCAACTGGGGAAGAAAGCACATCAGGAGGTAAAGGATGACGAAACGTACGATGGCGCTGGTGGCCGCCCTGTGCTTGGTGTTCATCGACATAGCACGGGCAGACAACGTAAAAATCGGCTTCATTAATTCCATGACTGGTTCGGAAGCCCCTGTAGGGGAAAACCTCACCAACGGGGTCACACTCGCCCTGGAGGACTTGGCGAAGGCGGGCATCAAGGTAGATCTGGTCAAGGAAGACGATACGGGTAAACCACAGGTTTCCATGAGCGCAATGGAAAAGCTGGCGACACGCGACAAGGTTGCGGGTGTCGTTGGACCCTATACAGCGGCATGCGGCAACGCCATTGCCCGCGTGGCGGAAAAGTACAAAGTCCCGTTGGTGGTTCCGGTAGCCGCGAAGGACGAGATTACGCAGCAGGGCCTGAAGTGGGTCTTTCGCCCCGGCGCCATCAGCTACGACTACGCGGAAATCGTGATCGAGATGGCGACAGCCCTCGACAAGCCGAAGACAATGGCGATCATCAACGAAAACACCGACTTCGGCATCTCCGTTGCGCGCGGCGCCAAGGCGGTAGCAGCCAAGAAAGGGATTCAGATTGTCTTTGAAGAAGCTTATTACAAAGGATCGCCCGACTATCGGGCGACGCTTTCAAAGATAAAGGCAACGAATCCCGATCTGGTTTTCATGGTTTCTTACGTGGCCGACGCAATCCTGCTGATGCGCCAATCGCGGGAAGTCGGTTTGCGTCCCAAGGCGTTCCTTGGCGCGGGAGCGGGATTCTCGGTCGCTCAGTTCGCGCAAGAGCAGGCCATCTCGAACTATGTTTTTTCCAGTACGCAATGGACCCAGGACGCCAAGTGGCCGGGCGCCAAAGATTTCGGTAAAAGGTATGAGGCCAAGTTCGGCAAACAACCGACCTACCATGCAGCGGCAGCATATGAGGCCATGATGATCATGGCGGAAACCGCCGTAAAGGCAGGCGGAGACCGGGAAAAGCTCAGAGAGGCGCTGCGAGCCGGAAAATGGAACGGCATCTGGGGTGAGGTGAAATTTGCCGATTACGACAACTTTACCAACCAGAATAAACACCAGATGCTGGTGGAGCAGATCCAGAACGGCAGGCACGAAACCGTCTATCCTCCGCAGCAGGCTGCTAAGAAGCCCATATATCCGTTCCCCGGATGGAAATGATCTTTAGGTTGGTTCACTGGTTGGCGCGGAGATGCCCAGCGGAATGACCGTTTTTTTTCAAGCGGTGCTCAGCGGAGTGCTGATCGGCGGCATCTACGCCCTGATCGGAATCGGCATGAGTATCATCTTCGGGGTAATGAGGATCATCAACTTCGCGCATGGCGATATCCTCATGCTTGGGATGTACCTCTCGTACTATCTCTTTGCTCTGGCCGGCATTGATCCTTTCGTTTCAGTTCTGATCATTATCCCAATAATGTTTGCGTTCGGAGCGCTTCTGCAAAAGGTCTTCATCAACCGTATGCTTGATGCCCTGCCGCAGAACCAGCTTCTCCTGACCATCGGACTGGGCCTCATCATGAGCAATGCGATGATGCTTGCCTTCACGTCCGACTACAAGATTCTTACCACTTCCTATTCCTCGGCAAGCGTGACGCTGGCTGGAATTTCTATTTCGGAGCCGCTGGCCATTTCATTCCTCATCACCGCCGGCATTACCGCTCTGCTCTACTGGTTCCTGACGAGAACGGATACGGGGCAGGCGATCAGGGCCACCGCCCAGGATGCGCAGGCGGCGCAGTTGATGGGAATCAACGTCAAGCGAATGGGGATGATTGCGTTCGGGATTGGGGGCGCGCTCGCCGCCACCGCCGGCGCCCTGATTTCCCCAACCTACTACATCTATCCCCAGGTCGGCAGTGCCTTCACCCTGAAAGCTTTTGTCATTACGGTGATGGGCGGAATGGGAAGCGTCGTCGGCGCCACTATCGGTGGCATCATCATTGGGGTTACGGAGTCGGTCAGCTCGGTATGTATCTCTTCCGGCTGGAAAGACGTTGTGGTTTTCGCCGTCTTCCTGCTGGTGCTCCTGTTCAAACCCGCCGGACTCATGGGCAAATCCAGAATGTAGCGAGTGTGGCAGCGGCGAATATGCTCAAAACAACTGTTACGCGCCGAAGGATGGGATCGCGGCTCTCTAACATCATTCTGCTGCTGACATTGGCAGCGCTTTTTTTCTTTCCCCGGTTTGTGGAGAGCCCTTATGCCTTCCACATCATGATTTTGCTGTTTCTCAGTACGATTGTGGGGACGAGCTGGAACATTATCGGCGGCTACACCGGTCAATACTCAATCGGCCATGCTGCCTATTTCGGTACCGGCGCGTATGTAACCATGGTCCTGATGAAAGACAAGCAGATCCCGCCATGGTTGGGTGTGTGGGCTGGAGTTGCACTGGTGATCATCATCGCACTTGTGATCGGCTCCATTTGTTTCCGTCTGCGCGGTCCCTACTTTGTCCTCGCTTCCATTGCAGTCGCCGAGATCATGCGCCTATCAGCGATGAACCTCAAGGAGCTGACCAACGGCGCCGAAGGCATCCTGGCGACAGAGCTTCCCGCCTTCAGAATCGGTGGAAGGGTGCTCACCGATTTCGTAAGCAAGACCCCCTTCTACTACATCAGCCTGGTGCTTGCGGTCGTGACCATCGTGGTCGCCTTCCTGGTACTCCACTCGAAGCTGGGATACTGCTTTCAGGCAATCCGTGAAGACCAGGATGCCGCTCACGCTCTCGGTATTAACCCAACTTTCTACAAGAACGCAGCCCTCGTCATTTCGGCGATCTTCACGGGAATTGCCGGAGGTTTCTACGCGATCTATGTCGGTTTCGTCGATCCGGCGACTGTGATGTCTCTCGACATTTCAGTGCAGATTGTTCTCGTCTGCATAATAGGCGGCATCGGGACAATCTACGGTCCCCTGATCGGCTCAATTCTGATCGTGCCAATCACGGAGGCTCTGCGGAGCAATCTGATTGCCGAGGCAATCTTCAAGACCGGGATGGTTTCCCAGGAATCGCATTTCGGCTCGTTCCTGAAGGAGAACCTGGCCCATGCCCATGCCCTCATCTACGGAATCCTGGTGGTGCTTGTCATTCTTTTCATGCCGGAGGGGGTGGTCGGCTTCCAGAGAAAACTGTGGAGCAAGTGGAACAAGGGGCTCGGGTGATGGCGATTCTGGAACTTAATCACGTGAGCAAGTCCTTCGGCGGTCTGGCCGCCAACTCCGACGTCTCGTTCAGGGTAGAGGAGGGCGCAATCATGGGGCTGATAGGCCCCAACGGAGCCGGAAAGACCACCCTTTTCAATTGCATCACTGGCTACTACTCGCCCACGCGGGGAGAGATCGTTTTCAGGGGACATCGCATCAATGGCTTGCAACCGGACAAGGTTTGCAAGCTGGGAATGGTTAGAACCTGGCAGAAAGTGCGCCCACTTACCAAGTTGTCAGTATTGGAGAACGTGATGATTGGGGCGCTGTGCCGCACTAACTCGGTGAAGGCCGCCCGAGAGCTAGCCGCGCGGCAGCTCGAACTGGTAAAGATGGAAAACCGCGCCGATTTCCTCGCGGGCGGCCTCCCAATCGGCGAGCGGAAAAAACTGGAAATGGCCCGCGTCCTCGCCACCGACCCGCAATTGCTGCTGCTCGACGAAGTTATGGGGGGGCTTAACCCCACCGAAAGCGACGACATCATCCAGTTGATTCTCGCCATCAAGGAACGTGGAATCACCCAAGTGGTCATTGAGCACGACATGAAGGCGATCATGCGAGTTTCGGATCGCGTGGTCGTGCTGAACTCCGGAGAAAAGCTCGCCGAGGGAACTCCCGTGGATGTGGTCAACAATCAACTGGTGATTGACGCCTACCTCGGCAAAGCCATTTCCGATGGCACTGTCTGAAGACGCGGAATCAATGGCGGGACCATGCTCAAAATCGCAGGACTAAATTTCAGCTACGACGACTTCAAGGTACTCTGGGATCTCAATCTGGAGGTGAACGAAGGCGAAATCGTTACCGTTGTGGGGTCGAATGGCGCAGGCAAATCCACGATGCTCAAGAACATCTCCCGGCTGGTGAAACCGTCGTCCGGCTCGATCATTTTCAGCGGTGTCGATCTGACGGGCTTGGAATCGCATGAGGTGGCGGCGCAGGGCGTCATCCAGGTCCCGGAGGGCCGCAGGATCTTTCCGGAAATGACGGTATTGGAGAATCTACGGATGGGGTCCTATCTCAAGAGCCTCCGCCAGGACCGGGAAGCAAAACTCAAGCGGGTATTCAGTCTCTTCCCGCGTCTCAAAGAGAGGCAGAAGCAACTGGGAGGGACGATGTCCGGGGGAGAGCAGCAGATGCTCGCCATCGCTCGAGGCTTGATGGCTGAACCCCGGCTTCTGCTTCTGGACGAGCCCTCGCTCGGCCTCTCCCCGCTGTTGGTGGACAGCATCTTCAAGACGATTGCTGAAGTCAATCGACAGGGTGTGACCATTCTCCTGGTCGAGCAGAACGTATACCAGGCACTCCACGTGTCAAATCGGGCCTACGTTCTGGAAAATGGCCGCATCGTGATGACCGGCACCGGCAAAGATCTCCTCAGCGACCAGCATGTAAAGAAGGCTTTCCTGGGGATATAGTTTCGGCTCGCGCTCCCCGCTCAGAAAACCTCGCAGCCCGGCAATCCGCAGGAGATCAGATGATCACTCGGGAAATTGGTCATGATCTCGCAACCATCCCGGGTCACAACCACCTGCTCTTCGATCCTCGCCGCGCCGGAGCCATCGGCCGCGCCGCACCAGGTCTCCAGGGCAAAGACCATGTTCTCCTTGATCACCGTCGGATAATCCAAACAGAAGCGCCGCGAGAAGATGGGACGCTCCCATTGTCCCAGGCCCAGTCCGTGGCCGTACTGGAGAAGGTAGGCCTCATCCTCATCGCGATAGCCGAACTCACTCGCCTCCGGCCACACCTGGCAGACTTCGCCGGTGGTGACGCCGGGCCTGATGGCGTCAATCGCGTCCGATAGCCACTTGGACGCCTTCTCGTAGGCTTCGATCTGGCACGGGTTCGCCTTGCCGCAGACGAACGTGCGGTAATAGCAGGTCTGGTAGCCCATGTAGGCGTGCATGAGGTCGAGGTAAACGATGTCTCCAGGCTGGATGATGCGGTCGGAGAAGGTGTGGCAATGCGGTTTTCCGCGGGCGCCGGAAACCGAATTGACGCATTGCACGCGCTCCGAGCCGTGCTTGTAGAGATTGTAGTTGGCGATTGCCACCAGCTCGTTTTCACGAACGCCGGGTTTGATTGCCTTCGCCAGTTCCACGTAGGTCGCGTCCACCATGCCGGCGGCCTTTTTCAGCAGTTCAATTTCGTCGGGAGTTTTGATCTCGCGGGCATCCAGCATCGCCTGCTGGCCGTCAACAACCGCAAGGCCTTCGTTCTCCAGCGCCCGCAGCATGGTGATTTCCATGTGGTCGACGCCGAGCGGCTCCTTTTCCACACCGTAGTCGGTCAGCACCCGCCTGATCTGCTTAGCAAATCTCTTTTGCACGTTCAGTTCCGGAGGGATTGCGCCCATCATGTTGCTGATGGGTGCTTCCATGCGGTCTTCGATCCAGGGGCTGCTGATCCGCTTCGCCGGCGGAGCGGGGTCGAACAGGAATGGTTTGCCTTCGCGAGGGCAGATGGCATAGCGATTCATCTTGTCCCGGCACCATTCACCGATGTGGGTTCCGGTGATGTAGCGTACGTTGTCCATGTCCATGGCGAGAACCGCCCCGAGTGCTCTGGCGTTGATTGCCGCTTGTGCTTTTTCGAAACGCTCTCTGCGGAGGCGAACGAAATCGACGTTGGTTTCCCAGTCGGTGGCCATGGTGCCCCATGCCGCTCTGGTGTGTGGTCGGTTGTATTTCACGTTTGATCTCCTGATTCTGGTGAATCCATCTTTTCGCTGGAAAGACCGCCGGCCGGGGCGGCAGAGCAACGCTTGCTCCGCCACTCTCGGCCTGCACGCCTCAATGGACGAAGTCGCTCCACTTCGGGCAGGAGCGCTGGGCTACCGGCACATCCCAGGGCTGGTAGTTGGTCTTGTCGACAACAACCGCCGGAATGCCGATCTCTTTCGGCACCGGCTGGTGCTGCAGCGCGCGCACTGCCGCCATGGTGGCGAGGCAGCCCATCTTGAAGCCGTTGAAGTCGCCCGAAGCCAGCATCGTTCCTCTCTTGATGGCGTCGATTGCCTCGGGAGTCGCATTGATGCCGACCGCGAGCGCCTTGCGGTGTGCACCGCTGAGTGCCTCGAGCGCGCCCAGCGCCATGGCGTCGTTGGCGGCGAGCACGCCGTCGATCTGCGGGTAAGTCTGAATCAGGTTCTCCATTACATTCAGCGCCTGCAGCCGCACATAGTTGCCTGGCTGCGAGGCCAACAGCTTCACGTTAGGGAACTCCTTGAGTGCGTCGCGGAAGCCCGCCACCCGCATCTGGCTGGTTTCAGAGCCCTTGGTGCCCTCGATGATGACGACGTTGCCCTTGCCTCCCATTGCCTTGAGCAGAGCCACACCGGTTGCATGCGCGAGGGTGCGATCGTCGGAGCCAACGAAGGTCACGAAATTGCCCGTCGCACTCTTGTCAACCGCGTTGACGATCGGAATATTGGCCGCGTTGACCTTGGCCACCGCCGGGCCGAGCGCCTTCATGTCCACGGGGACGAACACCATGGCGGCCGGTTTGGAAACGATGGCATTCTCCACCTCGCTCATCTGTTCGCCGATATCGTCGGGCTTGGTGGGGGTGTAGTGGACGATGTTCAGCTTCAGTTGCTTGCCGGCGACATTGGCTCCGACGCGGAACGCCTCCCAGAAGGGATTGACCAGGTTCTTGCTAAAGACGGCAACCTTCTCGCCGTCGGCGTGCGCGGCAGGCAATGCGAATGCGAAAAACAGTGCGACGACAATCGCAAGGGCAAGGCGGGAATTACGGTGCATGTTTCCTCCTAGAACTAGTGATAGTAACGGATCGAAGGGGCGGCGGCCCGGCAGCCTCTGAAGACAGGGCTGAGTGCGCGGCTCTCATGCCCGGCGCTCCGAATGACGGCGGGTCACCGTGTCAATGAGCAAAGCGATTAGCACGATCGCACCGGTGGCGAACGGCTGCCAGTTGGCGTCGATGCTCAACAGGTTCATGCCGTTGAGTACCAGGGTTAACAAGAGCGCGCCGACCACGGTTCCGAACAGACTGCCGATGCCGCCAAAAAGGGAGGTGCCGCCGATCAACACCGCCGCGATGGCGGGCAACAGCAACGGCTCGCCGATTCCGGCCTCGGCCGAGTTCACGCGCGCCAGATAGACGATTGCGGCCAGGCCGGCCATGGCGCCGCTGATGGTGTAAACCGCTATCAAGCGGCGGCGCACCGGAATACCCGAAAGGCGCGCCGCCACCGCATTGGCGCCGATGGTGAAGATGTCCTGGCCGAAGGTGGTGCGTCGCGTGATGATGGTGCCGATGACAAGAAAGCCCACCATCGCATAGATCGGCACCGGCACGCCAAAAAGATAGCCTGTGCCGAGCGTGCGAAATCCGGCAGGAAAGCCGTAGATGGCGCCACCGCCCATGAAGTAATAGGTGAGCCCGCTGCACACCCAAAGCATGCCATAGGTCGCGATGAACGGAGGAATGCGCAGGCCCGCGACCATGGAACCGTTGCCGAATCCGATGAGAGCGCCGCAGCCGAGTGCAGTCAGGCTGCCCAGCACCGGGGATCCCGTCGCCTGCATCACCGCGGCGGCCACGCCCGCGGAGAGGCCAAGATTCGCGCCGACCGAAAGGTCGAGGCCCGCCGTCAGGATGACGAGCGTAAGCCCCGAGGCGATCAGGAACAGAAGGCTCGCCTGGCGCAGCACGTTGAGAATATTTCCCCATGACAGAAACGCCTTACTCAAAAAAGCGAGCACGATTGCGAGCAGCACTACCGCGGCAACGCGATAGAGAGCCTGAAGCACATCCGGCCCCCAGGCGTGCATGATCGCTTTCCGGCGCGGTGCGGCCGCGGTTGCGCTCATGACCGGCGCCCTCCCCAGCGGTCGAGCATCATGGTGGCGATCACCAGGATGCCGATCGAAACGCCCTGCAGCGAGGAGGGCACCATTAGAAGATCCAGTCCGTTGCGTAAAATTCCGATCACGAGCACGCCCAGCAGCGTACCCAAGAGCCAGCCCTCGCCTCGCTCGAACGAGGTGCCGCCCAGGGCGACGGCGGCGATGGCATCGAATTCCATGCCGATGGCGACCGTCGGATGGCCCGAGTTCATGCGCGCGGTCAGCAGCAGCGAGGCGACGCCGACGAACACTCCTCCCAGCGCGTAGATGCCGAAATGGTACCAGCGCGCATGCACGCCCGAGAGCACGAGCGCCTCGCGGTTGCCGCCGATCGCGAAAACGTAGGTGCCGAAGCGCGTGTGATAGAGGAGGCCGTGCGCCACCAGATATGCCGCCGCCGCGATCAGGATCGGCACCGGTATGCCGAGCGGCCGCGCGGCGTAGAACGCCTCGAACCCGGCCGGCAGACCCACAACAACGTTGCCATCGGTGAGGACCTCGGCGATGCCTTGGGCCATGCCGAAGGTGCCAAGGGTGACGACGAAGGCGGGCATGCCGACCAGGCAAACCAGGACGCCGTTGATCGCACCGAAACCGACAGCCGCACCCAGCGCGGCCAGAAACGCCAGATAGACAGGGCCGCCCGTGACCAGTACCATCGCCAGCACCACGCCGCCCAGGCTGAGCACGGCACCCATCGAAATGTCGATCCCCTCGCTCAGGATGATCATGGTCTGCGGCAGAGCAATGATCAGCAGGATGGCCGACTGGAGCCCGATGTTGGTGATGTTAGGCAGGCTCAGGAACGCGGGCCGCACCGACGCGAAGCCGGTGATCAGCAAGATCATGACGAAGAGCACGCCCGGGACCGCGGCAAGTCGTCCCCGGAGGCCTATGCGCTGCGCTCTTGCAACTGCTTCACTCACGGCTCACCGCCAGGCGCAGCAGCGCCTCTTCCGACAGTTCGGCGGCGGTCAGGTGGCCGGTAATACGCCCGTCGTACATGACGTAGGCGTGGTCGGCGACTTGGACAATTTCCGAAAATTCCGAGCTGATCAGCAGCACGGCAGCCCCCCGCTCGGCCAGGTCCTCGATCAGGCGGAAGATCTCTGCCTTGGCGCCGACGTCGATGCCGCGCGTCGGCTCGTCGAAGATGAAAAGGCGGCAGCCGGCTGAGAGCCACTTGCCGACCACGATCTTCTGCTGCGTACCGCCCGAAAGCACGCGCACCGGCCGCGCGAGCGAGGGAGTTGCGATCCGCAGGCTTTCGACCATGCGGTGCGCGGCTTCCTGGGCCGGACGCGGCCGCACCCAGCCCCGCGGAAACAGGCGCCACAATGCTGACATCAGGAGATTGTCCTGCACCGAGCGGATCAGGGCGAGCCCCTCCTCCTTGCGCTTTTCGGGAATGAGCGCGATGCCTTGCCGCACGCACTTGTTCGGAGTGTCCTGGACCGGCTTGCCGAATACGCGCGTCTCGCCCGCGCTCACGGGATCGGCGCCGAAGATGGCGCGCGCAACCTCGGTACGCCCGGCTCCGACCAGCCCTGCCAGCCCGACGATCTCGTGGGCTCGGACGGTTAAGTCGATGTTCTCAAGTCCGCTCGGGGTATAAAGTCCACGGATCTCAAGCGCCGCTTCGCCCGGCTCGAAGCGCACGCGGCGTTCGAATACCGCCTTCACCGGCCGCCCCACCATCATGCGCACCAAGTCATCGGTGGAGGTCTCGCCAGGCATGAGCTCCGCGACCTTGTGGCCGTCACGCAACACCGTTATGCGATCGCCAAGCGCCATCACTTCCGCCAGGCGGTGAGTGATGTAAACAATCGCTACTCCCTCGTCGCGCAGACGCCGCACGATACGAAAGAGGTGTTCGCACTCGCGGTCGGAAAGAGCCGCGGTCGGCTCATCCATTACCAGGATGCGCGCGTTTTGGGAAAGCGCCTTGGCGATCTCGACGAGTTGCTGCGCAGCCACGCCCAGACGATGGACCGGTGTTGCGGGATCGAGGTCGATGCCGAGGCTGTCGAGAAGTGCTCGCGCCTCACGCGCGGCGCGCCGGCGGTCAACCGTACCCGGAATCGGCCCGCGGAACTCGCGCCCCAGAAAGATGTTCTCGGCGGCGCTGAGAAACGGAACCAGCGAGAATTCCTGGAAGATTACTGCGATGCCGAGTCGGCGGGCGTCGGCCGGGGTCGCGACGGTGACAGGCTGGCCTTTGAAGCGGATCACGCCTTCGTCCGCGCGGTGCGCGCCATAGAGGATTTTCATCAGCGTCGATTTGCCGGCCCCGTTCTCGCCGACCAGCATATGGACTTCGCTGGCACACACTGCCAGCGAAACGCCTTCGAGCGCGCGCACGCCCGGAAAGCGCTTGCTGATGCCCTCAAGTTCGAGAAGCGGGATGGACGGCCCGGCGTCAGCTACCGGCGCGGCCTGACCAGCAACTATCTCCGGGCGTGCCATTCTCCTCCCTTAACCCAGGCAGCCGCACCACATGGCTGGAACCCAATTCCGCATATCATAATTGTTTCCGCGGCGATGGTTGATCAACGAAGCGAGAGGACACCGCAGGTTCACTTAGTTGTAATTCGGTTCGCCCCAAACAGATAGTAATGCTACATTAACTCATCCTAACACCTAGAGTGCGAAGCTTTACAGAAGCCGTGCGACCTGCGACACAAGCGGCGCAATTGATCCAGTGCCGATTGACGATCTTTCAATGTGAGCAACGTCCGGGAGTCTTCGCGCTGTTCGCTGCGGTACAATTCATCGTTACAACAACTCTAACCCTGTATTTTGTGGTCTTCTTGCGACGCGGTGCGACGGGGATGCTGACGGCCCGAGCTCTAGGCGCGACTGGAGCGCTGGTTGTTGCATGCGTGGTTTCGCCACAATCCTTGCGCTCTCGATGGCAGTGGAAGTTTGTCCGCGAAGCATTGCGGATAGCACTCCCGCTTGTTCCTCATGGGCTGATGGCAACGGGGCTTGTGGCTGCGGACCGGTTTATCTTGCAACGCTACCGCCCGATGAGCGAAGTGGGCTTGTACTCACTGGCGTACAGCTTTGGAATGGTGATGGCTCTGTTTACGAACGCGCTGTGGCAAGCATGGTCGACTCTCTTTCTCAATCTGCTGCGGAACGGCAAGCACGGACGAAGCATGGCAGCGCACATCTGCGGCAGGGTTGTGTTGATTCTGGCGGCAATCGCCTCGGCCGGCGAGCTGATGTCGCAGAACATTGTTCGCGTGTGCCTTGATCCGCACTATTGGGAGGCCGGCAGAGTGGCACCCATTATCATTGGAGCCTATTTGTGCCACGCTCTGTTTCTGTTGCTTCAGCTTTCCGCACTACAAGCTAAACGCACTAGTTGGATATGAGCCGTGAGTTCGATCGCGTTGACGATCAACATCGCCTTAAACTTCGCATTCGCACCGATATGGGGTATGTACGGTGCGGCATATGCCACGTTGATTGCGTATGGTAGTGGGCTTCGGTTGCGCAAGTTACAAGTGTGATTCTTGCTTAGGTAATGCCCTATTTGATCTTTGGCCATCCGTCATGACGGAAGCCGAAATTTCGGTCGAGAAATGAGAAAACCCCAGCCTGAAAGCTGAGGTTCCTTGCTGGGCTCGAAGAGGGTTACGGAATTTGGAATAAAAAATCAAAAGAGCAAATCGAGCCCAGCAACAAATACACTTTGCTCCAGTAGACTTCGATTGCGCAAGTTACGCAGGTAATGCCCGTCTACGGAATGTTAGGGCTCCTGGCTTGTGACTTACAATCAGGCTGCGCCGCAGGCCCCGCTGGAGCTGTCCTCGGTAGCGGGAGTCGCTTTCTGATCGTTGGCAGCGGGAGCTGTTTGCTGATTGTTTTTCTCTGGAGCGATCATCTGCTGGTTTGTGACCGGGCCTGATCCGGAATAGCCAAGTCTGGCAATCAAAGCTTGCAAGCCAGCCCGGTCCGTTTCCGCCATATTCACGAACTTCAATCGCATTCCCAGCCCAGGATGAGAGGTCAGAACCTCCGCTTCCGTGCGAATTTCAGTTCCATGAATCTTAAGAGTCAGAAATAGTCTGTCGTGAACATTTAGCGGCGTCACCATTGCGACATAACACCCATTCAAACTGAGGTCAGCCACAGGGCCGCGCACCACATACTTGGTCCCCGGCTTGAAGCCTGGCTCGTTGGAGACCGGCTCGGTCGGTTGGTTCGTGAAATTGCAAAATGCGTCGCCGGGTATGTAAGGAATTGCACGTCTCCAAAGATTGTTCCACCCGCCGATTACTTGCAGACCAACATGGCCTTGTGACTTGGACCCCATCTTTCCGGTCCACATGACCTGAGCCGGCACACTCTTATCGCCATACCTTACACTGATCACGGCACCACACAGAACGGTCTGCATGAGACCTTCGATACGGACTCCATTCACCGTCAAGTCGACTGTCTTACAGGCTTGTTCAAACAACCCGCCGTCAGCATTCTCCCCAGAGATGCGAACTGGAAGAGCAAGCCGCAGCCGCATCTCTTTCCGCATTCCCATGGAGCGGAGATTGATCCAATTGACCTGCATACGCAAGTTACAGCGGTAACGATTACCGGGGGCGGAGGTTCACACCGAAACCCGTCCCAATTACAGCGGTAACGATTACCGGGGCCGGAGATTCACACCGAAACTCGTCACCAACTCGTCACCAAAACTCGTCAAAAAGGGCCGTTTTGGTGACAACTTCGAAGCGGAAAAGCAAGGCAAATGAAGGGGGTTAGGTCGATGACCTCATTTTTGACACGGTAGAGGTCTCCCGGAAATCCGACCAACGAGCCGATACGGAAACTTGGGTCCGATTTGGGTCCATTGGGTGCCGAAAACCATGCAATTGGACCTAGACGCAGAGCCAGCCTAAGCGGGACAACAACTTAGCAAACCGGTTGTTGGTTCGGGATCAGGTGCTCTGCCCAGAGCTGCCCATTGAGAATCAATAGGTTCCAAACCTCATGTTGTTGAACTTTGTGGAGTCTTGAGGAATGGACTGCGCCCTCATCGGAGGTGACAAAGCACTTGAGACTCTTGGAGGTTGCCAGCGGAGCGAGAGGTGCGCACTCTATCTGGGCACACCGAACAGGCAAAGCCTAGACGACCCGAGTTCCTTGCTGACACTCCATCTCATTCTGACACTTCCATGTTTTTTTTCTTGTTGCTACAAATGCAGATCGCCGATAGACTACACGCCAATTTTATTCAAAGGGATCCCCTGAGAAGTTAGCGCCAAGCGCTCGAGGATTGGGAAGCATTCAAGCGAGCCAGGAGGTTTGCAGCATGGATGAAAAAGAAAAAGTAAAAGAGCAGGAGGAGTCGAGCCAGGAAACTTTTACGCGGCGCAAGGCGATAAAGCGAATCGCTGGAGCATTGGCCGTCGCCGCCGCCGGCACCAAGCTGGCGGGCACCAGACCTCTCGCCGCCTTTCCTCTTTACAGTGTGCGGTATAGTGAACACTACACTCAATACAGGTCAACTACTGATTCCCGATCCCGTGGATCGGAGTATAGCGAACACTACAGTGAATACAGGTCGACGGCGTCCAGTGGCGAAGGTTCCTACAAGAGCGGATCGAACCCTTAACCTGCACTCCAGCAAGAGTCGTTAGCGCAGGCGCGTACGAAACGAGGGGTGTTTGGAATTGGCGTTTGGCTTGCCCGCCGTCGGCGGGTCTTAGGAAGTGACCAGGTGGCGGTGCGACCCAAGCCGCGCGAAATTCATGTCTCGATCCGTTTGGAGGAAGTTTCCCCTGCGGAAGCGGGCAAAGCCATTGGCGTGCTGCTGCGTAATAATCTCTCCGCTCAACTGACCGCCTGCACCACGGAAAGAGCCAATGGAACTCAAATTTCGCGCCGGGCGGAATCCGTGCTTCGCCAGCTTCTGGACCGGCCGTTACCGTTTCGCCCTGCGCGTCCGGTTGCAGCGACGCACCGGAGAATAACGCTCGATGACGTACAGGTTTCCAGGCTCGCCGCGGAGTGGGCCGGCGGCAAAACGCGCGAGTATGTAGCCGTGGTTCCCCACCTGTTCTACCTGCCATTGTTACGCATGTTCATGAACAACATCGAGCGCCAGGCGCCGGAGGTTAGGAAGCGCCTATGCTTCTTCTTCGATTACGGGCCGCTCGACGGCATGCATGAGGTCATGCGGCGGTGCTATTTTGGCGAGCGCGCCAAGGTCCTCAAGTACCTGGAGAAAATGCGGCTGCCGCACATCGATTGCGGCCACCAACTCCTCCTGGAGAATCTGATCTCGCTAGCCTGTTACATGATTCCCGCCAGGTATCTGGTCTTCATGGACGACGATTATCTCCTCCGCGACGAGACCACCCTCGAAAAGCTATTGGAACCGTTGCGGCGCGGTTACGCGCTTTCCGGGGTCTTTGTGGAGCAGGTACGGCGGATTCATACCTGCCTGTTCGCCATCCGGCCGGAGTGCCTGCGCGACCGGCTGGCGCTATTCGACAATGGCGAGAACTTGTATGGGGAGGACCTGCGGAGCACCGGATCCATCACTTATCAGCTTCTGGCCAAACGCAAGAAGGGCGTCTTTCATGTGGCCGATTCCCGTGATGGCGACCCGCGCCTGGGCCGCCACCTGGGTCATTGTGCGGGGGAATTGTGGGGCGACATGCCAGTGATCCTGCGCGCGGTTCTTCCCTTCGGAACACTGCCGAAGGGCTTGGGCGGAGTCAAGCTGGATGTGGGGGTCTTGATGGAAAGCTTGGCCGCAGCCTTCCGCGTGCGCCGGCAGGCCTGCGATTACGAGAACATCCCCAATGAGCTGCGCTATAACGCAGGGCAGGATTTTCCAGCCTACTTCGAGAAGATTTACAACAACTATCACTGGCTCGTGGCACAACCCACTGCGTGCTGAAGCGGCGCTGTAAAAGGCATTATGGCAAACATACTCCTGACTTCGGTGTGCAATCGTTCTTGTCCCTATTGCTTCGCGCAGCGGGAAATGGCGAGTGCTTCCACGGACAACCGCATGTCCTGGGAAAACCTGATCTACATTGCGGATTTTCTTGAGAGATCGGGAGAACGGCACGTTTCGCTGTTGGGTGGCGAGCCGACGCTTCACCCCGAGGTGGTGGACTTCATCCTGTATCTGGTTGCGCGCAACTTCGTTGTCACGGTATTCACCAACGGCATTCTGAGCCCGGCCCGGCTGCAGGAATTCAAAACACATTTCGCGGATGCCGAAGTGGAGCAGCTTAGCTTTGTCTGCAACCTGAACGATCCGGTCCTGACTCCCGCGTCACCGGGAGAGACAGAACGAATCAACACGTTTCTGTCCATCCTCGGCCCGTGGGTCACTCCCGGCTTCAACATCTACCGGACGGACTTCACGCTCGACTTCCTGTTTGAGTGCATCAACCGCTACGGCCTGCGGCGGCACTTGCGCCTGGGTATAACCCATCCGATCCCCGGGAAAGGAAACCTCTTCATCCGGCCCCTAGAGATGCGCCAGGTCTGCCGGCGGCTCTATTCCTACCGGGAGAAGTTCGACGCATTCCGCGTAAAGCCTGGACTCGATTGCGGTTTTCCCATCTGCCAGTTCAGCGATGAAGAGCTGGGCTGGCTGCGCCGACTAGGACTCTCGCAATTCAGTTGCAGCGCGGCCATCGACATCACCCCGGACATGAGCGTTTACCATTGCTTCCCCTTGAGCAATTACCGGAGGAAGTCGCTTTTCGAATTTGATTCGATGGCTCAGATCCACGAGCATTTTGTCCGGATCAAAGACCAGATCAAAGTCGAGATCGCGGGAATTTACCCGGAATGCGACGGCTGCAACTATCAGGAAGATGGCATCTGCGGCGGAGGTGGATTATGCCAGGTGCTCCTCCGCTTTGTGGACGAAGCTTCCGTCAGGTTACCCGAGATTGAACATGAGCTTGCCAAGAATCGTTTGTCCACATAACCAGCACCTGCTGCGGACCTTCAGCGGGCAGTCAGTGGCCGTGCGCGTGGATCACTGGGAGAAAGCCGCCGAGGCCGCTGACGACGTGTGCAGCTCGGGCAATGAACTGTTCTGCGTAATCGTCGACACTACGGCACCGCTGGACGAGATCGTTCTGCCGGACGATTGGAAGCAAATCCCGTTGGCGATAATGGTTCCCACCATTGGCAAATTCCGCAACTTGACGGCAAAGCTCAAAGCCTGGCGGGATTTTAATTTGCGCGTCTTTCTTGGCTGCGATGATGCCAGCAACCGCGCCGCCCTTCGCATACTGTCTTCCCTGGGGATCCAGACTTGCGCTGTCTTCGGAAGCGGCAAAGACGATTGGGAAGCGCTGAGCGACTTGATGACCTATGCAGTGCTTGGGCAACTTCCCCACGCCAGCATCGACCCCTTCTCTTTTATCGCCACTAATTATCAGCCCAACGCCTGGGTTGACTGGGGCGCGCTTTACTTCGACGACCCGAAGCACTTTCTCCACCTCGACGACCAGGGACGGGTTGCGCTCTCGCGCGCGGCGCGGGAGCGGGGGGATTTCGTGGCGCAGAGCCTGGCGGAATGTGGTGCAGCCGCCGAGCTTCCCGCCATCAAGCATCGGAAGCGAACCTTTATGCAGTACTTCCTGGACAATCATGCCTGTTCCTTCTGTCCGGGTTGGAAATTGTGCCTGGGCAGGTTCTCGGCGTCTGTTCCGCAGGACAACGGCTGTTCGGGATTTTTCCTCGAGATGATTGACGTCAGCAGGCAATTCAAGCGTCTGAATGTCATGCCGCAGGACAAACAAGTATGGCGACCGTAATCCTCGAGCCCACCGCTGAGTGTAACTCCCGCTGCGTCTATTGTGACGGCGTGCGTGAGGGAAAACGATCCTCGGCCCGCATGCCGATGGAGCTGTTGGAAGTGCTTTTCTCCCGCATTAACGAGTTTCTGCTGGCGCGCCCGGATGAGAATATGGAGGTCGTCTGGCACGGAGGAGAGCCGCTGCTGCTCGGCCCGAAATACTTCAGGGGCGCGCTGCGGTTGCAAGAGAAGCACTGCGCCCAGACCCGCACGCGCATCCGGCACTGCATCCAAAGCAACCTCACCCTGCTGACGCGGGAATTCCTTGGTCCATTGAAGGAACTGGGAATCACCGGTTTCGGGTCCAGCTACGAAATGGTTCCGGACGTGCGGGGATTTGGCCCCCGCCGCGATTCGGCCGATTATAACCGCCGTTTTCTGGACGCCGTCTGCCTGCTGGAGGAAGAAGGCTTCACCTGGGGCGTGATTTATGTGGTCACCAAGCTCTCATTGGCGCGGCCTTTGGAAATCTTCCAGCATCTTGCGAACTTGAGCAAGGGCGCCTTCGGTTTTAACCCGGTCCTTCTCTATGGTCGCGATCTCGATTACCTGCGGGTTACTGCCGAGGAGTACGCCGATTTTTTGGGAGCCATCCTTCCCGCGTGGTGGCGGCAGCGGGAGGAATTGTCGCAGGTGCATCCCTTCGACTGGCTGGTAGGCGGTTTTCTGAAAGAAAACACAAGTCTGACGTGTTGCGACTCCGGCATCTGCGCCCGCACCCATTTCAGCGTGTTGCCCGACGGAACGATCTCTCACTGTGGCCGTGCGTCTGACTGGGACCTGTTGGACTACGGCTCTATTCTGAATACATCCCTGGCGGAGGTCTTCGACGATCCTCAGAGAGCGGTGTTGATGCAGCGCAATACCGTTCTTCCCGAGGGAGAGTGCAAGGACTGCCGCTTCTGGGAGATCTGTCACGGCGGATGCCCGCTGGACGCTTGGTCCTGGGCCGGCTCCTTCCTGCACAAGAGTGAGTGGTGCATGGAGAAGAAGCTGTTCATCGAAAAATATCTGGAGCCCCTGTTGGAGCGCGAAAAGAAAAGCGGCAATGGTTCAAACGGGGCAGGCGCATGTCTGCCGGAAAAGCCGGAGCCGGCGGAGATTCGCACGGTCGAAAGGGCGGTGGCCGGCAGCGATGACGGCGCTGTGACATGGATCGATCCCTACGGAGGCTTAGGCGATGCGTTAATGCTTTCCGGCGTTCTGAAGCAGGTCAATGACCGAGACCCCTCGCGGAAGTTCAATCTGGTGGACCGCACCAAGTATCGGGCGATCCTTGAGGGCCATCCCGCCATCGCCTGCATCGGCCATCCTCCCGCCGGAGCCAAGCTGCTGCGGACCGACTACTGGGCTAGCCATCTTTTTCAGGTGGAGCATCATCGGGCTTATCAGGTGCTCGCCGGCTTGTTTGGGCTGGAAACACCGGTCGAGGAGCGGCTATACGCGCCCTTTGAACTGCGCGAAGATTCCCTGTTGACCGGCGCCATTCCGTGGAAAAAGCTAAATGTTCTGATCTCGCACAGCTCCGCCTCTCCCAGGAAGGAGATGTCCCTTCAGATTTGGGAGCGGCTGCTGGAATTGCTGGATCGGGAAGGCGTGTTGGCGGTGCAAGCCACAAGGTTGCAAGACCGCTATATCCGAGGCGCATTCAGTTTGCTTGGCCTGGCTGGGCCCAGGCAGGTAATCTCGATGATGAAGCGCTTCGACGCGGTGATCACATCAGACAGCTTCCTGATGCACGCGGCGCATCTTTGCGGCATTCCGGCGCTGGTGTTATGGGGGCCGACCGACCATCGGACTTATGGCTATCCGGAGCAGATACACTTTCAAGCCAAGCTCGCTTGCGACTACCCTGCGGGCTGCATCGGGCCCGAACATCCCGAGTTTTATGCCAGCAAATGTCCACAAGGCGCTGCCCATTGCATGAACTCGTTCTCGGCGGAAACAATTTGCGCCGCCGTTATGGACCTGTTGGCAAGCAATCGTGCAATGAGGAGTGGCGAGGACGTTTGGCTTCTAGCCGATCTGCGCGATAACGCTTATAAGAAATTTTGATTGGACGCCGAAATCCGGCGAATCGTACCCTGCCCTCCATCCGGCGCTTTCCGGTCAGCGATGTTGTGTGCCTCGGGCCTCCTGAAAATACCAGCACGAAGCGCAGGTCTCTATCGGCAAAGAATCGCAAGGTCCGGAACCAGCGGCTTGTGAGAGAATACGCGACGAGCGAAAATAGCGCCCCCTCCATACTCTGGGGGATATCGATGCTAACCGCAAGGAAGAGGGTAAGAAATGTTCAAGTTTATGAAGTTGATGATGCAGCTAGCTCTGGGATTCTGCCTCAGTGTCTGCGTCTATGCGCAGCAGGAAGTCAAGATCGGGGTAATCTATTCACTGACCGGTCCCGGAGCCTCGACCGGCGCTGAGATGAAAAATGCCGTCGAATTGGCGGCCGACATCATAAACAACGGCGCAAAGAACATCCCCAACTTGCCGTTCTCTCGCGGCGGGGGCTTGCCCGGGCTCAAAGGCGCAAAGATCAAACTGGTGTTCGCCGATCACCAGAGTAACCCACAAGTTGGTGCCACCGAGGCCGAGCGCTTGATCACGCAGGAAAAGGTGGTGGCCATCATTGGCTGCTACGTGAGCAATGTGACGGCCACGGCCAGCCAGGTGGCGGAGCGCAACCAGATCCCATTCTTGAATCCGGACTCCTCCTCCGCGAACCTGACGCAACGCGGATTCAAATGGTTCTTTCGCATCTCGCCGCACGATGGCTTGTTCGTTGAGAACTCCTTCCAATTCCTGAAAGATCTGGAGAAGAAGAAAAACATAAAGGTCAAGCAGATTGGCCTGCTCAGCGAAAACACTTTGTGGGGCAGTGAAACCTCCAAGCTGGAGAACAAGCTGGGTCCGGAAAAGGGATACACTATCGTCAAATCAGTCAGCTATCCGCCGAAAAGCACGCAGCTAACTTCCGAAGTGCAATCGCTGAAGGCCGCCAATCCGCAACTGATCATGCAGGCTTCGTACGTGGGCGATGCCATCCTTTCGATGAAAACTTACAAGGATCTCGGGTTCTTGCCAGAGATGATCCTGGCGAATGATGCCGGCTTTACCGACAGCGAATACACCAAGACGTTGGGCAAGGATGGAGACTATATCCTCTCGCGCGAGGTCTGGGCGATCGATCTGGCCGACCGGAATCCGCTGATCAAGCAGGTTAACGACCTCTTTTATAGCCGCTACAATATCGTGTTTAACGGCAACTCCGCGCGCGCTTTCACCGGACTGATGGTGATGGCCGATGTGCTGAACCGCGCTGGTTCCACAGACCCCAACAGCATCCGCAAAGCCATGGCGGAAACCAACATTCCCGGAAACAAATTGATCATGCCGTGGAAAGGCGTCAAGTTCGATCAGACCGGGCAGAACACTTTGGGCTCCGGGATCGTCGTGCAGATCATCGGCGGGAAATACTACACCGTGTGGCCGTTCGACCAGGCCTCGCGCGATGTGGTGTGGCCCATGCCCAAATGGAATCAGCGCCAATAAAGGCTAGCGGCTGCGGGCCACGGTCAAATTGCGGTCCGCGCCGCGCGGCAAAACGTGCCCGGAATTCGGAAGCCAGGAGTGTAATTTGTCTTCGGAAATCCTGCTCCAAAGCCTCGTATCGGGGATTCTGATCGGGCTGATCTATGCGCTCGTTGCGGTCGGCCTGACGCTCATCTTTGGCGTTATGGATATCGTCAATTTTGCACATGGCGAATTCCTGATGTTTGGCATGTATTCCGCCTTCTGGCTGTTTGCCTTGTATTCGCTGGATCCCATTTATACGTTGCCGCTGACCATGATTCTGTTATTCGGGCTTGGCGCGCTGGTTTACCAGCTCGTAATCCGCCGTATCGCTGAGGCGCCGATGCTCTCTCAGATTTTCACGACATTCGGCCTGATGATCCTTTTCCGCGGCATTGCGCAATTTCTGTGGAAGCCCGACTTCCGTACGGTCAGCAAGTCGATTGTCGACGGGAACATCTCATTCGGCGGCATACAGGTTGGCACGCCTCAGCTCGTCGCTGGCATCGGCGCGGTGCTGATTACGGCAGCCATCTACCTCTTCTTGACGAAAACCAGGACCGGAGCGGCGCTGGAGGCGACTGCGGCTGATAAGGATGCGGCCAGGCTGATGGGCATCGACTCGCGCCAGATGTTCATGCTGGCCTGGGGCCTGGGAGCGGCCTGTGCGGGGATAGCGGGTGCGCTGATGGCGACCTTTTTCCCAATCTTTCCCGAAGTCGGCGCCAACTTCATCCTGATCGCATTCGTAGTGGTCAACCTGGGTGGCTTCGGAAGTGTAACCGGTGCGCTGTGCGCCGGTGTGCTGGTGGGTGTGATCGAGGTAATGGGCGGGCTTTTGGTCGGGCCGCAGTTCAAAATGGCAATCGTGCTTCTGCTATTTCTGCTGGTGCTGATGATACGTCCGCAAGGTCTGATGGGCAAAGCGGCGAGTTAGTAGTGTAGTGCGTCACAAGTCGAGTAACTTAATGGGGCTGTCATTCTGAGCCGGAGCGCAGCGGAGGCGAAGAATCTATGTATTTCGGCGCAGGAAAAATGCATAGATCCTTCGCTTTTGCTCAGGATGACATCCGAAAGAGGGCAAGAAGCCGCCTTTCAAATAACGGCCCATCTGTTTGACGCACTTCACTAAAAAGCCCTGAGAACACAAATGTCTGCCACCTCCGAAACAATCGCGAACCCTGATCACGCCAGCCCCAGGAAGGCCATAGCGCTCAGAGTGGCCGGAAGCGTGTTGGGAGCGCTCATACTGCTGCTGTTGCCGGTGTTCGTCAAGAACTCATTACACCTGAATTTGCTCATACTGATCTTGATGGCGGCTCAGATGGGCGTGTCCTGGAACATCATAGGCGGTTATGCCGGGCAGATTTCGCTCGGCCATGCGGCATTCTTCGGAGTTGGAGCCTACACTTCGACCATTCTGTTCATCAACTTCGGCGTCAATCCCTGGATCGGCATGCTCGTCGGCGGAGCGGCAGCAGCCATGGTTAGCCTGCCGGTCGGGTTCTCGTGCTTTCGTCTCAAGGGACACTACTTTGCGATGGCAACCATCGCCGTTGTGGAAATCATTCAGGTGGTGTTTAGCAACTGGGAGTACGCCGGCAGCGCGGTAGGTCTTTATCTTCCGATGGAGAAGCAGGGATGGAGTGTGATGATCTTCTCGTCGAAGGTGCCATATTACTACCTGGCGCTGGCCCTGTTAACGTTGACCCTGGGAGTCAACCTTTTGATCTCGAAAAGTTTTCTCGGCTACTACTTCCGGGCCATTAAAGATGAGCCGGATGCCGCGCGCAGCTTAGGGGTGAGTCTCACAAAGTACAAGCGGACCGCATTGCTGGTCAGCAGCTTTCTGACGGCGCTGGGCGGCAGCCTGTATGCGCAGAAGGAACTCTACATTGATCCCGGCTCGGTATTGACGACGGCGTTGTCGATCAAAATGGCATTGGTGGCGATCCTCGGCGGGGTGGGCACTCTCATCGGCCCGGTCGTTGGCGCGACGGTGCTGACCTCGATTGAGGAAATCACCAGAATGCTGTTCGGGGGCACCGGCCGCGGAACCGATCAGATCATTTATGGGTTGCTGATCGTTTCGGTCGCGGTGTTTTATCCGGCAGGCATCGTTGGCTGGTTTCTAGATCTCGCCCGGCGTCGCAAAGCGCGGCAATCCCGCCCGGGGAAGGAGTAGCCGATGGACCTGTTGCGCGTGGAGAGCGTCAGCAAGAAATTCGGCGGCCTGGTCGCCAACAACGACGTGTCGTTCACCATGGGGGAACAGGAGATCGTCGGGCTCATCGGCCCCAATGGCGCAGGCAAGACCACCTTATTCAACTGCATCGCCGGCTACTACCCTCCCAGTGCCGGAGAAATATGGCTGCAGGACGTGAATATCTCCGGCATGTCTCCTGAACAATGCGCACGCGCCGGTGTCGGCCGCACCTTTCAGATTCCACGCACGTTTGCCAGCCTTACTGCGCAGGAAAATGTAATGGTGGGCGCATTGCTGAAAAACCACCGCGTAAAAGCAGCCAGGCAACGCGCATCGGAGCTGTTGACGTTCGTTAACCTGGGCCACCGCAGCGACAAGCCGGCCGGAAGCATGACCATCAGCGAGCAGAAGAGGCTCGCTGTCGCCCGCGCGCTGGCACTCGATCCGAAACTGTTGTTGATGGACGAAGTGATGGCTGGCCTGAACCCGTCTGAACTGAGGGAGGCGGTGGAGGTGGTCCTGAAGATTCGCGCCGGCGGCATCTCCTGCCTGATCGTGGAACATGTGTTGGAAGCCATTATGCCGATCGCCAACCGTATTGTCGTCCTTGACTATGGCAAGAAGATCGCGGACGGCCGCCCATCGGATGTCTCGAATGATCCGCACGTAATCGCCGCCTACCTTGGAGAATAACTCATGCTTCAAGTCCGCAATCTTCGCGTCAGCTATCACGGGATCGTTGCTGTATCGAAAGTGGATCTGGAGGTCCCCCGGGGGAAGATCGTGGCGCTGGTGGGCGGCAACGGCAATGGCAAATCGACGACCTTGCGCGCCATCGCTGGACTGAATGTTGCGGAACAAGGCGAGATCATCTTCAAAGGCCAGCCGATTCATAATATGCCCGCCCACAAGCGCGTAGGCCTCGGGCTCTCGCTGGTTCCGGAGGGCCGCCGCCTGTTTTCGAAGTTGACCGTGAAGCGCAACCTGGAACTCGGCGCTTACACCCGTCACAACTCGGCGGAAATAGACGAATCGGTGGAGCAGCTATACGCATTGTTCCCCATTCTGAAAGAGCGGAGCAGACAGCTTGCGGGCACCATGAGCGGTGGCGAACAGCAGATGCTGGCGATTGCGCGAGGCTTGATGGCCCGCCCGGAGTTGCTGATGCTGGACGAGCCGTCCTGGGGTGTTGCGCCGAAGTTCGTCACTAAGATCATAGATACCATCCAGCTCATCAACCAGCAGGGCGTATCGGTGCTGCTGGTGGAGCAGGCGCTACAGAAAGCATTGGCCATCGCTCATTACGGATATGTGATCCAGACTGGGCGGATCGTGATGGAGGGCTCCGGCCAGGAGCTGCTGAATAACGAACAGGTCAGAGGCGCGTATCTGGGAATGTAGGGGTCGATCTCGCCAAGGTTGTATTGCCAGGGTGAGATGCACGATTCCGTTAGTCGCTGGACCACTGGGATAGCCTCACCCCCAAAAGAAAGAAAGTCACCGACGACGAGCCAGTCAGTGACTCTCGTCTGGTGCCGTGCTCGGGCGAAGCAACGAGCGCGAAAGCATCGCGCTGATCCCGTGCAAACTGTGCGGTTAACCGGCGTGGAGCTGCCGGTCCTGACTGCGCCGCGACTGGCGCCAGTTTGCACCATCCCGACGTTACCTTCGTGATCGCCGATACCCTATTTCCCCTGCTTAATTCAGGGTAGAATTACCTGCACTGGTCGGCAGCGCGTGGCTGAGCGCAATGTGGAGTTGTGCGCCGGCCACGAGGAGACTTTGTAACTCAACCGCGGCACGGTCGGCCGCGAACTGCGCATGGTCGAGTTGAAAACAGTCAACGAACTCTGCGCCCAAGCCAGCCAAACCCCGCACTACCGTGAGGTCGTTGACCATGAATGATTCCCAGATGAACTTGCTCGTGGCAGCGATTCTCGAGGGCGATTGCGCAGAGTCGGTTTTTCAAGCCGGGGAGCTCCGCAACGGCGGGGTCAGCACCCAACACATTGTCATGCGCGGCATCGAGCCTGCCATGTCGGCGCTGGACACCAAATGCACCCTGGAAGAATTCAACCTGCTTGAAATCATGCTGGCGGGCCGGGCCGTGACGGAGGTCATGAAGCTCCTGTACCCAGACGGCAGCGGCGTGGCCATCACCAAAGCAACAGTCGTCATCGCCGCCTTGGAAGGGGATGTGCACGATCTGGGCAAAAACATCCTCAAAATGGTCCTCGGCGGTAGCGGTTTTCGCGTGGTGGACTGCGGCAAAGATTGTCCTGTGCCAAAGCTCATTGAAGTGGCGGAAAAAGAACAGCCGCTAGCCATCGGGATCAGCGGCCTCATCACCAACATCATCCCGCTGGTGAGACAGGTGAAGGACCTGTTGAGACTTCGAGACCTGGGGCGGGTGAAGGTCATGGCGGGAGGCGCGGCCTTGAAGCAATCCTCCCCCGATAAACTCAATGTTGATTTTGTGGCCGATTCGGCCTTCGACGGTGTCCACTATCTTGAGTCGTTGGCCGGAGGCGGTTCGTGAACAGCCTGCAACGGGTCGCCGCCACCATCCACCTCCAGGAAACCGACCGAGTGCCGGTCATCGCACAGGTATTCGGCCATGCCGCCAGATTTGCCGGCGTGCCGCTGGATGACTACGTGCGTGACGGTGAAACCCTCGCCCGGTGTCAACTCGAGGCCTTGCATCGGTATCGCTATGACGCCGTCTTCTCGGTGATGGATGTCAATGTGGAAACGGAAGCCGTCGGTTCCGAGTTGCGCTATCCGAGAAATCAGTATCCCGTGATCCGACGGCATGTTTTGTCACAGGAGGCCGAGTGGGATGGCCTGGCTGTTCCCGATCCAAAGCAAGCCGGACGCATGCCGGAGATGCTCAAAGCTCTGGGTATCCTCAGACACGAACTCGGGGACGAGGTGCTCGTCGTCGGCTGTATTTTGGGCCCATTCACTCTTGCTACCCAGTTGCTGGGCTTGGAACGCACCCTTTACCTGGCGATCGATGATCCTCCTCGATTGGCGCATTTAATGGATTTTGCCACCGACGTCGTGATTCGATTTGGCCAGGCCCAACTTCAGGCCGGCGCGCATCTGCCGGTAGTCTTTGATCCCTCCGCCTCTCCCGCAGTCATTCCTCCGAACTTCTTCCGGGAGTTCGCATTGCCCAGACTCCAGCGGGTCTTCCAGGCCTTGTCGGAGGCCGGGGCGACTGCAAACTGGCTGCACATCGCCGGTCCGGCGGCCCCGATTCTGCATTATTACGAAAAGGCCGGGGTCCATATCGCGAATTTTGACTATATGGTAAGCGCCGCCGAAGCAATGAGCCGGCTTCCGCTCACCTGCTTCGATGGGAATATCAAGTCGCTCCTGTTCGTGGAGGGAAGCCCCGCGGAGGTCGAGACGGAAGCCGTTAATCTTCTGCGCGCCTTCCGCGACCGGCGAGGTTTTATTCTCTCATCGGGCTGCGAGATTCCGCCCGAAGCCAAGCCGGAGAACATCGCTGCGCTGGCTAAAGCGTCAAGCGGCAAGGGGTAGATAATAGATAGCATGCCGAAGCTTACCGTCATTGCCAGCGCCGCAGCTCGGGAGGTCCCTTTTTCGCCGGGCGTGTCGGCGCGGGAAATCCTCGAGGGCGCCGGCTTCTTGGTTCGTTCCGGTTGCCGGGGTGACGGGGCTTGCGGCCTTTGCCTGGTGCAGATCGAAGCGGGTGAGGTCAACCCTCCAACAAAGAATGAACACCTCATTTTGCCGCCTGAGCAGCTTGCACAGAACCTTCGTCTGGCCTGCCAGCTCATGCCGGAAACCGATCTTCACCTACGGATCATCAACGCGGTCTCGAAGCTCAATTGGCGCGACTTAACCCCGGACTGCCTCCCATGTACCCCTTCACCTCTTTACCCATTGGCCGCGAAGCCGTCAGCGGACATCGCCTACGGTTTAGCTATCGACGTGGGAACCACTCAGATCAGTCTCTCGCTCTGGGACCTCAAGCACGGCCATCGCCTCCACGGCCGCGTGGGACCGAATCCTCAATCTCCCTACGGCGCAGACATAGTGACGCGCCTGATTGCCGCGGGTGAATCGCCGGAGAACGCGCAGCGGCTGGCCCGTCTGCCCTTGGAGGCAGTGGCTCAGGCCTTGCAAGAGATGTGCTCCCACCCCGGCGCGCCAAAAACGGGAGTGCCAGGGAACCCGCGAGACGGCTTCCAGCCACGGGAGGTCGTCCAGGCTGCCATCGTTGGAAACACCGCCATGCTGGCCCTGTTAACAGGAGCAGATTCCCGGCAATTGCTACAACCCCACAATTGGACGCGCCCGATGGAGTACCAGGTAGAGCAGCCCCAGACCTGGGTGAGCGTTCTGGGAATCCATCCGCAAGCCACCGTGAAAGTTATTTCTCCTCTCGCCGGTTTCGTCGGTTCCGACCTCTTGGCGGGAGTGGTGGCGACTCGCCTGACAGAGCAGCCGGGCGGCCTGTTAATCGACTTCGGAACCAATTCCGAAATGGCGCTCTGGGATGGACAGACGCTCTGGGTGACCTCCGCCGCAGGCGGACCAGCCTTCGAAGGCTGCGGAATAAAATGCGGCATGCCGGCTGAGCCCGGAGCCATCTATCGTTTCGGAGGACTACCGGGCTCCGACGGGCTCGATTTTCAGGTGCTGGGCGGGGCGGAAGCCAAGGGATTCTGCGGTTCCGGCCTCGTGGACCTGATTGCCTGCCTGCGCGACAGCGGCGAGCTGACACGCACGGGTGGCTTTGCGAGCCCTCGACATAAGGACGGTTATGTCGTCTTTCAGACGGATCCGGTCATTCGCCTCACCAAGGGAGACGTGGACACCTTCCAGCGCGCGAAAGCGGCGCTCGGCGCCGCTTTCAGTACGCTGCTCGCCAGGGCACAGTTGAGCGCGACGGAGTTGAGTCGCATCTGCGTGTGTGGGGCCTTCGGCCGGAATTTGAATGTCCGCAATGCCCAGCGTATCGGCCTCCTGCCGGACATTCCGCCCGAGCGTGTCGAACTCTGTGGCAATACCGCGCTGGCCGGTTGCGAGCATCTGCTTCTGTTGCCGGCAAGAACCGCGGAGTTGGCGTCATTGCGAAAACGGGCGGCTATCGTCAATCTCTCCCAGTCCTCCGATTTTGAGGCTCTGTTCCTGGAGAACCTCTACCTCCAACCCCTGAAGGTGGAAAAGACATGAAAGGTCTTCGATCCGACGAATCTCAGGTGTTTGAAGCCTTCCTCAAATCGGCCCAGTACCTGGTTCGTCTTCAGACCCAGCAAGACATTTGGGAGCACCTGGGTAAGTTTGTTCTGACGCATTTTCCGGCCGATTGGCTCGCCTTCGTTGAGCGGGGCTCCGGCAACAGCCTCTCGCTCCGTTACTGCACGCTGCCCGAGACAGTTGCCGCACAAAACATCCTTACGAGTGTTCGAACCCTTGTCGCCGATGTACTGGAAAACGGCTTTTTGGCATCACGTGTCCTCCTTACCCCCACTCCCTCGATGACGGCTTTCCTCCCCATCGTCGAGAATCATCAAACCAGCGGGGTCATGCTGATTGGCCACACCGATGCTCAACCGCTTCCGAAGGAATTGCTGAGTATCTATCTCGCCCTCGCCGGGCTGGCGGGCGCGACCATTGAGCGCAAGCGGGCCGAGGAGGAAGTCCGTCGGCTGAACGCCGAGCTGGAGCGGCGCGTGGCCGAGCGCACCGGGCAACTCCAGACAGCTAACGACGAGTTACTTAAGGAAATCATTGAGCGCAGGCGGGCGGAGGTGGCGCTGCGCGAGAGCGAATCGCTGTATCGCGGGTTGTTTGAGCACATGAACGAAGGACTTGCCTACTGCAAGATGATCTTCGAGAACGGCGAGGGACGAGACTTTGTCTATCTTGCCGTCAACTCCGCGTTCGCAACCTTGACCGGCCTGAAGGATGTCATTGGCAAGAGGGTCACCGAGGTTATCCCTGGCATCCGGGAAGCCGATCCAGGGTTGTTCGAGATCTATGCCAGGGTGGCAATGAACGGAGTCCCCGAGAAATTTGAAATGTTCATCGAGGCCTTGGGGATGTGGTTTTCGATTTCGGTCTATAGCCCGGAGAAGGGCTTTTTTGTCGCGATATTCGATGTGATTACCGAGCGCAAACGGGCGGAAAAGGCCTTGATTCGTACCGAGAAACTGGCCGTGACCGGCAGACTCGCCGCCACGATGGCCCACGAGATCAACAATCCCCTGGAGGCGATGACGAACCTCGTGTACCTCTTAGGCCAGTCCATCACGGATGCGAGCACACGGGAGTATGTGGATATTATCGAGAAACAGTTGCAGACCATCAGCCGCATCACGAGCCAGACCCTGAAATTCCATCGGGAAAGTGTCAGACCCGCGGAGTTCGATCTCGCGGGACTGATCGGAGAGCTGGTGGAGTTCTACCAGCCGAAGGCGAAGCAGCACGGCGTGACCGTAGTCAAGCGCCTTGGTACCGAAGCGAAGGTTCTCGGGTTCAGCGGCGAAATTCGCCAGGTGATTTCGAATCTGTTGCTCAACGCGATCGAAGCCACGCCCCAGGATGGGCAAGTCATTCTTCACTTGTATGAATCCTCTGACAGGCGTGGCGGTAACCGGCGCGGATATCGAGTCTCAATTGCCGACACAGGCATCGGCATTGAGGCGCAGCATCTTTCGCGCATCTTCGAACCATTCTTCACGACTAAAGGGGAAAACGGAACAGGGTTGGGCCTGTGGGTAAGTCTGGGCATCATCAACCGGGCCGGTGGCTTCATTCGCGTATGGAGCACGCGGCGGCCCGGTCGTTCAGGCACCTGCTTTTCCATCTTCCTTCCTGCCGATCTGTCCGTAGCTGAGATGACCGGACGGCGCCGTTATGAGGCACCTCACTCGATGGGCCGTAGCGTATAGTCGCCTGTTGCCCACTGTTTTGAGCGTGAGAAGTTTAAGGGACACGGCCTACGACGCCGAATCTTGCACCCCTTTGAAAAACTCGGCGGCACCAGTGCGCAAGATTCTGGTCACGTGTGTGTAACAATACGATACCCCGCAGTTTCGGTAGGCTCGAATGCTGGCGGTCTCACCGGTTGTGCCCGCCCACTTTCCAGCAGAGATGATCCGGGTGAATGCCTGGCGCATGGTTTCCTGCACCGCAGGAGCGTCATGCCGCCCGGGGAACCCGAGCGCCTGCGACAGGTCGGAGGGTCCAACAAACACCACATCCACTCCATCGACCGCGCAGATAGCCTCTAGATTGTCCAGCGCTGGCAGGTCCTCCAGCTGAACACAGACCAGGGTTTCGCGATTCGCCTGCACGACGAACTCCGCCTGGCTCAGGCCAATGCCATATTGAGCGGCACGCGTACCTACGGCCAGCCCGCGCTGCCCCAGTGGGTGAAACTTCACCGCGGCGACAACTGCCGCAGCTTCCTCCGCCGTGCTTACATGCGGCACCTGAACGCCGAGCACTCCGGCGTCGAGCAGCTTGGTTATTTCTTGCTCGGAATGGCTGGCGGGACGCGCGATCGGAGTGATGCCGCTGGCCTCGGCCGCCATAACCATCGCCTGCAGGGTCTCGGGTGAAATGGCGCCGTGCTCGAAGTCAATGAGCACCCAGTCGAATCCGAGCCGCCCGACCATTTCCACGATCTGCGGCGACGGAATCATCACCGACACGCCAAACACGGGCTGTCCGGCAGCCAGTTTCGCTTTCATTTTGTTGGCTAGCATATGGAGCCATAGATTAGCACGCCGTCATGTGTGTGTACGAGAGCGCATTATCGAGTTCCTCCGCAGCCACCGAGCTTCTAATCCAACCCTTGCAATCGAGGATGTATTAACGCAATGCGGTCCGGCCAGTTTCCACCCTAAGCTTTATTTGCGGATTGCAGCAAACCGGCTATAGGAGTACCACCCGTCATCCCACCAATGGAGGTCGAGGTAACGTCCTTCAGAGGCCGTATACAAGCACGGGACATTGCGATAGCCCTTCCGATCCTGCCACACCGAGCCTAACCCAACCACTGAAAACTTGCGTTGCACATCAGGGTGTTCTGCTCCAAACGCCAGAAACTCGGGCAGCTCCGCAGCCCGCAAGCCCTCCTTGCTGAGTTCGTCGAGAACGTCCTCCGACTTCATGCGATGATCGAAGCGAACCAGAACAATCTCGAGATCCGCCTGGCCTTTCCTGGTCGAAGGAGGAAAGTTCTTGCCCGTAATATCGGTATTCACTGCCTGATATTTCCCGGCGTCGATGGCGTCTTCCACCGAGAGTTCGTAGTTTACCTTTACCGGATATATATCGGTGGGCTTGCGTGCCGCCTCGGCCATGACGTCCGCAAACTTGTCCAGAAGGGTGTCCCCTTGGGCCGCGAGTCGGAGAATTTCATCCTCGGAGCAGCCGCGTTTTTTTACTCTTTCGAGCAAGCTTTCCCAGATTGCAGATAGGTCTCTTGCCATTAGCGTTCTCCCAGTTCAAAATCTCCCGTGGCGGTTCGAGGTTGGAGGCTTGAAGGTTGACGCTTCGCCCTTTTCATTGGATCGCCTCCCGGCCCACGGCCAAGTTCAATTGTGCGGCCGCCATCAAGTACGAGCCGACCAGGTTCAAGTAATTCAGTTGCACGGCGCGGTAGTCGCTCTCGGCGTTCAAGAAATCAAGCAGGGAAGCCCCACCGTTCTGATAGGAAAAGGAGATCGTGTCCCGCACGCGCACTGACTGTTGCAGATACCTGGCCTTGTATGGCTGCAACAGAATCACGGTGCTGGCCAGGGTGGCGTAGCCGGAGTCCACGTCACTGAACACACCAGCTTCGGCGGCATCGCGCAATCTTTCGTTGCGCGTGATATCGAGCTGCGTGCGCAGTTTCTCTCCCTGGTTGCGGTCGAACACGCGGAGTGGAATGCCGATACTGACACCGAGCGTTTGGTGGGCATTCGGGTTGTTGAACGACGGGTTGTACGAATACCAGGAGCTGAAGGTCGGATCGGTTGAGCCGTTAGCCACGGCCAGCTCGTGGTCGGTTTGGGCTTTGTCCACGGCTTGAAAGGCGGCCCGCAGGTCGGGCCGGCTATCCAGAGCAATTTTCCGGAACTCATCACGGGGCAGGAGCTGCTCTCTGAAATCGTACGGCCCGCTTACGTCGTATTGTTCAACCGGCATGCGGTCGTTGAGAAGCGTGAGCAACTGAATTTTCGCGGTGCGCAGGTTGACTTCCGCGGTTTGCAGGTCGGACTCATACTGCACGCGCTGCAGTTCCAGCCGGTCGAGATCGATTTGCGCGATGTCACCGGCCTGGAAACGAATTCTACTGATATCGAGTACATGGTCGTAATAGGCCAGATTGTCTTTCGCCAGCCGTAATACCGCCTTGGCCTGCAGCGTCGACACAAATGCGCTGCGCAAGGCGAAAAGCAGGGACCTTTCCAGGTCGGCCTGGGTTGACACCGCGATTGTCGTACCCTTTTGAGCGCTCTCCAGCCGCAGTTCCCGCTTGTGCTCCCGCTCGTGCAGGTAGCTAATGCCACTTACAAACTGAGTGCCGGTGAACGGCTGCCACACTCCGTTGTAACGATGGATTTGAGTCCCATCACTCGACTGAGTGAACTGTGGGTTAGGACGCAGAAACGCCGTAATCTCCTGCGCCTTGGACTCATCGATGTTCAACTTGCCCGCTAACAGGGTTGGATTGTCCTGTTCGAAGCGGTGGCGCACTTGCTCCCACGTCATCGGCGGCGGCGTCTGAGCTACAACGCTCAGGGCACTGAACAGACAAGCGAGTACGCCTGCCAGTGCGGTGACTCTGAGATAAAGTCTAAGTCTACGGCGACCTGATTTCAGATCTATGTTCCTCATGACTATTCCGCGGCCTCGTGCGGTTCCGGCAGGACATCGCCCGGGCGAGCTATCCAAACATACAAGGTAGGCAACAGTACGAGGCTCATCAGCAAATCGGCAATCAGACCGCCGACGATCACGATGGCAAAAGGCCGTTGGGAATCCGAGCCGATGTCGTGCGACAAAGCCGCAGGCAACAGCCCTAGAGTTGCCACTAGCATGGTCATCATGATGGGACGGAGCCTCAAGATAGCGCCCTCTACCGCGGCTTGCTGTATCGACTGGCCTCGCGCCCGAAGCTGGTTGATGTACTCGAGCATGATCACTCCGGTTTGCACCGAGACGCCAAAGAGCGCGAGGAATCCGACGCCCGAGGAAACACTGAAGTTGGTGCCCGTGACCAGCAGCGCCAACAAACCGCCGATGCGCGCCATCGCCACGTTCGCAAGAACTAGCAGCGACCATTTGAACGAGCCGAACATGGCGTACAGAATGATGAAGATGACTAGGATCGTGAGCGGGACGATGACAGCCAGCCGCGCTTCAGCCCGCTTCTCGCTCTCGTATTCGCCCGACCATCCGACGCGATAGCCCGGCGGCAGCTTCACTTTTTCACTAATCCGTTTGATCGCTTCTCCCACCGTGGTCCCCAGATCCCGGCCTCTCACGTTGAAGGTTATTGCCACGTAGCGGGTGTTGCCTTCGCGGTAGATGTCATACGCGCCGTCCTTGACCGCCACTTTGGTTAATTGCGCCAGAGAAACTCGCTCACCCGAAGGAGAGAGCAGACGAACTCTCTCGATAGCTTGTTCGGTGTTCCGGTAGGGCGCCTGGTAGCGCGCCACTACGTCGTACCGCTGCTCCCCGATCAGCACTTGACTCACCGCGTTACCGCCCACGGCTGTCTGGATGGCGTCTTGGATGTCTGCCACGTTGATTCCAAAACGAGCTGCCTGGCGGCGATCAATGGTTAAGTTGAGATTTGGCTGGCCGAAATCGCGTAAGAGCTTGATGTCATGCATGCCCGGGATGCCCGACATGGCGGCCGCGACTTCTTCTCCCTTCTGCTCGAGAATCTTCAGGTCATCCCCGAAAATTTTGACCGCGAGACCGCCTTTCGTGCCAGTGAGCGTTTCCCCGACATTGTCCTCAATCGGCTGGGAGAAGTTCCAGATCGCGCCCGGATACCTTTGCACCGCGCGATTCATGGCGGCGATCAGCTCTTCCTTATTTCGATGGAAAACAGGCCTCCACTGGTCCTTCGGCTTCAGATCGACGAAATACTCCGTATTGCCGAATCCCCCGGTGTCGGTTCCGTCGTCGGGGCGGCCAACTTGCGAAACGACCGTCTTCACCTCCGGAAAGGATGCAAAAACATAGCGCTCGTTTTGAGTGAATTTTTCGCCCTCCGAAAGACTTGTACTATTCGCTAGAGTGCCACGCGCCCAGATAGCGCCCTCGTCCAGGTGCGGCAGGAACTCTGCGCCGATGATTCCGCTGAAGGCCAGAAAGGCCGCCATCACCAAGGCCGCCAAGCCAACGCCGAGGGTGATCCAACGATGCTCGATAGCCCAGCGCAATCGTCTCCGGTAGCGCTGGATCAGAAACGGCATAACTGGATTGCGCCATTCGCGGATCCGGCCGCGAAAAAACAGGCTCGAAAGTACGGGGGCGACCAGGATTGAAAAGACCAGGGCACCGAGCAGGGCGAACGCCACAGTCCAGGCCATGGGTCGGAATAACCGGCCCTCGACTCGTTGCAGCGTGAAGATCGGCAGGTAGGCCACGATGATGATGGCGATGGCGTAGAACACCGGGCGCTGGACCTCGTGGGCAGCCCCGCGAATGATTTCCGCGGGGCTTTTCACGACCGCGGATTCGGAGCCGTTATTGCGCTGGCTCATGTGCCGAAAGATGTTTTCCACCATGACCACGGCGCCGTCGACGACCATCCCGAAATCCAGTGCGCCCAGCGAGAGCAGGTTTGCGGGAATTTTGCTCAGATCGAGCCAGATCGAGGCGAACAGCAACGAGAACGGGATAGTGAGCGCAACGATGAGAGCAGCACGAATATTGCCCAGGAAAAAAAGTAGGACGATGGTCACCAGAATCATCCCTTCTCCCAGGTTGTGCAGCACCGTGTGCAGGGTGTAATGAAGGAGATCGCTACGATCCAGCATGGGAACGACCTTCACACCGGGAGGCAGGAGGCCGTTGTTAAGCTCCTCCACCTTCTTGTGAATGGCCTCAAGCGTGGGTTCCTCTTCCGCGCCTTTGCGCAATAGCACTGCACCCTGAATGACATCAGGCTCGTCGATGATCCGGCCGTCCTCCATGTGGTTGGCCCTTGCCATGTGGCCCAATCGGATTTTGGGGCCCTGGACGACATCGGCGATGTCTTTGACCCGAAGGGCGGTCCCGGTTTGCGTTTTTAGGACCGTCTGCTCAATGTCCTGCACACTGCTGAAAAGCCCGAGCGTGCGCACGTTCATCTGCTGCATGCCCATTTCCACGAAGCTGCCGCCGGCATTGATGTTGTTATTGGCGAGTTGCTGTTCCACCTGGCCGATGCTCAATCCGTACGAAACCAGTTTGTTCGGATCGATGCGCACCTGATACTCGCGTACCGTGCCGCCAAAATCGGAAACATCCACTACGTTCGGAACGGATTTGAACTGTTTGAGCAGAACCCAGTCTTCGAGAGACCTCAATTCCATCAGATCGTAGCGGGGATTTGTGCTCCTCAGCGTGTACCAATAGATCTGACCCGTAGTGCTCCAGTCCGTGCCGATTTGGGGCTGAAGGTTTTGTCCAGGCGGGAGGGTGACCTGTGTGAGCCTTTCCAGGACCTTTTGCCGGTTCCAGTCGTTTACGGAGCTGTCGTCGAAGATCATGATCACGAACGACAGGCCGAAAATAGACTCCGACCGCAGATAGGTCATGTGCGGCATTCCGGCCATTTGAATCTCGATTGGAATCGTAACCTGCTGTTCCACCTCTTCGGCGGAGCGGCCGGGCCACTGAGTAATGACCGTCACGTAGTTATCGGCGATATCGGGATAGGCTTCCACCGGCAGGTTGTGAAACGAAATAGCTCCCCAACCGATCAACAAGACGGTAATGGCCAACACCACGAACTTGTTGTTAAGCGCAAAGTCTACAAGAGCACGAATCATTTCCTGCTTCCTGTCTTGTTCCCCGATCGGATAAGTGCTTCACTGAGCCGCGATGGTTAGGTGGCGATAACCCTTGGGACCTCTTTGTTACTGAGCAAGCACGTGGTCCAAAACCAGCGCGTTCGTAACCACTTGTTGCCCTGGTTCGAGCCCCGATTTGATCTCTTGCAGATTCATGTTGTCCGGCAAGAGACCACCACTGACGACTTCCAAGCGACGAAACTTCCTGTCTGGCGCGGGAACGAAGACAAAATCGCGATCGTGCATGTGCATGATGGCGGATGCCGGGACAATGGTATGCATCTCCCTGGTTTGACCGCGGAAGGTGGCTCTGGCGAACATGCCCAGCCGGATGATACCGGGATTTTGAACTTCTATTCGAACCTTGGCCGTGCGAATACTCGGATCGAGGATGGCGCCAATGTTGCTGATCCTGCCCTTGAAGATACGACCGGGATATGCATTCAGGCTGATCTCCGCGGTATCGCCAAGCCGCACATTGGGAAGGTCGTTCTCGTACACGTCGCAGACAACCCAGACATTGGACAAGTCAGAAATCGTAAAGGGGTTTGTGCCTAATGCTTGTACCCCAGCCGCGTTCGTGACTTGCTGATCGGTGATCACGCCCGACACCGGTGCGGTGATATTGACAATGCCCATGGGATGGTCTTTGTCCAGACCGAGCAAATGCAAATGCTCAGCCGTGGTCTCCAAAACCACCTGAGCATCCTGTTCGGCGTTTTCGAAGGTTTCAAGCGCACTCTTTGCGATCGCGCCCTTTTCGTAAAGGATCTTCGCCCGCTCGAACTGGAAGCGCGCCAGCCGTTCGTCATAGACCGCCTTGCGATAATCCGAAAACGCTCCGGCGACATCGCTACTCTGTACTCTCAGCAGCAACTGGCCTTTCTTTATCCTGTCGCCCAGTCGTGCATGAATCGAGACAATGCGCCCGGAGGCCAGGGAGACGACGGGAACGTTGCGAGCGATGTCGGGAGCCACCGTGCCAGTGACCACCAACTCGGAGGTCGTGGAGCGCTCAGTGGCTGCCGCGAGCGGAAATTGCTCCGGGTGTTCCACGGTGAACAGGCTGGGATCCGCGGCGGACACGACATTCGCGGGCGGCGGCGCCTCCGCCGCCTCGTCATGCGCCTTGCTACAGCCGCCTAGAATCAACACGGCAGAGACCGAAGCAAGGAGAAGCCCAATTTCCAGAACTCTGTTTTTCATGCACAAATCCATTCAGCCGCGTCAAACGGCTGCTTCCAGCTATTCAGGTTTCTGAAGCCTAGAACTTGACCATGATGGCAAGTCTTATACTGCCCTCATCCTTCCGAAGGTCCGGAGTAAAACCTGGCACTAGTAAGGAGGGAGTGCCGGTGTTACCGCCAGGCGGCGTTATTCCACCTCTACCCGTAAAATACGGCACGCTCGCATGGCGATAACCGTACTCCGAGCGGAAAGTAATGTACTGTTTGGGCATCCAATCAAAAGTGGCGGTAGTGTCCCAGGCTTTGAATGGGTCCCCAGGATTCTGCGTAAAGTAGGGTGACCCGGAAATAGCATCCGCTCCATTGATCGGCGGGAGCAGCGTCAGGTAGCGTCCCGGATTGTCCATCACGCCGCCACCGAGCGTCAACCCAAACAAGTCCTTCTTGAACCAGAAGCGGTTGTAGAGCATCCAACCCGCGAAGGTCTGTTTGCGGCTTTTGAAAGTACCGTCCGCATTCTTAATATCGTGGTGGCAATTCACCCCTGCGACGACGCTGTTGCCAGTGCCATATTCACATCCCAGATCGCCCGTGAAGGAGAATGCCATCTTGTCGAGGAAGTGACTTGGCTTGTCGTAATACTTGACCTCGATACTGTCGTCGGTATGTATGCGCGAGCGGCCAGCTTGACCATTGCCTGTGCCAAGCGTATCTTCGCCCATGCCGTAATTGTTGAAGACCAACGAAACCCATGGCTTCGGACGCCACAAGATCTGTCCCCCCAAGCCTGGTTTGCTGCCAGACCTTGCATAGGATTGCCATCCGTTGATGATCCAGGGCTCGATTTTCAGTTTGTCGGTGGGGAACCACTGGATCCGGAGACCATTGAAAAACCATGGCGTGTTGGAAGACACATACGAGGGCTGGTAGGCCCAGTTATCGAAGTTGTAGTAGCTGAAAAGGCCAATGTAGGACACGAAGATTCCAGCATCGACATTGAGCCCGTGGTTCACGTTGAAGTGGTACCCGCCATAGGCCTCTGATATGTAGCGGTACGCGCCGCGCAGGTCCCATTGGCCGCGTCCAGTGCTGGCGTCATTTCGCGGCGTGGTGGTGGCAAACATTCCGTTCATGGTCAAGATTCTGCCGCGAACATTCTGCCAGTGGAAGTCGCCGCCGACGCTGATCTGGTCTGCCTGGATCTCGTTCGACCGGAAGATCTCGGTCGACCCGCCAATCGTGTCGTCTTTCGGATGATTGAAACTGCTCACAAAGTTAGTGTCAAATCTCACTTCCGGAGTGAAGAATTTTGAATCCCACACCACGTCCTTGTTGCGGGGGTTGCCGTTCAGCCAGGTCCAATCTGCATACGCAAAAGGCTCTGCCGGGGCTGCCGGGGCAGGCTTCTCTTCTTTAGGCGCTGTTGCCGGCGGCGTGAGTACCGGAGCCGTTAACGCTTTGGCGTTCGGTGCTGTTTCACCTGCTGTTGCGAGAGTTCCCGCCGCGCCGGTTGGTCGCTGTTCCGGCGTCCCGCGAGCCTTCAGTTCCGCTTCCAGTTGCTCGATCCGCGCTTGCATAGCCGCAAGCGCTTTCGCCACTGCTGGCGATATTTCCGAATCGCCGACGCCCGCAACGGACCCGTCGGACGAGGCTGGTGCACTCACCGTCGCCTGAGTGTTTGGTTGCGCCTGAGTTTGGGCGTGACCATACGGTGCTTGAGCTAATGCAAGACTCAAAACGAGAACAGAGGACAAGGCTGGAAGCACTGCTCCCTTACGCAACAGAGTTTTCATGGCCTTTAAAGATCCCTTTCTGAACATCAATATTGCGCGCTTAATGCCAACCGAACACGCTGAAAGGTCACCGGCGGTCTTTAATCAACTGGGTCGTAATTATCTTTCGTCGCAATAAATCCGATGCTTCTAACTTGGCAGCGTCTAGCCCTACCTTGATCTTCGTTCTGAGTAGAGCAACACTACTGATTAAAGCAATTCCAACCTAAACTGTAGATAAAACGTTCATAAAATCTTTGTAAAAGTAGCAGCTCGGGCTCCCCCCCCGGTAGATCCGTTGCGTCGTCATGCGGCGAACGGACGCCCGGCGGCGCGCGACCCACGCCACCGGCTGCTCGGCCGCCGCTTTGAAAGCGGACCTCGTCCACAACTGCAAGTGACAGATTGAATTTCCGTAAGCAGCATTGCGAACTGGACTCCACTAGTCGACGAATACCTCTCTGGACTGGTAGAAGACACCAGTTCACACACCACTTCGCCATATTCGTCATCAACTCCAAGAATCTTCGCGATGACTATGTCGCCGCCCGAACACGTGAAAGTAAATACCTTGCCGATATTGTGTTTCAATTGCAATAGTCTCTCAGCAGTCACCACGCCATTACCTCGACCTAATTGTAGCTTCTGTCAATCATAGTCGGCTGTGCGGACGTGCTTATACATTAGCCAGCTCCAACTGTACTTACGATAAGAAGGCAGGCGCGCTACGTCTAATAGATAATTTTTGTCTCGGACATAGAAAGTTTTTCCGTACTAGTCTCCTATGCGTATGTAAGAGTGCATGTCGTGGTCTCCAGGACCACATAAATACTGGCCTATATGAACATCATACGCGAGCTGCTTCGAGTTCACACACGAACTGCTGGGCTTGGATATTACTTAGTTCCTTTAGGATTTCTTTATGATTTCTTCAAGAATCATTTATGACTATTCTTACTTAGACATTCATTAGTAGTTATAGTGTCTTTAGGCGCACAACCACGGCAGCGTTATGCTCGGCAGGTGTCTACGAGTGCTTTCAAAGCTCTTTTGCAGGCCTAGCTTGTTTTGGAGATTTCGATCTTCTACGGCTTACGCGAGCGGACGCGGGAAGAAAGCCCGCGTCCGTTCCCTCAAGTTGCGATCTTGAGAATTGCTTCAGGAGAAATGACTTACTTGCCAGCCGTCGCCGGTGACGAAACGCCAACGATGTGGGTGCTTCCGGTATTCACAGCAAACGTGGAACCGATAATCTGCCCGGTCAAGACCGCCTTGCCTCCGGCAAACTGCTCCAACTGCCGTTCGTCGCCTGCGAGGAAATAGGTTGTGTCGCCTGTTTGCAGTACATAGCTGGAGCCCTGCGCCACGCAAGCCAGCGTGCACGTCAAGAGAGTTTGATTTCTGCGGCAGGTATAGTGCCCAGATACCTGCGCCGCGCACTTGACAGTTCCGACAAGTCTTTGCTGCTCCGCCTGAGGCGTTTGCGCGCTGCTCGCCTGGGCCGCGGCTATCGTGGCCGTTAGAACGAGCGCGGCGGCAATAATTCTGAAGCGCTGTATGTTAGACATATCGCTCCTCCATGAGTGCTTCCTACAACGCTTTTCTTGCGGGGAGCACTCTAACCTTTCAGAGCAATTGGATGGCGATGGGCCTAAAGTTCTTATAAAGAGTGAATAAAAAGTTCGTGAATGGCATTGCCAAACGGGGGCTGTTGTTTCTTTGAGGTGTTTTGCAGGGTGCTGACCCAAGGGCGTAGATGTCGCTGCGGGCGTTGCCGTGTTTACCGTTGACCTGTTCGGGGAGAGTGATCGTGAGCACTAGCTCCCAATAAGTTCGCGCAGCCGCTGCCCCAGTTCTTGTATAGCGTTGTACAGTCCGAACAGTTGACCGTCTTGCAAATGGACGTCTGGGTTATCCAAGTCACTGTCAAGGAGCTTGCAAAGCTGGCAGATTGTACGGATGCGTTCTCCAGCTAAAATCGAAACGATGGGATTCGGCTCTTTTTCATCGGCAATCAATGCGCCGTACTGATGCACCGCCCAAGCGGTCTGGCGAATTCGGTTTACGACATCCCGGAAGTCGGAGAGGATGCGAGGGTCAAGCTCTTCCGCCAACAAGAGTAAGTCCTGTAACCGCCGAAGCTCATTCGTGACATTTTGAAGCGTCGTTGGAATATTCGGAGCATAAGCAATTTTGGAGGCCATAACTTTTCCCTTCGTCGTAAGAATCGCCCAACGCAGGCGAGCTGACAAGAGGGCAGTCCCACACTGAGGGGAGTTGTACTATCGTGTACCGGGCCAGCGGGTGGACGTCATCAACTGCCTCAACGGCCTTCACCAAAGATGTTCACGGAGAGAAGCAGTCCATGGGAAGTGACTCCACAAATCGAAGGCTGTTCTGGATACTCTTCACTGTCTTGAGCTTCGGTGGCTGGTTCCTGCCGTTTGGCTGGGGTGTGGCGGAGATGTTTCTATCTTTGTTCGTAAGCTGGTGGCTCGTTTATCGGTCGGGCATATTCTAAGACTGTACCGGCGGCGCTGATCCAGTCTCGTTGGAGCAGCCCGCTTCAATGTTCTCCTGGCCGGTCCGCTCGGAACATATCCGTGAACTCCTTAACAATTATTGTCGGCACTTCCTCCCGATTCGTCTTCGTCAGCAAACCATGACCCGCACTCTCAACTTGGACCAGTCGGGTTGGCGCAGAGATCAGCTTAATCGCCGAGTCCAGTTCCTCGACCGAACCAAAAGCGTCTTAAGTGCCGCTGATGAACAGCGCCGGGGTATGCAGGTTCGGGAAATGTGCCGTCCGAAGTTGGGCTGGTTTTCCGGGCGGATGAAGCGGATACGAGAGCAGGAGCAGTCCGTCAACCAAATCAGGATCAGAAGCCGCCAATATGCTGGCCTGACGCCCACCGTAGGACTGACCGCCGGCGTAAGCCCGTCCGGAGAATCGCTGGCGCAGCAGCGTGACCGCTCTCCGAAGTCCGTCTTGATCGCGCTTGGCACTGGCGGGAGATGGTGGCCCGTGGGGGCGCGATTGCCGGAACGGGAGGTCACAGCGAAATACATTGATGCCGGATGCGGCGAATGTTTCTGCGAGGGCGACAAGCAGCGGTGTATTGCAATTCCCGCTGGCACCGTGGGTGAGCACCAATGTATCACCGGATGGGGTGGCTGCACGGTGGACGAAACCTCGCACGGGCACCTCGCCGGGGTGCTCGTCCACAAACGGTTCTAATGAGGCATCTCTCAATTCCCGGAATCTCCTTCTTCATCTTTGAATTGCTCGAACTGTAGTGCTCGTGAGCAGTCCGGTACAGAATCGTGTGCAGCGGATTCTCAGCAGGCCGGGAAATGCTTGTAAGTTGTGAATAAACTGGTCGGCCTTAGCAGACGATTTTAGAACTTTTCTACGGATGGCGAGCTGCATTTGCACCCGACAACAATGTACCTGCCGCGATGTCGTCGACAAGCCGGCGCCAAGCTACTGCTTCCCATTGGTTAGCTCAATTTGGCAGGTGATTTCTTGTTCTCTCGGCCTCAAAGTCGATTCCCCAGAAGTTTGAATCCTCAGCAAATTCCAGTGCCGTCTTGAACAGGCCATCTAAATCGTGTTGCCGCGACACCACTCGGGCGGACGTTCCCGTCCCTACCTCGGGCCAACGGATTAGTAATCGGGCATTCGGGTGTGGCGCGGTCTTGCTAAGGAGCAGACATCCGTGTTTGGACAACAAAACAGTTTGTGCTGTTTGTTCCATAGGGGTGCCGTCCTCGTCCCATTGCAGATCCACAAAGAGACGTTCGGGGATTCGAATGCTGCGGCGCTGGCCAGTCTGTTTAGCCTTGATTGATTCGTGGAGCGCATCCCGCATGGCGCTTGCTAGATTTGTGAACTCAATTCCAATATGCATCCCGGGCCGGCAGTAGACAACCCGGGCCGCTGCAATGACCGCAACCCCGGTCGGGAGCGGAAAATGCACGTGTACTCTCGTCGACGTCGGTAGATCGCAAGTCGCCTCCAGGAGCATGCCACCGACGCTGAGGCTCTGACTTTGTGCAGTGAATACTTTTCTCTCTAAAAGGATCTCCACAGGCGCGACAAACCGGATACGCGGAAACTTACGGACATAACTGAACTCCCAGGCCGGGACGGTTCGTGCGAGCATCAGTGGCGCTCCTTTCGGTCGCGGGATGCTCACAACCCTACAGGTCAGCAGAACGGCACAGTAGATTACAGGGGGACACTGTTCTTCGGCGAGGAGTCGGCGTAGTGGACAGGGTAGCAAGTCGAGCACAGGGCTCATCTCTTGCAATACGCGACGAGTCCTAAAATTAACAAATAGATTCGCTTGTAAGTCGCTGAAAGCATACCCCGCGCCCAGGGCCATGTACCACAGGAGCAGAGTACGAAGGTGGAGGCGCCGGCAGGCAATCCCATATCCAAACGCCGGCAATGAGCTGCAGAGAACCCTGTACCTACGTGCTCATGTGGAGTTCGTTCTGCTGGTTATGAACGGCAACCCCATGGTGTTAAGCAACGCTAGTCTCAGCTATGGGAACAAGCCCCAGTTCCTTCAACTTGCTTTCGCTTGGAACCCCGTCTTTTCCCCAACCGCGAAACTCGTAATACTCGTCCAACATCTTGGGCAGATCGGGAACAAATCCGGCAGAGTTGCCCGACTCGAATGGCTCATGAGTAAACCTATAGGGCAGAGTGTCATCGGCTCGGGTCATCCCGCAAGAGAAATTCAGCAGCCTCTTCAGGTTGAAGCTTCTTTCGCCGGCCCTGAGAAATTCCGCCTCGTCCATGTCCCAGCCGGTTACACAGTTCGTCCATGTAAGTAAGATCGGAACGTCCAATCCCGGCATGGCAAGCGAACAAAACTTCAGGCTGTTGGCCAGCTCCGCATAGTTTTGAGCTAGGGCTGCGAGCTTTCCTTTACCTTCTTGCGCCAGGCGGTCCAGCTGTTTGGGATACCCAAGGCCCGCCAATCCATTGCGCTCCAGAGTGTGAGTAACGCCCCGGTGACATGCTCCCCGATTCGCCGTGGCGTAGGCGACGGCCAAACTCGAGATGGATCGGGGATCATGGTAAGGCGCTTCCAGACCTTTCACCTGAACGGCGAATTTGTCCGCCTCTGGACCAAGCTGTTGCGCCGCTCTGCGGATTCCGTCCTGCATCAACGCTCCCACGCCTTCGCCCGAAGCAATTTGCTGGATCAGTGACAATACCGCCTCGCCCCTGCCCCATTCGAGCTTCGGTCCTGCGGGCGGATTCTTGATCAGGCCTTTGCTAACGGCCTCGAAGACAAACGCGACTGCTCCACTAACCGAAATCGTATCCATACCGAGACGGTTACACAGGTTGTTTGCCTCGATGATGACGTTCCAATCAAACACTCCGCATTGTGGGCCGAAGCCGCCGATGGTCTCGTATTCAAGGGGTGCGGTCTTGCCCGCATACGGTCCGCTGCGAATGCGTATTTCTTTACCGCACCCGATGGCGCACGGCAGACAGTGATACTTCCCAGCGGCATGCTCCTGCTGCATGATTTCGCCACTGAGGGGCTCGACCTTCCTGCCGCAATCTCCGTCCGTCCAGTTATAGCCGGACAAATCGGCGATAACAGCGCCTCCGACCGTGCCGCCGGGCGTCCCAAACCCGCGCAGGCGCTTCAGCTTTTCCACAAAGTAGGGATTGTAGTCGCGAATGCTCTGCTGTAGTTCCTTGGGGCGTGCGATGGGCGTGCGGTAGGTACCGTCGGCGACAACGGCCTTTAGCTGCTTGGATCCCATGACGGCGCCCATCCCGCTTCGTCCGGCGGCGCGGGCGTGCAAGCCCTCGCTCATGATGTTCGCCAGCCGCACCATCCTCTCACCCGCGGGGCCGATGCAGACGATCGCTGCCTTGCTTCCATACTTCGCCGTCAAAATGTCAGAGGTCTCGACCGTGTCTCTTCCCCACACCGGTTCCGCAGATATAACCGAAATATTCCCATCAATGACACAAAGAACCGACGGTGATTGTGCCCTTCCCGTAATGGCGATCGCGTCATACCCGGCGGACTTCAGGGCGATTCCAAATCTTCCTCCGCTGTCGGCCTCACCCCAAATCCCCGTCGCCGGCGATTTTGCGACTACGGCGTAACGTCCGGATGTCGGAACATTTGCGCCCGTCAGCGGACCTGCGGCGAAAATGAGGATGTTCTCAGGCCCCAGCGGGTCAATGGTATGAAATGGAAATTGCCGCAGGATGTATGCCGCGAGTCCGGTCCCCCCGATGTGCTTTCTCCGGACATCCTCCGTAATCTCTTCAACCTTCACAGAGCCGGTCGACAGATCAATCCACGCCAGCTTTCCCATGTAGCCACCCATGGAACTTAACCTCCAAGTCGGAACCTTGATTGAAACGGCAATCCACCCGCCATTGCAGGAATAACTGTACCGAACCTTGCGTTCGATGCCTCACCCGAAGGGGCAGACCAACGGTAGCTGAGGTTTTTTACCTTAGTCAACGTCATTTCCACCTTAGACGTAGAGAACTGCGCCGAACAGCGGGGCAAGGCGCAGCAATGGAGTAAGGGGGGCGAGCAGGCGGCGACATCCTCGTCTACAATCGGGGAATCTGTGGCGGCGGCTGGGCTTGCTGTGTACCGCCTCGTGGGTTATCTGGCAACATTAAGGTTCGAGGCATCCATAAGAGTATGACTAATATCGTGCTTGCTGCTGAACAACTGACTCACGGACATAAACTGGACCGTCTTGCCGAAGTTGCCGTCCGCGTAGGACTCGGCCTGGAGCCCGGGCAAGAGCTCGTGATGACTTCATCGATCGATGCGCTGCCGCTGGCACGACGCATCACGGAGCACGCCTACCGTGCAGGCGCTTCACTCGTCACAACTCTCTACAGCGACGATGAAGCGACGCTAATGCGCTACCGTTTTGCTCCGAATGAAAGCTTTGATCACGCTCCGAAGTGGTTATACGACGGAATGGGCACGGCGTTCAAAAGCGGCGCGGCCCGGCTGGCGATTGCGGGCGCGAATCCATTGCTGCTCTCAAATGAAGATCCTGAGAAGGTTGGCCGGGCAAATCGCGCTGCTTCAAAGGCTTATCGGCCCGCGATGGAGTTGATTACGCGGCACGAGATCAACTGGACGATTGTCGCAAGCGCTACGCCGGCCTGGGCGGCGGCGATGTTTCCTGACGACTCGCCGGATGTTGCCGTCGCCAAGTTGTGGAACGCGATTTTCGAGACGTCGCACATCGATTCTGACGATCCAATCACGGCGTGGAAAGCACACGACGCCGGACTGCAAAGGCGAGCGACATATTTGAATGAAAAACGTTACACGAAACTGCACTACCGCGGGCCTGGAACCGATTTTCGCCTCGGACTGGCCGATGATCATCTTTGGCTTGGTGGTGGCACGACTGCAGGCAACGGTATCTATTGCATTCCTAACATGCCCACGGAAGAGGTCTTCACCACGCCACACAAAGACCGCGCCGAAGGTACCGTGACCGCCACTAAGCCTCTTTCGTACCAGGGTACGATGATTGAAGGAATCCAGGTGCGCTTTGAAAGTGGACGCATTGTGGAGGCTCGCGCAACCAAAGGTCAGGAAGTGCTGCGGAAACTGATCGACACCGACGAAGGCGCACGGCGGTTGGGCGAGGTGGCGCTGGTGCCGCAGTCTTCGCCCATCGCCCACAGCGGACTGCTGTTCTTCAATACGCTGTTCGATGAAAATGCCGCCTCTCATATTGCGTTGGGGCAGGCTTATAGTTCCTGCCTGCGCGATGGCGACAAGCTGACACCCGGGCAGCTTGCGGCCAAGGGCGCGAACGACAGCCTGATCCACGTTGACTGGATGATCGGATCGGACAAGCTCGATATCGACGGAATGACTGCTTCCAACACTGTTGAACCTTTGATGCGGCAGGGCGAATGGGTGTAATTGCATTCGCTTATTGCCCAAGTCTTTCAGGACCGTCGCAGAAATACGACAACGGTGACGTCGGCTACGGCGAGTAATAACTCTTTTTTATAGCGTCGATCAGAAACTCGACTTGGACGAAATCCCAAGATCGAGAGTACGCTTTGGCGTTCACGCAAGTAGCCGCTGGCGCGTTTCAGTCTGCAGTGCGTAGCGCCTATGCCAGCATGTCACCCCATCAAATGCTGAAGACAGAGTTTGTCGCGGACCCGGTTATTGCAAAACCAGGGAGGATGTATCCCGGAGCCAGAGCACTCCAGTCGACGCGACCATCAGTACACCCCAACAGACGCAAAGACGGCGTCTGTCGGGGACCCCGAAGAGCGGCGACCTTGAACGAAACGAAAAAGGACATAGCATCCCTGGTTTTGCCGTTAGTGCGTGAATCGCGAGCTGCCCGAAGCTGCTCTGGTTTTCTGTTCTCCTGGCGCCCAGGGAGGAAACTGCGCACCACCAAGACTATCAAGCGCTGTTTCGGGGGCGCCGATATTCTGTGCTGGTGTATGATGTGCTGCAATATTGCGTGGGGCAATATTGTGTGGGGACAGGCTTACTTACCTCAAAAACTGGAGAGAGGCTTATGAGGTCCTCGAAGTGGCTACGCGTATCTGCCGTCCGCGTCATTGCTTTGCAGCGTCGTGGAATAGGGCGATTTCTCATGAAACCAATAGCGATCGCCGTTATGATCGCCGCCGCTACCTGTTTGCTCACCGTGAACGCGCTTGCGGCCGAGCCCATTGTTCTCGGCTGGGTCGGACCACTGTCGCCGCCGGGCAATTTTTCGGGTGGCCAGGAGATGCAATGGGCCGTGCAGCTTGGCGTCGATGAGATCAACAAAGCGGGCGGGCTTCTCGGGCGACCACTCAAGGTGGTTTACGAGGATACCAAGGGCCAGCCGGCGGAAGGCAGTGCGGCTGCGGTGAGGCTCATCACCCGCGACAAGGTCGCCGCCATCTTCGGTGAGTTTCACTCCTCGGTGGCGCTCGCGGAGGCTGATGTCGCACACAAGCAGGGAGTGCCCTGGGTTGGCACCGATGTGTGGGCCGACAAGCTGACGGCGCTGCAATACCCGGAGGTCTTTCGTCTGGCTCCGGCGAACTCGCTGGTCTACGTCAAGGTCGCCGCCTGGATGGCCGAGCAAGGCTTCAAGCACGTCGCCATCATTGCCGAGAACACCGATTTTGGTCAGGATGGCGCCAGGGTCGTCTCCAACATCCTGAAGGAGAAACACGTCGATCAGAAGCTGGTCACCATCGATCTGAACCAGCAAGACTTTACCCCGGCGCTGCTGCGCCTGATGAGCGAAGGGGCGAAGCCCGACATAATCCAGATGGTAGTGGCCGGGCAAGCACAGTATCAGATCGTGAAACAGGCCTGCCAGCTCGGCTTCGCCCCGAACGCCAAGACCAAGATGTTGGGTTCGACGGGACTCTTGCAAAAGGAGGTCTGGGAGGTCGACGGCGACTGTGCCAAGCACCTTCTCGTGGTCAATATCGCCACCCCGAAATCGCAGTGGAACAACAAAGCTAAGGCCTTCGCCGCGGCCTTCCAGAAGAAGTACAACCGCGCCCCCACCGGCGTTGCCATGGAAGCCTACGACACGCTCGGAGTAGTCGCCGCCGCGATTCGAAAGGCAGGCTCGGCAGAGCGCAAGGACATCATCAAGGGGCTCAGCCAGATTTCCTATGTGGGCGTGAATGGCACCTATTCCTTCCCCGCAACCACTGACCCAGCCTGGGCCTATCACCAGTTCATCGACGTTCCGTTCCACATTATCCAGTACACGGCATCCAACCAGGCGCCGAGCGACGCGCCGATCGTCTACCCCAAGAAATGGGCGACGACTGACAAGCTCCTGCCGGCCAACTAGGGTTGAAAATGGCGGCGTCCCCCGGGGCGCCGCTTCGGCAGAAGGCGTAATCCAGGAGCAACCCCGCCATGACCTATTTCATGCTGCTCACCGTCAACGGTCTCGTCATCGGCCTGATTTACGCGCTGATGGCAGCCGGGTTGACGCTCGTCTTTTCGGTGCTCAAGGTTGTCAATTTCGGTCACGGCTCGTTCTACATGCTGGGTGGTTATGCGGCTTACTACGCGATCGGCCTTCTCGGCGTGCCGCCCCTGGTTGGCGTCTTTATTGCCATGGTGGCACTCTTTCTCTTTGGCGTCGCAATCGAATGGCTTGTCCTCCAGCCGATGTATACGGGGAAGGTTGAGCGCAAGGATGAATATGCCATTATCGTAACCTTCGGCCTGACCATCCTGCTCACCAATCTCGCTCTCGTTGTCTTTGGCCCCTTCAGCAAATCGCCGCCCGCCTTCCTGCAAGGTACGTTCATTGCCGGCCCTCTCATTCTGCCCTATGACCGGCTGATCGCCGCCGCGGTCGCGGTCGTGTTGCTTGTCGCGCTTGCCTGGTTTCTGGCGCGCACTTCGCTGGGACAGGCGCTTGACGCGGTGAGCCAGAGCCGCGAATCCGCGGCCGTGATCGGCATCAACCCAAAGCGCATGTACACGGTCGCCTTCGGGCTTGGCTCGGCGCTGGCAGGCGGGGCGGGCGCGCTGATCGCGCCAATTTTCGCGCTGTCGCCGAACATGGGCGAATTACCGGGGGTGCAGGCCTTCATCATCATTGTTTTAGGGGGTATGGGCTCGGTCAGCGGCAGCATTATTGGCGGCATTCTGCTGGGGGTGGTGCAGGGGCTTGGGGTTGGTTTCCTGCCCGATCCAAACCGCGCCCTGGCCTATACGCAGGCTTTCGGCGCGCTGCTCCTTATCTTCGTCCTGCTGGTGCGGCCGACGGGCCTGTTCGGGCGCGCCCATACGCGGTTAGAGTGAGCAGCCCCATGACGAATCGCATCTCCTTTTCGCATGGACTGCAAGCGCTGCTGCTGGCCGCCGCCCTGCTTGCGCCCCTGATCGCAGGACCCTATTGGGTCCATGTCGGCGCACTCGCCTGGTATTACGCAATGCTCGCCTCGAGCTGGTCCCTTCTGGCGGGTTATGCGGGACAATTCTCGTTCGCACAGGTCGCCTTCGCGGCATTCGGCGGCTATGCCTCCGCCCTACTGAGGCTGAGGTTGGGTCTACCCTTGATTCTCGCCGTTGCTGCCGCAGTCATCATGGCCATGATCCTCGGGGCGCTTATGGGGGCGCTGGTTCTTCGCCTGAGCGGTCCTTATCTTGCGCTATTCACCCTGGCCACTGCCGAGATCTTCCGCTTGATTCTGGTTGCCGAGGAGGACGTGACGCGCGGAAGTCTTGGCTTGCAGGTACCGGGGCTGTTTTCGGGCGATTCCGACCTTCCTTATTACTATCTGGGGCTGAGCTTGGTGGTTCTGACGCTTCTCGCCATGAATGGCTTGCTTTTCACGCGGATCGGCCTCTTCTTGCGCGCGATTCGCGAGGACGAGAGCGCGGCGCAGGCAAGTGGCGTCAACACAACCCTCCACAAGATCGTCGTCTTCGTGGTGACGAGCGGGATCGCGGCGCTCGCCGGCGCCTATTACGGACACTTCGTCGGCATCCTTACCCCGAACATGGTGATCCTCCCCGAGATGGGACTTGTCATCGCCATGGCCGTGATCGGAGGCATCGAAAGCCTGCCGGGCGCGGTGGTGGGCGCGGTTATCGTGTACGGGCTTTCCGAGATGCTGCGCGACTACGGAGAATGGCGGTTCGTACTTCTTGGTCTCGTCCTTATCTTGGTGCAACGCTTCGCACAGAATGGGCTTTTTCCTTTTCTGGAGCGGCATTTCGACCGGCCCATGCCGTTGCCCTCCCCCACTCGCAATGCACTTGATATCGAAGGTGAACATGTCAACCTCTCCTGAAACTCCCTACTTCGCCATGCGCCAACTCCACAAGCATTTTGGCGGTATCAATGCGGTCGAGGATTTGTCAGTCGAACTGCAGCGCGGCGAACTCGTCGGCCTGATTGGCCCGAATGGCTCCGGCAAGACTACGACAATCAATCTAGTGGCGGGAGCGCTTAAGCCCGACAAAGGTTCGATCACGCTGGATGGGACAAACATGACTGGCATGCCGGCCTATACGTTCGCCCGCGGCGGGGTCGCTCGCACCTTTCAAGTGCCGCGCCTGTTCAATCGCATGACGGTGATGGAGAATCTGATCGTGCCCGCCCTGACCGACGCCAAAACCAGCCGCAAACAGGCCGAGCGCCGGGGCCACGAGGTGCTCGCCTTCCTGCGCTTGGAACATCTTGCGCGTGCCCTCGCTCGGACGCTCTCTGGCGGGCAACAAAAATTGCTCGAGCTCGGACGGGCGTTCATGCTGCGCCCCAGCTTGCTGCTTCTAGACGAGCCCTTCGCCGGCGTACATCCAAAGCTGCTGGAGCAGATTATCGAGCATATCCGCAGTCTCAATGCCGATGGCTATACGATCGTGCTCGTCGACCATAATCTCGACGCCGTCCGCTCGGTAGTTCGGCGCACGCTGGTCATGGCGCGTGGTCGTAAGATCGCCGATGGCGCCTCTGACGAGGTAATGCAGGACCCGGCGGTGATCCGCGCCTATACCGGCACTCGCAGATCGGCGCGGACACCATCGGCGGAGAGCCTGGATTAGGCGCTGGAGGACTTGCCGTAATGGGGACTGAAGCAAACTTTGTTGAAGGCGCGCCCTTGCTCGCGGCCGAAAAGCTGATCGTCGGCTACACGCGCGACATCGACATTTTGCGCGACCTGTCCTGCAAGGTATGGCCCGGCCGAATTTCCTGCGTGGTCGGGGCCAACGGTACCGGCAAGTCGACGCTGCTCAAAGCCCTGTTCGGCTTCCTCAAGCCACACAGCGGGCGCGTTCTGCTGTCCGGCCGGGATGTGACCGGTACCCTGCCCTACGCCATGCTCGGCCTTGGGGTCGCCTATCTGCCGCAGCGGCCAAGCTTGTTTCCGCACCTGACGGTCGAATCGAATCTCAAACTCGGGCTCTGGCACGCACGGCCGCCCAAGGCATTGGCGCGCCGGAAGCTCGAAGAGGCTTATGAGCGCTTTCCGATCGCGCGCGAGAAGCGGCATCAGCCCGCAGGCCAGCTCTCCGGCGGGCAGCAGCGCCAGGTCGAGATCGCCCGCAGCCTGATGACAGCCCCTCCGGTCTATCTTATTGACGAACCCACAGCCGGCATCGAGCCTCGTACAAGCGAGGAGATCTATGAGATCATCCAGTCGTTGGCGCGCGATTTGGACAAGGCAATTCTGCTTGTGGATCAGGACATCAAGAGCGCACTCGCCATTGCTGATTACGTGTATGTGGTCAAGAACGGCAGCGTCACCGTGCAAGGACCACGCGACAGTTTCGGCGGCGACACCGACGCGCTCGTCGCCCGCTGGCTGCACGCCGGCGGCAACTAGATGCAGGCTGCGGCAGGCTTCTAGGCGCTACGCGAGGTTGAAGCTTTAGGCAGGAATCTTCTTGGGAATGACGCATCGTTAGCGCGCGAAAGGAATGTGTCGGAAATGAAAACAGCGGGTATTGCGAGCGACAAACAAAGTAGCGCCGGGCGGACACACATACTGTATCGCCCCGGGGTAGCCAAGCTGCCTGTCGCCATTGGTGGCGAAGGCTGTTACCTCATCGACAGCGAAGGAAAGCGTTATCTTGATGCTTCCGGCGGTGCAGCCGTCTCGTGCCTTGGCCACGGCCACCCACGCGTCATCGAAGCCATGCAAAAACAAATCGCACGCCTGGCATATGCGCACACCTCGTTTTTCACGACCGAGCCGATGGAAGCTCTGGCCGACCTGCTGATTGAGGATGCACCGCCGGGCATAGAGAAGGTCTACTTTGTCTCGGGCGGCTCTGAGGCGATTGAGGCGGCCTTGAAGTTAGCCCGCCAGTACTTTGTAGAGATTGGTCAACCTCAGCGGGGCCGTTTCGTTGCCCGGCGGCAAAGCTATCACGGCAACACACTGGGAGCGTTGGCGGTAGGCGGCAATGCTTGGCGAAGGCAGGCTTTCGCGCCAATCTTGATCGAGGCACATCATATCGCACCGTGCTATGCCTATCGCGGCCGGCATGATGGCGAAACAGAAATGGCGTATGGCCAGCGAGCCGCCGACGAACTTGAGGCAAAACTGGTCGAACTCGGCCCGGAAACGGTAGCCGCGTTTGTCGCCGAGCCGGTGGTAGGCGCGACCCTGGGGGCCGTTGCGGCGGTGGCTGGGTACTTCAAGCGCATTCGCCAGATTTGCGACCGTTACGGCGTGCTGTTGATCCTGGACGAGGTCATGTGTGGCATGGGACGCACGGGAACGCTTCATGCCTGTACCCAGGAAGGCGTCGCGCCGGACATCATGGTGATCGCGAAAGGGCTGGGCGGCGGATATCAGCCGATTGGGGCCATGCTGGCGAGTCGGGCAATCGGTGAGGCCATTGAGGCTGGCTCCGGCGCTTTCCAGCATGGGCACACTTATATCGGGCACGCCACTGCTTGTGCCGCCGCGCTTGCAGTGCAGCAGACCGTTCGCGACGAGTGCCTGCTGGACGCGGTGCGGGCACGCGGAAAAGAACTTGCCGCGGCTCTGGTCGAGCGTTTCGAGCATCATCCTCACGTCGGCGATATTCGAGGCCGCGGGTTGTTCTGGGGACTCGAACTGGTTTTTGATCGCGCCACCAAGGCTCCGTTCGACCCCGCGCTCAAACTCCATGCGCGGGTAAAGAAGCAGGCTATGGCACGCGGGCTCTGCTGCTATCCCATGGGAGGAACCATCGATGGTCGCCAGGGCGATCATGTCCTGATTGCGCCGCCGTTCATCATTTCTTCAGACCAGATCGGCGAACTGGTTGACAAGCTTTCCGGTGCCATTGATGCAGCGATCCAATCGGCTCGCAGTTAGGCGACGGGGCTGGCTGGGGTGAAAGAACCGCGAATCTGGTGCCCCATATCTGCCCGCTTTTGGCAGATGTGGGAGCATCGCAATTAGATTTGGTGGCCCATATCTGCCCGCTTTTGGCAGATGTGGGAGTATCGGCCGGGTGGCAATCAGATGTCGAGATTTTTCACGTCGAGCGCATTGTCTTCGATGAATTTGCGGCGCGCTTCGACGTCTTCTCCCATCAGGGTGGAGAAGATGTTTTCGGTTTCGGCGATATCCTCGAGTTTCACCGACAGCAGAGTGCGGCGCTCGGGGTCCATGGTCGTTTGCCAGAGCTGTTCGGCGGTCATTTCGCCCAAGCCTTTGTATCGCTGAACGATATATTCCTTTTTCCCCTCGTTGAGCATGTATTCGAACAGCTCGCGCACGGTTTTCTTTTCCACCATCTCGGAATCGTCGGCGCGCCGCTTGGCGGGACGCACGTTCTTAGCCTCGGCCTTCGCCAGGTCGGCTTTTTCCGCGTCGCTCAACTCGTCTTCCGCGCTTCCGTTGCCCTTCGCCAGCAACTCGATGACAAACGGCGGCTGCATGTAGTCGGAGATGTTTTTGTACTTGGAGATCATCTGCCGGTATTCCGGCGTGGAGGCCAGCCCCCAGTTGAGCAGGTGCTCGGCGCCCTGCGAGTTGACGAAGCGCACGTACCAGAGCTCGTGTTCCTCGTCGAACGCAAGCTTGACATCCTTGAGGCCCTTTTCTTTCTGCATGGCCTTAAGCTGTTTTTCCAACTGCTGGAGTTTTTGAGGAGGCGTGCCCGGTTCGCCCTCGAAATCGCCGCGCTGGGCGAAGATCTGAAGCTTGGGCAGCAGCTCGGTAATCTGCTCGTCGCGAATACGCTTGTTGACCTTATCGAAAAACGACAGGTACTCGTTCAGGGTGGTCATGAAGCGCGTGAGCTGGGCGCCTTCCAGACGAGCCGCGCCTTCTCCGTATCGCACCAGCATGCCATCGGAAGCGCGCTTCACCATCACTTTGACGAACTCGGGATCGTTCTTAATGTATTGCTCGAATTTTCCCTTCTTGATGCGATACAGCGGCGGCTGCGCGATGTAAATGTGCCCCTTTTCGACCAGTTGCTTCATGTGGCGGAAGAAAAATGTGAGCAGCAGGGTACGGATGTGCGATCCGTCTACGTCAGCATCGGTCATCAGGATGACCTTGCCGTAACGCAACTTGGAGATGTCGAAATCGTCCTTGCCGATGCCCGTGCCGAGCGCGGTGATCATGGCGCGGATTTCCTCGTGACCGAGCATCTTGTCGTAGCGCGCCTTCTCGACGTTCAGAATTTTTCCCTTCAGCGGCAGGATTGCCTGAAAGCGGCGGTCGCGTCCCTGCTTGGCGGTGCCGCCGGCGCTTTCTCCCTCGACCAGGTAAACTTCACAACGCTCCGGCTGGCGTTCGGAACAGTCGGCCAGCTTGCCGGGCAGACCTCCGCCGTCGAGCGCGCCCTTGCGGCGGGTAAGATCGCGTGCCTTGCGCGCTGCCTCACGCGCCCGCGCCGCCTCAATCGCCTTGTTGATGATCTTGCGGGCAACCGGCGGGTTCTGCTCGAAGAAAGCGCCGAGGCGTTCGTTAAGAAACGCCTGCACGGTACCCGCGATGTCGGAATTGAGCTTGCCCTTGGTCTGTCCTTCGAACTGCGGCTGCGACAGCTTGACCGAGATCACCGCCACCAGGCCTTCGCGCACGTCGTCACCGGAGAGGTTTTCCTTCACGTCCTTGAAGAGCGCCATTTGTTGACCGGCGTAGTTGATGGTGCGCGTCAGAGCCGTGCGGAAGCCGGACAGATGCGACCCGCCATCGACGGTGTTGATGTTGTTGGCGAAGCTGAAGACGCTGTCCGAGTAACCGTCGTTGTACTGGAGCGCGATCTCCATGGTAACGCCGTCACGTTCGGCTTCCATGTAGATAGGCTTCTCGTGCAGCACGTTCTTGCCGCGGTTCAAGTGCTTGACGAACTCGGCGATGCCGCCGTTGTACTTGAACTCTGTGCGCTTGGGTTCGCCGGTTTTCGGATCGGTGGTGCGCTCGTCGGTGAGCGTGATCGTCAGTCCCTTGTTGAGGAAGGCCAGCTCGCGCAGGCGCTGCGCCAGCGTGTCCTGGTTGTACTCGGTGGCGGTAAAAATCTCGTGGTCAGGAACAAAGTGGACCTTCGTTCCGCGCCGCTTGGCCGGGCCGGTCCTCTTCAGCTTCGTGATGGGAACGCCCTTCGAGTAGCTCTGCTGGAAAGTGCCTTCGTCGGGGCGCCAGATCTCGAGTTCAAGGAGATGCGAAAGCGCGTTGACGCAACTGACGCCAACGCCGTGCAGACCGCCTGAAACCTTATAGCTGTTGCTATCGAATTTGCCGCCCGCATGCAGCACGGTCATCACCACTTGCGCGGCGGGCAGACGCTCGCCATCGACGTCCATCTCATCGACGGGAATGCCGCGGCCATTGTCGACTACGGTGATGGAGTTGTCGTCGTGGATCGTGACCTCAACCTTGTCGGCATAGCCGGCCAGCGCTTCGTCGACTGAGTTGTCCACCACCTCGTACACCAAGTGATGCAGCCCCAACTCGCCGGTGGAACCGATGTACATGGCGGGGCGCTTGCGCACGGCTTCCATGCCGCCGAGTACCTTAATGGAGTCCGCGTTGTACTCGCCATTGCCGTTCGTCTTCGCGGTGTTCTGATTTTCGAGATCGGCGTCCACGTTCTGGCTCTTCTTTTCTGCTTCAGTTGCGGTTGAAATCTGCTTGGGAGACATCCTGCTCCGTTCGAATTCGGGGTCCCCAACAAACGCCGTGGTTGCGGCGGTTAGGATGCGCCCGCGGTCGCCGGTTAACGCCCCTGGCGCGATCGCCGGGCTGCGGCGGTTCCGTTCCTCGCAGCCAGCTCTGCAAAGCAACTCATCTAGTTTAAAATCCAGTCACTTAGAGGCAAACCGACCTATGGTTATTGTACCACGCCGGAGCGCCTTTTTCGCGGCTTTCGCGCGCCTGCTACCCAGGCCCCTGCGGGCCTCGCTCGACCCAGTTTTGCGAGCGGAGTATCTCAAGAGGCGGCCGGGGGAAAATCGCTCTCGAACCTGTGGGGGGGCTGAAAAGTCTCGCCTTGCGTGGCCACCGCTCACCGCACCGGCTGTCTGCCCTAACACGCGCAGCTACGGCGCGTGCCGGGGACCCCGCCGCGGCTCTGGCGCCAGCTTCGCCACTAAGGCGGCAGCTTCCTGACCTGTGCGAATGCAGTCCGGCACGCCGATGCCGCGGAAGCAATTTCCGGCGATGGCAAAACCCGGAAGCCGTTGCGCGGCGGCTTCAATGCGAGTGACGCGATCGAGATGGCCGACACTGTACTGGGCCATGGCGCGGCGCCAGCGATAAATGCGAGTGAAGCGCGGTTCCGTGTCGAGCCGCAAGATACTCTTCAGCTCCTGGCGCACAATCTTCTCCACTTCGCCGTCGCTCAGTTCGAGCGCGGCCTCGTCCGTGGACCCGCCAAGAAAGCAGCGTAGCAGTCCTTTGCCCTCGGGCGCGCGGTGCGGAAACTTATTGTGGACAAAGGTGCAGGCCAGCATGCGGCGGCGCTCGCTACGCGGCACCAGGAATCCAAAGCCCGGCGGCAGAGCGCGAAGCTGCTGCTGGCTATAACCCATGGTCACGGTGATCGAGGAGCTGTAAGGAATGGCCGCCAAATCCGCGCCGAGGCTTTTATCCACGGCGGAAATCAACTGTCCCGCCGCCCACGCCGGGGTGGCGAAAATCAAGCCTTCGAAGCTCTCTAAGCCCTGCTCGGTCCGCAACTCCCAATGATCCTCGCGGTGGGCAACCGCGCGCACGAAGGTCGAAGTGCGAATGTTCGCCGACGTCAACCTCTCGGTGATGGCGGCGACCATTTGCTGCATGCCATCTTCGAGGGAAGTGAACAGCGGACGAGGTGGAGCTTGCCTGGAGGCGGCCTTCATGCGCTTGCGCGCCGCCAGCATGGCCCGGCTCAGGCTGCCATACTTCTCTTCCATCTCGACAAAGCGCGGCAGCACGGCGCGCGCGCTCAGGCTGGCCGCATCGCCGCCATAAACCCCCGACAGCAGAGGGTCAGCCAACCGGTCGACGACCTCGGCGCCGAAGTGGCGCTCGACCATCTCGGCGACCGTCTCATCGCTGGTCATGGGACGCGGCGGATGCAACAGCTCGCCTGCCATCCTGAGCTTGGTGCCCCAGGAAAACAACGGAGACATGGCAGTGGGCAAGATCTTGGTCGGCACCATGAATTGCAAACCATCGGGCATGGCGATCAGCCGATTGTGAACAACGATATAGGTCTTTCGCAGATGATCGTTGGAGCCGATCAGCCGGTCTGCAATCCCCAGTTCCTGGCACAGCATCGCGGCCCAGGGTTTCTCGGTCAGAAATGAATCGGGACCGCCTTCGACGAGGCATCCGTCTATGCGCTCGGAGAACATCGAACCGCCGATACGCGGAGCGCTTTCGAACAGCACATAGTCGACTGCGGCACCTTGCGCGCGCGCCTTCTCCAGTGCCAGCGCCGCGCTCAGACCGGAGATGCCCGCGCCCACAATGGCGATTCGCATCATGGTTGCTGCCCGCCTCCGGGGTTGCCGGCAGACGCCATGGCAGCAGCCCGCAGGCGCCCGACGGCAAGCGCTGCCACCGCCTGAATAAATTCGAGAGAATCGTTCAAAGATTCCGCCCGCCACAGCCGCAGCCCTTTTTCTTCCGCAAAGCGGCGGAAAGCAATGTCAATGTCGTAGAGGACCTCGACATGGTCGCAAACGAAGCCGATCGGCTGCACGAAAACCCCTGTTTGGCCGTCTGCTTTCAACCCAAGGATGGTCTCCTCGACCGTTGGACCCAACCACTCACCGCCGGACATTCCCTGACTTTGGAAGGCGAAGCGCCACTCGCCCTGTGCGATCTCCGGAACACCGCCGGCGACCAGCGCGGCTGTCTCTCGCGTCTGGACCTCGTAGGGGTCGCCTTCGGCGATGGTGCGCAGGGGCACGCTGTGGGCTGTAAAAATCACCGGAACCCTGCCGGCGGCTTCGGCACAGGCCCGCTGCCAGCCTTCGCGCAGCCTTTGAGCAAAGGCCTTAATCAGCAGCGGATGATCATGCCAGCTCTCGACGAAATCAATCGTGAATGGCAGGCTGGCAACGTCGCTAGCGGGCACTTGCCGGGGCGAAGCTGCGGTGGCGCGAAGCGCGCGCGCGTAAAGCCCCACGCTGGTCCGGGAATTATGCGGTGCAAGGCAGATGACGACGGCGTGCGTGACGCCATCCTCGGCCATCTTGCGCACTGTGTCACCAATGAAAGGTCGCCAGTTGCGCATTCCCACGTAAACCGGCAAGCCGCTCACACGGGACACGCCTTCCGCCTGCCGGAAGGTGATCTCGGTAAGCGGCGAGCGCCCGATCAGCCGATAACGATGCTCCACCTCGCGCACAATCGGCTCGGGCAGCGGGCGTCCGCCGGTCACGTTCCGCAGATACTCCGCAATGTCTTCCACGCGATCGGGGCTGCCGTGCGCCAGCAGCAGGATCGCCTGCCGGGAAGCCCGGTCGATTGCACCTGCACGCGTGATGCGACCGTCGCTCATAATGATGGCGCGGTTTGTGCGCGCAAGGCGGCGCTGCGCTCCTTGACGAAGGCAGCCAGTTGCTTCACGTTTTCCACCGGCGTGTGCGGCAGAATTCCGTGCCCTAGATTGAAGATATGGCCGGGGCGTCCGTTTGCCTGGTTCAGGATGGCTTCCGCCTGCTGCCGCAGCTCTTCCCAACCTGCGAACAGTGTTACCGGGTCGAGATTTCCCTGCACCGCCGGCTGGTATCCCATGCTCTTCCAAGCCTGGTCGAGCGGAATGCGCCAATCGACTCCGATGACTTCCGCCCCGGTTTCCTGCATCGACGGCAACAGGGCGGCACTGTCGGTCCCGAAGTAAATGATCGGCACGCCGGCCGCTTTCAGGCGGTGAATCAACTCGGTGGTGCGGGGCAGAGCGTAGCGGCGGTAGTCGTCGACACTGAGACATCCCACCCAACTGTCGAAGACCTGCAGCACGTCGGCGCCATGCCTTACTTGCTCAACCGCGTATTCGGCAAGCACATCCACCAGCTTGGCAAGCATCTCGTCCCACAGGCCGGGCGAACGATACATCAACTTTTTCACTTCGATGTAATTACGCGACCCGCCGCCCTCAACCATGTAACTGGCCAGGGTAAACGGCGCGCCGCAGAAGCCGATCACCGGCAAGCGCTCCCCGAAGTGCTTAGCTACCAAGGCGACCGCTTCGGAGACGTACATCAGGTCTTTGGCGCGATCGGTGCGCAGTGCCCGGATGTCGGCGGCTTCGCGGATGGGGCGCTCGATAACCGGTCCTTCTCCGGCCGTGAACTGAAAAGGCAGACCCATCACCTCCAGCGGCAGCAGCAGGTCGGCAAAAATAATGGCCGCATCAACTCCCAGCGCCTCGGCAGCGGTGATCGTGACTTCGGCGGCAAGAGCCGGTTTCTTGCAGATCTCCACCAGTGAGTGGTGCTTGCGGACTTCGCGGTATTCGGACATGTAGCGGCCCGCCTGGCGCATAAACCAGACAGGTGTGGCCTCTGTGGGCAGCTTCATGCAGGCTTGTACAAACGGCGATCTTGGAGCAGCCATGGACTTATGAATGTAGCATTTCCGGCAGACCATGGTGTCGTGATTTTAGTCACCGGGCGGGTCAGGTGCCGGGGACCCCGGCACGCGCCGTAGTTAACTTGGGAGAACTCGTCGGGGATCTCAGGCGGCGAGATTACGCCAGAACTCTGACGCCAGGTTCCGAGTCGCCTTGAGCGCAACCGGTGCCGTGTCCGCAGAGGTGCTGATCGGCTCTCAGGCCGCAAGCTCGGCGCTCGCTTTCTCAGCAAGAGCAGCACTGCGGCTTGTTTTTGCGCAGTGCAATAATGCAATGCAGCATTGCTGGCAGGCCGCTGGTTTCCGAATTCAGAGTGACTTACAAGTTTCACACAGCGAGGCAGACTTTCTGCACCCGTAAGATCATCTCTAGACCGGGTGTGTAAACTTTGTAGACCAATTTCGCGAAGGGTATATCCGGTGAAGATTGATAGCTCCGGGATACTCCTGCTCTGAAAACATTCTATTCACCGCGAAATTGCTTTGAGCGCAAGCTTCGGATAGTACGGAGGCGCGGCTCGCTATATCGTCGTTTCATGCGCCGCAGTTGGCGCATTCGAGGATCGACATGATGTCTCAAAACAGACCGGAATCTGACAGTTCAGCCGATGCCCGTTGGCAGGCTGTGCTAAGCAGGGATGTTGCCGCCGATGGCAAGTTCGTCTTTGGCGTGACGACCACGGGAATCTATTGCCGGCCAACATGCCCGGCGAGGCGGCCCAGACGAGACAACGTATGCTTTTTCGATTCGCCGCAGGCGGCCGAACGGGCGGGGCTGCGCGCCTGCTTTCGCTGCAAGCCCAGCGGGTCGCCCGAGGGGCCGCGCCTCGTCGAGCGCATCTGCCGGTACATCGAAGCGCATGCTGACGAAAAAATTACCCTGGCGAAGTTGAGCCAGGCCGCCGGGCTCAGCCCCTTTCACTTGCAGCGGGTATTCAAGAGTGAGATGGGCATCTCGCCCCGGCAGTACCTTGAATCGTTGCGCTTTTCAAAGTTCAAACGTGGGCTGCGCAACTCGCGCCAGCAGGGGCAAACCGGCAACTCGCCAGGCGGCAACGGCGCGGTGACGGACGCGCTGGTCGATGCCGGTTACAGCTCGCCCAGCCGTCTTTACGAGACAGCACGGAAGAAGCTCGGCATGACGCCGCGGCGCTTCCATGCGGGCGCGCCGGACGAGGAACTGCGCTTCACCACGTTCCAGAGCGAGCTGGGAGAGATGCTGCTGGTCGCCAGCAGCGCCGGGCTTTGCGGCGTGCAGTTCCTGACCGATCAATCGGCCGAAGTATCGCTGAAGTCGGAGTATTCGCGGGCGACCTTCATCCGCGACGATGTGGGGCTGAAGGGCTGGACGCTGTTGCTGCAAGAGTTGCTCGCAGGCCGGCAGCCGTCGAAAAGCATTTCGCTCGACATCCGCGGCACTGCGTTTCAACAGCGCGTCTGGCAAGTGCTGCAGAGGATTCCGGCGGGCAAGACGCAGACCTACTCGGAAGTTGCATGCGCCATCGGCAAACCGCGAGCCGTGCGTGCGGTGGCAAACGCCTGCGCCTCGAATCGGCTTGCGGTCGTCGTGCCGTGTCATCGTGTGGTTCGCAGTAATGGTGAGCTGTCGGGCTATCGCTGGGGCACTGACCGCAAAAGACGCCTGCTTGAGAATGAGGAAGCTGGGGCCGAATGAGAACCGGCTTCCGACCGGGCGAAGCCACTTCGCCTTGAAAACCGGGCGGGCTTTTCAAGGAACTCGCTGCCCGCTCTTAACAATTCCAAATGCGGCAAAACTCGGCCCTCTTCGAGAGTCGACAGACGAGGTGTGTGCGCTTCGCGGAAATGGAAATGGCAAACAAGATGAACAAATCTCTAAAAGACAAACTTACTGCTGTGATCGCTCCGCTGCTGCGCTCTGAACGCCCCGGTGTTGGAACTCAGCGCCCTCAGGAGGACCCGATGAAAAACAAATCCATCACCCTTGCCGTGGAAGAGCCCTATGCCGCTGCTGTCGGCGGAGAAGCCGGCACTGCGCCGGTCGAAGCCGTAGGTCGCGCTCTCGGCTACACGGAGAAAGAATTGGTCCTTGCGGCTGACGTACTCAATCGCTTTGCGTGGCGGTATCCGGCGGAACCGTCACCCCAGGATGCGAATTTAACCGACGCAGATCGAAACCGTGCCGCTTGATCTTGCGCAAGCTCTCCCGCATCCTGTGACTCAGAATTGCACGGACCGTGCAAATTTTGCTCTCTCGGACGAGGCTCATACGAACCCGCACATGATGGTTAACCAGTGTGGAAACAATAATTTACGGTCAGCTCGCGAATCCGGCAGCTCACGTGCGCTTACCCCGGTATGCAAGAAGAATCCATGAAATCAATTTGGTGGACTATTGCTATGCTCGTGTTGGCCGCCATCAGCCTGCTGGCCAACAAGGTGTTCGCATAGGACCAGCCCCACATGAATGGGACGGCCATCACCCCCAATGGCACCGCCCGCAAAACCGGACGCGCGGAAGGTATGTCCCGCGAAAGAGCCGGGCGGACGGAATCCGCGGCAAACGCCGCCTTTAGCGTTTGATGGGGTGACATCCAAGCCCGGCGGTGATAGCTCCGGATACACCAACTTGGGAACTGCTCTCGATTTGCGTGCTTCCGGGACAAGCAAAGAAAAGCTGATCCCAGGGTTCGCAGTTGGTGCGAAAGGGAGCATGCTTTCGCATCGAGAGGGCGTCAACAGGCGGCGAAAACGACCCTTCTCGCACAACCTGCTGACGCCTTTTCATTCATAAGAGGCGCCTCTCGAACCGCTCCTCAGCGGCCAAGATTGCCAATCCGATCCATCCACTGGCGGCTGTAACGCAGGCAGGTTGTTGCGCCCGGCATCGCCACTGGAGATAATTGCTGGCATGCGATTCAGGGTGCTGTCCCGTCGAATTCGCGGCCCGCGCCTCGGCAAGGCTCTGCGACTGCTATCTTGCGCAGTTCTTCTTGGACTGGTATTGACGACGCTGGCGATGGCCGCGAAGCGGTTCGTTATGCCGCATCCAACGGATGCCAAGACGTTCCCCGCGCATGACGAGCACCCGATGGAGAAAGTCTCCATCGCCATCGACCCCTACGATACCGAGCAAAAATCGTCTATCTTCAACGCACGCTACCTTGAACGCGGGTTGTTGCCTATGTTGTTCATCGTGAGCAACAGCGGGAGCCAGCCGGTTGTGCTTGACGGAATAAATGTTCAGCTAGTGTTGCGCGACCGCAGCAAGATTTCGCCCGCTAATGAAGACGATATGTACCGTCGTCTCAGCCGCAATCCGGGGAACGATTCCGGAGTTTCGCGATTGCCTCTGCCGACTCCCCCGCGCGGACCCAAGGCCGGCGTGTCCCGGGAGGTGAAGGACGAGATGGATGCGGCGCGCTTTCAGGCGCATGCGGTCGAGCCGGGTGGAACGCAATCCGGCTTCTTCTTTTTTGACCTCAGCGAAACGCAGAAATCCCTGGCCGGAGCGCATCTGTATGTCACTGGCGTGCGCGACGGCGGCGGCAACGAACTGATGTTCTTCGATATTCCGCTCGACAAGTACCTGGCTGCCAAGCCGTAGCAGTTTCACCGATTGTGTAACCGGGCTTTGAATTCAGATACTGATGCGGGTGCTACGGTCGCGAGCACGAAACTTGAAACTCGAAACTTTCTCTGTCATCTCTGTGGCTGCGCGTTCACCCGAATATATAATCGGGTAGTTATGGCGACCCTGCCGGAAGCGAAGTCCAGCACTCTTTCCAAGTACGAGCCCGTTATCGGACTCGAGGTCCATGTTCAGTTGCTCACCAGGAGCAAGTGTTTCTGTGCTTGCTCGGCGGCGTTCGGCGCGCCGCCCAATTCCAACGTGTGCCCCGTATGCCTTGGGCTTCCCGGCGCACTGCCGGTTCTGAATCGCCAGGTTGTGGAGTACGCCGTACTGGCAGCTTCGGCACTGGGCTGCCGCATTAACGAGAACTCGATCTTCGCCCGCAAGAATTACTTCTATCCCGACCTGCCCAAGGGCTACCAGATCTCGCAGTATGACAAACCGCTCGCCGAGTTCGGCTGCATCGAAGTGGACACGGCCGGCGGCGGGCGCAAGAAGATCGGCATCACTCGCGTTCACATCGAAGAAGATGCGGGCAAGAGCCTGCACGAAGGCTCCGACGAGTACAGCTCGATCGACTTGAACCGCTCGGGCACGCCGCTGATTGAAATCGTCAGCGAGCCGGAAATTTCCTCGCCCGATGAGGCGTACGACTACCTGACGAAGCTGAAGGAGATCATCCTCTATACCGGCGTCAGCGATTGCAACATGGAAGAGGGCTCGCTGCGCTGCGACGCCAACGTCAGCATTCGCCCGCGCGGCCAGAAAGAGCTTGGCACCAAGGCCGAGGTCAAGAACGTTAATTCCTTCCGCTTTATTCGCCATGCGCTGGAGTACGAAATCGAGCGGCAGGCGGAAGTGTTGGACTCGGGCGAGAAGGTCGCGCAGGAGACGCGCCTATACAATCCGGGCGAGGGCCGCACCTACAGCATGCGCAGCAAGGAGCGCGCGCACGACTACCGCTATTTCCCCGAGCCTGACCTGCTTCCGCTGGTGGTCGATGAGAAGTGGTGCGACCAGATCCGGCAGCGCCTGCCTGAGTTGCCCGAAGCGCGCCGCCAGCGCATGATCGCCGAATACGGTCTGACCGAGCACGATGCTTACACACTCACCCTGACAAGGGCCAAGGCCGATGCCTTCGAATCGGCCGCACGCGCCGCCAAAAATCCCAAGCGCCTGGCCAACATCGTGCAAGCCGAACTAATCCCGCGGCTGCGCGCCAAGAGCCTGGAACTGGAACAGTCACCGGTCAGCATGCAGGGCGCGGCGCTGTCGGCCGATCTCATGGAGGCCGGTACCATCAGCAGCAAAATGCTGAAGGACCTCTACGACAAATGCTTCGTCGGCGGGGAAGATTTTCCCGCCGTCTACGAGCGCGAGAAGCCGCAGCAGATCAGCGATACCGGCGAACTCGAACGCATCATCGACGAGGTCATCCGGGCCAACCCCAAGCAGGTGGAACAGTATCGTGGAGGCAAGAAGACGGTGATCGGTTTCTTCGTCGGCGCGGTCATGAAGGCTTCCAAGGGCAAGGCCAACCCGGCGCTGGTCAATGAACTGCTGGCGAAAAAGCTGGACGGCTGACAACCCGGCGGATGCAGCCGCAACTGTCAAGTATGTTATTGCCGCAATTTGGGCCGTCATTTTATCAGCGTTGTGAAGGCAAATTCAGCCGCGGGCGGATGCGTGCCCACGTCTGCCGACCCGCATCTTCGGCATCGCTTCCTCGGCGATGAGGTGCGAGAGCCGTTCAGTTCCAAAGGCCGTATCATTCTGTAAGTAATGTTCCTCAAGCTGCAAATCGGGCGACCGAGTATTTCTCCCTCCATCAAGTCGCGAGGTCGATTGGGGCGGCTGTGTTTCCCCGACAGCCTTCGGCGGTCCACAATTTTTTCGAGGCGCCGCGAGACTGTAATTGTGCCAGCGCGGAATGATGCATTCCGCTATAATGTTTCGAGAGTCCGCTTCACACCTCAGCGGAGAGGTGGCCGAGTGGCTGAAGGCGGCGGTTTGCTAAATCTACCTGCCCTGTTTGTGCTCACTCCTCTTTACGTACTTTGTTTGAGTTAGCCTGTTCCGATTTGCACTGTCGAACGTAATTTGCAGACGAATGGCCAGCAGTTGGCCAGCAGTTTCATCTCCGTGAATCGGAGATGGATGCGCGGAGCGCGACCATGCTGGATCTCTATTCCCAGAATTCCCAGAGGCGGTTTGAACGAAGCCTGCCTGAAGGCCATCCGAGAATGGAGTATTCCCGCAGGTATCAGTCCACGTATAGCGCTTTCGCGATCCCGCGACGAGGAAGGTCTCCTGAGGAACAGGAGGTCAGCATGGAATGCGGAATGGAGAGAGTGTCCGATTGCATTGTGGCTCGAAGGTCTGAAAAATGCCGTGGTTGCCGTCAATGTCCCCCATGTATCGTTCGCTCACGGCCTCACTTCTGACTGGAAGCACTGGATCATCGTCGACAAGACGGAGGTCGCTGCCGCTCTGAAGCTGTTGGATGCACTGTTGGCTGAGCCCTCCAAGGCCATTATGGTTTACGGCGGCCATTCAATGCCTCTTCCGCCAGGGGCCTACGATTGGGACAAGCTGGTGCTAGATCCAGTTGTAACCCGGCTGGTGAAGCGAGACTTCGAGACTCTGTTCGATCGAGAGGAGTGGTTCCACGAAAACGGACTGCCGTTCCACCGCGGATACCTGCTTTACGGGCCGCCCGGGAACGGCAAGACCAGTGTGATTCGAGTGATGGCGGCACATCCTGCGGTATCAGCCTACACGATCAATCTGTACGGCGAGCACATCGACGATGATAGCGTGACTGAGCTGTTTGAAATTGCATACGGCAACGCACCATCTCTTGTCATTTTCGAGGATATCGATCGTCTTTTCCCGAAGAAAGAAGAAGAGGGTGGGCGGATCAAGGTGTGTCTGAAACATCTGTTGAACTGTTTGGATGGGGTGGTCGTCAATGACGGCGTTATCGTTGTCGGTACCGCCAACAACCCAAAGGTGCTTGATCCTGCCATCCTCAAGAGACCTGGCCGGTTTGACCGGGTCGTTGGCTTCAAGAATCCCACCGCGGACTTGCGGTTGAGCTATCTGCACAAGATGGCAGCCTGCATACACAGGACGGAGTTGGTGGAAGCGGTGGCCGACTCTGAAGGCTTCTCATTCGCACAGCTGCGCGAGAGCTATATCCTCGCGGCGCAGTTCGCCTTCGAGGAGGAGCGCGCGGTTACGGTCACGGATCGTGTTCTTTCGGCAGGCCTGCATGACTCCTCCTAGCCGGAGTTGGTAGGGTCGCTCTTATGCCCGGCAAGGGTAAAGGAGGACCGATGATGGCCAGACGATCAGCTATTCCGGTAGGGATGCGGAGGGTTTACGGGCGCTTCGAACGTTGGCGGAAGTCGCATACCGGCCGTTTACCGATTCCGAAACGTCTATGGGCATCCGCGGCGGAGTTGGCCAGAGAGCATGGCGTTTGTTGAACGGCACAGGTTCTACGTCTGGAGTACGGCAAGCTAAAACGGATGGTGGAATCGATCGCTCCAGTCTCACGCTCGTCCCTACGGAAGATACCCCGAGCATCCTTCGTGGAACTGGTAGCGCCCCAGACGGTCGGTGTGTCGGAGTGTCTCATCGAGTTAGAAGGGCCGCACGGCAAGATGCGTATCCACTGGAAAGGCGCCACGGCGCCTGATCTGGCAGGACTAAGCCGGGCGTTGTGGGAGTCGGCATGATCCAGGTCACGCCGCAGATGCGTACCTTGGTGGCGATTGAGGCAGTCGATTTCCGCAATGGGATTGATGGTCTGGCTAGGGTTTGCAAGCAACAACTCCAGGCGGATCCGTTCTCCGGCGGGTTGTTCATCTTCCGAAACCGCCGACGAACTGCCATCAAAATTTTGGTGTATGACGGGCAAGGGTTCTGGCTCTGTCAGAAGCGACTTTCGACGGGCCGGTTCCGTTTCTGGCCGGCCAGTACGACGGAAGTCACCAAAAAGGTGGCGGCGCACCAGTTACAAGTGCTGCTCATGGGTGGCGATCCGACTTCGGCTAAAGTTCCGCCTCCCTAGCGTCCGCTGTCGGTGCCAGCGTAAATAATAATAATAAGGTTCCGCCCGTGACATAAAGGACTTACGTTCCAGCAGAGATTCGGCTACGCTGCCGGCATGGAAGCGAAGCTGCACTACCGGCACCGGCTGGTCACTGACAGCGACGTAGCCTTCATTCGCCAGCTCATTGCCGAACATCCAGCAGCGAGCCGACGCGAGCTTTCCAAGAAACTCTGCCAGGCATGGAACTGGGCGCCGCCCAACGGAGCCTTGTGGGATATGGTATGCCGCGGGTTGATGGGTTGCACCACCGGACGCGGCAACAACGCGCCGACCAAGAACCCACCCTCCCCATTAAGGAAGTCCTGGGTTATCCGCTGCGGAAAGACTTTCGGCAACGGTTGGCGGAGGTCGCGAACGGATGAAGCCTCCGCCCCCACGGCTGGAAGTAAGCCGCGAAGAACTCCAGAGCTTGCTGGAACATGTCCGTAGTGCACTGTCGGAGCAGGAGTACCAGCAGCTAAAAGCGGCGCTGGATACGCTGGTGTACTTGACCCAGTTGGTGGGGGACAAGAATACGACCATTGGCCGTCTGCGCCAGATTCTGTTTGGGGCCAGCACCGAGAAGATGAGCCAAGTGCTGCAGATGCTACCGAACGACCGCGCAACCAGCGGAGCGCCAGAGAGCAGTACGCCGTTAGAGGAGCAGACCTCGTCCCCACCACAGGATTCGGCCCCCAGCCCAGGACATGGCCGCAACGGCGCCGAATCTTACTCCGGTGCTCGCCAGGTCAAGATCCAACACTCTTCTTTTAAGTCCGGGAATCGTTGCCCGGGGTGTCAGAAGGGCAAGCTCTATGCGCTGGCGACGCCCGGGGTATTGATCCGGGTGGTGGGGCAAGCACCTTTGACGGCCATTGTGTATGAACTGGAAAAGCTGCGCTGTAACCTCTGTGGCGAGGTGTTTACGGCGGAAGCTCCGGTTGGAGTCGGAACGGAAAAGTATGATGCGACCGCAGCCAGCATGATCGCGCTACTGAAGTACGGCAGCGGACTACCTTTCTATCGCCTGGAACAACTGCAGGGAAGCCTGGAAATCCCACTACCGGCTTCAACGCAGTGGGAGATCGTGGCGGAGACGGCCGAATGGATCGAACCTATCTACCAGGAACTGATCCACCAGGCGGCGCAGGGGGAGGTGCTGCACAACGACGACACCACCATGAAGACCCTGGCGCTGATGGGAGAAAGCCGTCCGCGCCAACCGTCGGTGGAAGAGGAGTCGGAGGAGAAGTCGGAGCGCACCGGGATCTTCACCTCGGGGATCGTGTCCACGCGGGCGGGACAGAAGATCGCGCTGTTCTTTACCGGGCGCAAGCATGCGGGCGAAAATCTGGCCGCCGTGTTGGCACGGCGGGCGCAGGCACTGGGACCTCCGATCCAGATGTGCGACGCACTATCGCGCAATCTGCCCAAGGAGCTTCAAGCAGTCGTGGCTAACTACATCGCGCACGGGCGTCGCAAGTTTGTCGAGGTGGCGGCGAGGTTTCCCGAAGAATGCCGTTATGTGTTGGAGACATTGGGAGAGGTGTACAAGCACGATGCCTTCTGCCGGGAGCAGGGGATGTCGCCGGAGGAACGTCTCGGCTACCACCAAACCCATAGCAGTCCGCGGATGAAAGAACTGGAGCAATGGTTACGGGAACAATTTGCGGAGCGGAAAGTTGAGCCCAACTCCGGCCTTGGTCAGGCCATCACCTACATGCAAAATCATTGGCAAAAGCTGATGTTGTTTCTGCGCCAAGCAGGGGCCCCACTGGATAATAACCTTTGCGAGCGAGCCCTGAAGAAGGCCATTCTCCATCGCAAGAACGCCCTCTTCTACAAGACCGAGAACGGCGCCCACGTCGGCGACCTGTTCATGAGCCTGATTCACACCTGCCAGCTTTGTGGCGCCAATCCCTTCCAGTATCTGACCGAGCTGCAGCAACACGGCGAAGAATTGTCTCGCAGTCCGGAGCAATGGGTCCCCTGGAACTACCGCGAGACGCTTGCACGGGCCGGTGCCAGCATAGGTTCCGGGTAGAGCAGGATGAATCCCCATGTCCGGAAACTGGTTAGAGGCTAAGGCAAAATACGAACTTGGCCCCTTGAATAGCGCTTCACTCCTTTAGGAGCAGTCGCGTGATCATCGGATACCGTTTGTGTCAGATGGTCTCTCCAAACCACGCCAATAGGGTCCAAAACGGGAATGCCGAAGAATTTCAGCATTTTCGTTGAAAATTCATTTGCCGAAATCCAGGTACTCTGGTACATGTCCTTTCGTCAGTCCCCCATCTGACATTTATATTTCCGATTTGAAACCAAGTCGATTGGTCGAGCCGCTGCGTGGCTCCCCCAGGGCGCGGCAGCATTTGATGATCATCACTGTTCGGCCCTGTTGTCCGGTAACTAATTTGTCACGCTCTCTCGTACTGGTCTTGTTGCTGAAATGAGAGCCCTAAAGTTATATGCCGCTGTTTTACATGCGCCATGGCGGCACGCAGAAGTGTTTTGCCGCTGAATTCAGAGCTGCTGTTCCCGCCTGTCCGGTGCGGTATCAAGCATTGGGCTGTATTGCCACGTCTGCATGCCACGAATCGCAGGAGACTGTCATGACATCGCTGAGTTTTAGCCACTTGAGGAAGACTTCCATTCTGGTTGTTGGCTTAGTGCTGTGCCTGGTTTCCAGCGTCTTTGCACAAAATGGCCCCTTCAATTTGATGATCAGCAAGACGTTGGGCGGCGGCGGTACCGGGTTTGCCGAGGGCGTCCCGGCACAGAGCGTTGCCATAACTCCTTACGGCATCGCGACGGACGGTTACGGCAACGTCTATGTTGGTAACGGTACTGCAATCCTCAAGATTGATCGCCTAATGCGGACGATTAGCACGGTCGCGGGTGCCCCTGGCGGGAGCGCCCCAGCGGGCTATGTTGATGGTGCGGCAAGCAGCGCCATGTTCACCAATATCACTGCACTGGCCACCGATGCGGCTGGCAACGTTTATATCGCCGACGCCGGCAACAACGCGATCCGCGAGCTAAACGTCGAGGCCAACACCGTCTGCACGATTGCCGGCAATAGCAGCGGAACCATTGCTTGCGGTGCCAGCGTGATACCGATGCCTGCGGTGACGTATTATCCGGTCGCCATCACGGTGAATGCGGCGGGCAACCTGATTTACTTTGCCGACAATAACTCCAACATTTACGAGATCGTTTCGACGGGCATTACCCAGGTAGCCGGCACCGGTGTGGCCGGCTATGGCGGTGACGGCGGATCCGCGAACTTAGCGACGCTCAATAATCCCCTGGGATTGGTGCTCGATAACGGTGGCAACCTCTTTATCGCTGACAGCGGCAACAACCTTATCCGCGAGATCACAACCGGAGGCAACATGGTCCTGGTCGCGGGCCTGGTAAGCGGTGGCGTGCCGCAATCAGGCTATTCGGGCGATAACGGAAACGCCGTTGGTGCGGCGTTGAACGATCCCACCGGAATAATGTTCCAGTCAATTAACGGTGTTCAAGATCTCCTATTTGTCGACACCGGTAACAGCGTGGTCCGTTACATCCAGAACGGTCAAATCAGCACCCTAGCGCCTCTGACTGGACTGACAGTCTACGGGGTGGCTTCACTCATCAACGGGGGAGTTGGTGTCGACACAGCGCATAACGTAGTGATTGAACTCGGCTCGTTCCTGGATAGCGGGGCGGCTTACGTTAGCCTCGCTCCCGGAGCTCCCAGCCCTACCTCGACGACGTTCACGGCACAACTGCCCCTCCAGCAGGCAATGACGATTTCTAAGATTGCCATCCCATCGGCCCCATCATCAAAATACTCGGGCCTTCCCTCGTCATCAAATTACTCTAGCGTGGGGTTTAGCGTGGGTCCGATCACGGGTTGCACGATTGATGGAAAGACCACGAATCCCGCCGGAACCACGTGCTCGATTCCGATTACGTTTACACCCCCCAAACCCGGCAATCGTAGGGCTCCGCTGGTCGTGACCTACAACACCGGAACGGGGACGCAGATGGAAAGCTGGGGAATCACCGGCTACGGTATGTCTCCCTCGCTAGGCTCCCCCGCGAGCGTGTCGCAGTTCGCCAATTTCAGTCAAGCACCGGCAAATCTCGGCGGCTCAAGCAGTGGTGTTTCTCTTACGGGCGCAACCTACGATACAGCGAGCAATTTCTATGTGACCACCGGTGGCAATCACACCGTCTGGGTGTATAACTCCTCCAACTCTGAATACGCGCTGGTAGCCGGTCAATCCGGTGTCGCGGGAAGCGGCGGAGATGGCGGCCCGGCCACCAGTGCCCTGTTGAACAACCCCTCCGGCGTGGCCGAAGATCCGGCAGGCAACATTTATATAGCCGACACCGATAATTGCCGAATCCGCATGATCAGTATTAACGGTGCCATCAACACGGTCGTGGGTAACGGCACGTGCAGCTCGACCGGCGATGGCGGCAGCGCATCGAGCGCATCGACTGCTTACCCGAAGGCGATTGTCGCCGGCGGCGCCACCAGCCACGTTTATTTCGCGGAAGACACGCGGGTACGTGTCTTCGACTTGAACGGAACCGGTATTATTTCCACCTATGCCGGAGGCGGCAGCAGCACCAGCGATAACATTCCGGCTACGCAAGCGTCCTTGGCGGGTATCACCAGCGTGTTGGTAGACCGCTTTGGAGATCTTTACATTGCGCTTGGCCCCACCGGTGGAAGCCAGGTGCGCAAGGTTGACAGCCACGGATATATCACGACTGTGCCGACGGGCACACTTATAAACCCTGTGGGCGTTGCGACCGATCAGGCCGGGTTCCTGTATATCTCCGACGCCGGCAATTCTGATGTGCTGCGCGTAGACCTGAGCGGCAACGTTTCGGTCGTCGCCGGCATAGCAGGAAGCCCGGGCTCCGGCTGTGGTAGTCCAGGCATTTGGTCGACAAATACGTCGCTGGGCCCGGTGGGCCAATTGGTAAACGATGCTTCTGGCGATGTAATGTTCCTCAATACCAATCCCACAAGCAACTATGTGTGCGAAATTACCTTTGGACTTGGAAGCCGGACCTACAACTTTCCACATACAGCGGCGGGACAGTCCACCACTCTCCACGAATACCTTTACAATAACGGCAACCTCGGCATCACACTGAGCACGTTTACTTTCAGTGGAAGTAGTGCTTTCTCGCAGACCGCCGCTCCGAACCCTTGTAGCGCTGGCACGAAACTTCCCGTCGGAAGCTCCTGCAATCTTTACGTGCAGTTTACTGCGCCCGCGGCGCAGACGAGTGCTTACACCGGAGCGCTCACGTTAACGGATGGGTCATACAGCTCGCCACAGACTATCAACCTTTCCGGGATTTCGGTTGGCTCTCCGAGCCAGTTGATCCTTCAGAACGTGCCTACGAGTATTGCGGCTGGCGGTTCACTCACAGGCGTCACTGTGTCGATTGAGGATGCCGACAACAATACAGTCGGTCCGTATCCCGTAACAGTAAGTGTCTACGGTCCTGCTCCGAGTGGGGGTGGTACGGGTCCGCTTGTCGTATCGCCAACCTTTACCGTGAACGGGACAGTGACTATCCAGCCTATTCCACCCACTGGTATTGATACTGTTGGGACCTACACGATTCAGGCGGTATGCGCGAGCTGCGGAACGAGTGGCCTGACGTCGAATTCCCCGACTTTCACCGTGACGGCGAATACTTCCGGCCCTGCCCATATCCAGGTTGTAGCTCCCAGCACTGCCACGGTTGGTCAGTCGTTTTCATTTACGGTGACGGCGGAAGATCTGTATGGCAATACACTGTCCGGCTACAGCGGCACAGTGCACTTCACCAGCTCCGACCCGCTGGCGGTATTGCCGGCGAATAGCACGTTGCTCAGCGGGACGGGCACCTTCAACGCCACGCTTAATACGCAGGGTAGCCAAACCATCACCGCGACCGACACGACGAGCAGCACGATTAACGGTACCTCCGGGATGCTGACGGTGAACCAAGCTGCGCCAAGCACCTGGATACAACTCAACCCAAATCCGGACCCGGTCTACGGTAGCCCCACGATTGCGTGTAACACTCAGGTATATAGTCCCGCTACCAACCGCATGATTCTATTTGGCGGAGCGACCGATGCGGGGTGCTACGACCTAGTAAATGACGTCTGGGTGCTTACCAATGCCGATGGAACCGGGGGAACACCTGCTTGGACGAAGCTAGCCCCTCTCACAACCAATGGAGCGCCCAGCCCCAGGACGCGGGCAACTGCCGCATACGACCAAACCAACAACCGCATGATCGTGCAGGGGGGGTACACAGCGCCCGGTAGTTGCGGAGGATCTGTCGGGGACACGTGGGTGCTGACCAACGCAGATGGCAGCGGCGGAGGTTCCCCGACGTGGATACCCCTATCCACCACCGGGCCTGCACCAGTTAAACAAGCTTCCCAATCCGCCTATGACGCTGCGGACAATCTTCTGATAGTGTCCGGCGGTCAGGACGGCGGTTGTGGCACGCAAACCGATACGACTTGGGTGCTCAGCAATGCAAATGGTTTGGGTGCAGCCGCCCCAGTCTGGACCTTGCTTTCCCCCGCCTCGGCTTGGCCGTCGAGTTTTAGCTGGAATTTTATATGCTTGAGTTCTCCTTGCTTTACTGCAAACGATCCCCAGTACATGATATTGTCCGCAGGTTACAACTCTGCCAGCAACAGCTTGGTTGCCTTTACTCAAACGTATTCTGGGCAGTCCCAACCCAATCCCCTTACTTGGGCAGATCGAGTACGCGTCCTCAGTGGTGCCAATGGGAACGGCAGCCCTGCCTGGACGGACGTTTGGGTGCGCTTGTCTTCGGACGTGACGCCGGGATCGCCCGCTTACACCCAGTACCCTGCCGCAGTCTATGACGCCACCCGAGACAGCATGGTTCTTTTTGGAGGATATGTTACTGGGCTTGTCAATAATGTTTGGAAGTTGGCTTATGCCAGCGGACAAGGCGGTACGCCACATTGGACCCAGCTGCAGCCAGCGGGCACAGCACCAAGTCCGCGCTACCAGTCTGCTTCGGTATACAATCCGCAATCGGATCGGATGGTTGTGTACGGAGGCTGGGGAGGATCTGGGCCGCTCTACGATGTATGGGTGATGACGAGTGCAATGGCACTGAATCCGATTCTAACTCCGGCTGCCACACCGACCTTTTATCCATTGCCGGGCACGTACGTCGCCGGGCCGAACGGGTTGCAATATGTGGCTTTGTCGAGCACCACTCCTGGCAATACGATTTACTACACCCTGGATGGTTCGACGCCGACCACCGCTTCATTAACCCAGTTACCGATTACGCTTTTGCCAGGAACCACAACCACCATTAATGCTATTGCCGTTGCTCCTGGATACTCGCAAAGCGCAACAGCGACCGGGACCTACACCATCACTGGTTTGCCAGCGTTAACTTCTGTCATCGTAACGCCTACAAGCAGCACGATTGCCTATGGCGGAAGCCAGCAGTTTACGGCAACGGGCCAGTACAGCGACAACAGCACGCAGAACCTGACCACTACCGCTACTTGGACGTCTTCGAACACAGGCATAGCGACAATTGGCGCAACCGGTCTCGCGTCGGCTGTGGCTGCGGGCAGTACCACTATTAGCGCTAGCTTTAATGGCATGACCAGCAACCCGGTAACGCTGACGGTGAACCAAGCTACGCCAAGCACCTGGATACAACTCAATCCCAATCCTGACCTTAACTACGGTACGCCCACGATTGCGTGTAACACTCAGGTTTATAGTCCGGTTACCAACCGCATGATTCTATTTGGCGGCGCGACCGATGCGGGGTGCTACGCGCTGGTCAACGACGTGTGGGTGCTTACCAATGCCGACGGAACCGGGGGAACACCTGCTTGGACGAAACTAATCCCGCGCACGCCCAATGGCGCCCCCAGCCCCCGGATGCTGGCAACTGCCGCATACGACCAAGCCAACAACCGCATGATCGTTCAGGGTGGGTACACAACGCCCGGAAGTTGCGGAGGATCTGTCAGCGACACTTGGGTGCTGACGAACGCAGACGCCAGCGGCGGAAGTTCCCCGACGTGGATACCCCTATCCACCACCGGAACGGCACCACTTAGGCGAGCTTCTCAATCGGCCTATGACGCTGCGGACAATATTCTGATAGTGTCCGGCGGCATGAACGGCGGTTGTGGAAACGAAACTGACGAGACTTGGGTTCTAACCAATGCGAACGGTCTGGGTACGGGAACCCCAGTTTGGACAGAACTTAACCCGGGCTCAGCTTTTCCCTCGGGGACGAACTACGCCATATCGTCGGCAGGTTACAACCCTAGCAGCAACATCTTGGTTTCCTTTTCTCAAACATATTCTTCCGGATGGACAGATTGGGTACGAGCCCTCAGTAACGCCAATGGTTTGGGCAGCGCTCCCGCCTGGGCGAACGTCGGCGGGTCGGGATCACTCCCTGTCACTATTTTCCCCGCCGCGGTCTATGACGCCACCAGAAACGGCATGGTTATTTTTGGAGGGGTAAATGCTAATGGGTCGCTTGTCAACAATGCCTGGAAGTTAGCTTATGCCAGCGGACAAGGCGGTACGCCGCAGTGGACCCAGCTACAGCCAGCGGGCACAGCACCAAGTCCGCGCCAGCAGTCTGCTTCGGTATACAATCCGCAATCGGATCGAATGATAGTGTACGGAGGCTACGCCTCGGGGTATCTCTATGATGTATGGGTGCTGACTAGTGCAATGGCGCAGCAGCAGAATCCGACGATGGTTTCCACGACGACTTCGCTCAACGCCAGCCCCAGTTCGGCAATTCTCGGCCAGCAGGTAACATTGACGGCAACGGTAACGTGGGCGCAGTCGAACGGCTCAACGCCGAGCGGCACGGTCAATTTCTTCAATGGCGGAATCCAACTCGGCTCTAGCGGACTGGTGCAGGTCAGCAGCACTACGGCTCAGGCTTCGTTGACGATCAACGCCAGCCAACTTGCGCTGGGCAGCAACAACCTGCAAGCGAGTTACTCGGGAGACTCGACCTTCCTTGCGAGCAATGGCACTACTAGCGTGACGGTTGCCGCCTACGGCACCGCAGCCACGTTGTCAATCGTCTCTGGAACGCCGCAGACCGTTGTGACGGGAAGTACTTTTGCTGCGCCACTGGTCGCAACAGTTCTTGACCAGTACGGCGACCCGGTGCCCAACGTCATCGTGACCTTCACGGCTCCCGCAAGCGGGGCGAGCGCCAGTCTGTCTGCATCGAGCGCGATCACGCAGAGCAATGGGCAAGCATTCGTGACGGCCACGGCCAACGCAATTCCAGGCGCGTACAACGTGACCGCCAGCGTCACTGGACTCGGAAGCGGGATCTTCGCACTCACCAACGTAACGGGGAGTTCTCAGAGCTTCAGTTCCGTTGCCGTAGGATCTAATGTTTCGACGACTCTGTGGTACTCCTTCACGAACCTCTCGACAACTCCAAACTTTGCATTAGCCTATGGGCTTGAATTTACAGCAGGCGTGCCAAGCTGTAGCGGTACGGGAACCTTGGTTTGCAGCGTTGCTGTAACGTTCGCGCCGAAGTATGCGGGATTGCGGCAGGATGCCATGGTGGTGACCGACGGCTCGGGTAACGTGCTGCAGACGACGTTGTTGTCTGGCGTTGGTCAGGCACCGGAGGCCGTGGTCGTTCCAGGCGTGATCATCACGGTGGCGGGCAATGGGACCGCAAGTTATGGCGGCGATGGTGGTGCGGCAACCAGTGCGGAGCTGTGGGCGCCTGCCGAAGTTGCGGTGGACGTGGCGGCCAACCAGTACATCGCGGATCGATTTAATAAGCGCATTCGCAAGGTAAACGCGGCAACGGGCGTGATCACCACGGTGGCGGGCGGCGGTAGTGGCTGTACAGGTCAGATCGACTCCATCGGTGATGGTTGCCTGGCGACTGCCGTCGAGCTGGGTGATCCCACCGGTGTTGCGGTGGACGCAGCGGGCAACGTGTATATCGCGGACGTCGGCTATACACGGATCCGCAAGGTTAGTGCGGCAACGGGCGTGATCACCACGGTGGCGGGCGGGGGTAGTGGCTGCACGGGGCAGACCGACTCCATCGGTGATGGTTGCGCGGCAACTAGCGCGTCGCTGGCCTCTCCGCAAAATGTTGCGGTGGACGCGGCGGGCAATTTGTACATCGCAGACGCCAACAACTATCGAGTCCGCAAGGTGGACGCGACGACGGGCGTGATCACCACGGTCGCGGGCAATGGAACAGCCGGTTATAGCGGTGATGGTGGCGCGGCGACCGGCGCCGAGCTGAACGTTACCACGGATGTTGCGGTGGACGTGGCGGGCAATTTGTACATCGCGGATTTCGTCAATTCCCGCATCCGCAAGGTGGACGCGACAATGGGCGTGATCACTACGGTCGCGGGCAATGGAAGCCAAGGCGACAGCGGCGATGGTGGTGCGGCGACCAGCGCCGGGCTGTCTAATCCCGCCGGTGTTGCGGTGGACTCGGCAGGCAACCTGTACATCGCGGAAAACGGGAATCGCGTCCGCAAGGTGACCGCGGCCACGGGGGTGATCACGACGGTTGCGGGCGGAGGTAACGGCTGTGCAGGACAGACCGACTCCGTCGGGGATGGTTGCGCGGCGACCAGTGCTAATATTTACGGTCCCTCGGGTGTTGCGGTAGACGCGGCCGGCAACCTTGACATCACGGATAATGGCAATAACCGTGTCCGCCAAGTGAGCGCGACCAGCGCATTGTTGATTTTCCCGCAGACGAATGTCGGCTCGGTCAGCCCAACCCAAACCGTAACGGTTTCCAACATCGGCACCTCGACGCTGAGCTTCGGAGGGTTTACAGCCAGCGCAAACTTCGCAATCGATGCCAGCGCGACGACCTGTTCGACCTCGTCTCCGCTTGTTGCAGGCAATTCCTGCACCGTGGGGGTGATGTTCACTCCCTCGGCCAGCGGCTCTTTGAACGGCACGCTGACAATCACAGACAATTCTCTGAACGCAAGCGGTGCGACCCAGCAGGTGCAATTAAGCGGGACCGGGCTGAATACTAGCATCATCAATCTCTATCTTTCTCAGAATGGTAGTAACCCGATCCCTTACGGTACTAACTTGTGGTTAACCATGAGCGTCAACCAAGCAGGGAGCCTCGTACCGACCGGGACTTTTACCTACCAGATCGACGGTGGCACGGGGCAGACGGTGCCGCTGACAAACGGCGCCTACACGTTGCAGTTGGGCAGTGGGCTTTCCGTCGGTTCTCACCAGGTATCAGTGACCTACAGTGGAGATGCCAACTACTCCCCACAGACGAACCCGCAGCTCCAACCAATTACGATCAACCAGGCCACCCCGACAGTAAGTTTCACCGGCGCTCCGGCCAGCGCTGGTTACCACTCCACGTTCACCGTATCTGCGACCACTAACGCTAGCACCACAGCAGTCATCACGGGAACTGGCGCATGCTCGGTCACCGGCACGACGGTCACCATGACCAGCGGCACGGGAACCTGCAGCCTCAGTGCAAATTGGGCGGCGGACGCCAACTACAGCGCAGCTTCGCTCAGCCAGTCCACGA